>TARA_R110001583_G_scaffold67407_4_pt1 | contig 11212 bp, 8 predicted proteins | sample TARA_R110001583 | Tara Oceans TARA_R110001583 (sample SAMEA4398432) | marine metagenome | biome: Polar Biome; feature: [MES] marine water layer (ENVO:01000295) within the mesopelagic zone...; material: water (ENVO:00002006), including particulate matter (ENVO:01000060) such as...... | reverse complement strand
CCAAGCACTTTTACAAATAGAATAAGTAGTGCCTGCTAACAGCTTGTTAGACGGGAAAAAATCCTTCTTTCTACAAGATGAGATTAATCGTCCATAATTTTATAATGTTAAGAGCTTACTTGATTATTAATTACAACTCAATCAGTTAAAAGTATCGACTTAACTGGTTGATGTGTGAAAGAAGGCAATTTGCACGCTTTCTTATAGAAAGAAGCAATTAGAGGTAACTGTAAATAAACAGTGTTGTAAAAATACATAATCAGACTGTTTTTTTATTAAAAGAGTCCTTTTAATAACGAATTAAACTAATAAAAATATGGGGGTAGGTCTAATTTAACAACCACCGCGCTGCAAAATCATCTGTCGCCTTAACCAAAGCATCAATAATCTTAGGCTCATTTACGACATGTCCTGCCATTTCAATAATGGACAATTCAGCTTCAGGCCAGTGTTTTTTTAATTGCCATGCTTGTTGAAGTGGGCACACCATATCATGACGGCCGTGAATAATTTTTGTCGGTATGTGTCGAATAGTATCAATAAGGTCAAGTAACGGCTCTTTGGCAATAAAACAGTGGTTCAATGAATAATAAAGCTGAATAATTGAAGGCACTTTATTGTCTTCATTTTTTGAACTTTCTACTGAGTTTCCTATTGAATTGTCTATGACGTTTGGTTCAAAGCTTAATGTCTCTTGCCAATAAATAAGACTTGATTCCCAGTGTTCTAACTTATTAAAAATATCGTTTGATAACTTAGTGTCATCACCAGTGAGTTGTTTATAGATTTCTGATAGCGGCTGGGCTTGTTGTGAAAGAGGTAAGTCTTCAACTAAGTTATCCCACGCATCAGGAAATATTTTAGCCGCACCATTTTCGGCATAAACCCAATCAATATCTTGCTCACGCGCAAGAAATACGCCACGTAATATTAAGCCTGATACCCGCTCGGCAAAATGGTGCGCATAATATAAACCCAGCGTAGTTCCCCAAGAGCCACCAAAAACTAACCATTGTTCAATGCCAATATGTTGTCGTATTGCTTCCATATCTTGAATAAGATTAGCGGTCGTATTGTGTGCTAATGCGCCATAAGGGCGAGAACGTCCACAGCCGCGTTGATCAAACAAAATTATATGATAGAACTCAGGGTTAAAGAAACATCGATGTGATGGCCGGCATCCTGATCCCGGCCCCCCATGTAAAAACACCACTGGAATACCTAAAGGATTGCCACATTGCTCTATATAAAGGTGATGTTCTATTGCTGACTCTTCATCAATCAGTGCGCCAGTTAGCCCATCATTAGTGACGGTTAGGTGATAATGCTTAAAAGGCTCAATGGCAGGGTAGAGTGATAACATTTACTTATACCTAGGGTTATAAATTTATCTTTGTTGACTAAACTTAGGACTAAAACTAATCAGTGCTAAAACGGCGGTGATTACGGTAGCGCCTAATACTACACTAAAAGCGCCTAAGTTGAGTTGTCCAAAGAGTGCAAACCGCAATAATTCAATACAATAGGTAAAGGGGTTGTACTGACAAAGTCGATATAACCAAATACTGGCTTCTTGCATTTTCCATAAGGGATATAACGCACTGGAAAGAAAGAACATCGGAAAAATAACAAAGTTCATTACCCCGGCAAAATTTTCCAATTGTTTTATTAAGCTTGATAACAGTAAACCTAAAGCGCCTAAGAAAAAAGCAATAAGAAACACCGCGGGTGCTGCTGTTAAGTAACCTAATAGTGATATGTCTACATCAACCAGTTGCGCACAAAGTAAAAAAACATACACTTGCATTAAGGATAAAAAAGCAATGGCAATCAGTTTGCAACATAGTAAGAAAGGCATGGGTAACGGGCTCATTAACAATACTTTCATACTGCCCATTTCTCGGTCATACACCATTGAAAGTGAGCTTTGCATACCATTGAATAATACTATCATGCAGCATAAGCCCGGAATGATATATTCTTGGTAGGTAATATAGGTGCCATAAGGCTCCATAATAGAAACACCCAAGGCGGCCCTGAAACCTGCAGCAAAAACAATTAGCCATAAGAGGGGTCTAACTAAGGCGCTAAATAAACGCGAACGTTGCTGAATAAAACGTGATACTTCTCGTTTAACAATACCTAAGCAGCAATAATAATAGTGGTTAAAGGTCATACTGCCTCCGTATTGTGGGTTAAAGCAAAGTACAGTTGGTAAATGTCGTCTACGTTATATTGTTCACACAATAAACTGCTTTGATCGTGTGCTTGAATTTCACCTTTGTTGATAATAATCAGTTGATCGCTTTGCTCTACTTCGTCCATTAAATGGGTGGTCCACAAGACACAAATGCCAAGTTCGGTACACAGATTACGTACATATGAAATAATTAATAAACGGCTCTCAACATCTAAGCCAACGGTAGGCTCATCAAGTAATAATACTTTAGGTTGATGAATAAGTGCGCGGGCAATTTCCACACGTCGTCTATGGCCACCATTGAGTGTTCTTACTTTATCGTGCAAACGTTCAGTTAAGCTTAACTGCGATAAAATAAGTTCAATATTGATCAGTGCTTTTTTCGGTGCTATGCCATGTAAAGAGGCATAATAAAGCAGGTTTTGTTTTACTGATAAATCTAAATCTAGGGTACTCTGCTGAAAAACAACGCCCATTTGAGACATTATTTTTGATTTATTATTACTTAGATCCTCTTCGTTAATGCTAATGGTGCCATTAACGGTTTGCGTAAGCCCGGTTAGTAATGAAAACAAAGTACTTTTACCTGCACCATTTGGACCTAACAACACGTTAAACCCTGTACTTAACGATAGGTTTACTTTGTTAAGCGCCTTTTTTTTGCCATATGCGAAAGATAAATCGTTGATCACTATGCCCATACTATTACTCCTTCACTTATTATTTACTGTGCCTGATAGCCACACCCCAAGGAAAACGACCTACTTTTATTGATTTTGTCACTTTCATTTTATCCACATCAATAATAGAAACATCTCCACTAATACCGTTGGTCGTTAGCAGTTGGCTTTGATCTTCATTTAGTGCTAATTGCCAAACTCGACGACCCACTAATAAATATTTTTCAATTTCCATTGTTTGTCTATTAATCACGGCAACATGGTTTGCTGGCCCTAAGGCAACAAAAGCAAAGTGGCCATCTATACTTAACTCTATGCCTACCGGTTGTACTCTATCTCGATGAATACCGCGAATTTTAAAGGTAAACTCTTTAATTATTTCTTTAGTGGCAACGTCAATAACCACCACCGCACCACCAATTTCAGAGCTGACCCATAAAAGTTTGTTATCTTGAGTGAATTTTACTGATCTAGGTCTTGCACCCACTAACGTATTGGCAATAATTTTATTAGTTTTAGTATCTATCCAGTGCACCATATTAGTGGTTTCTGAGGTAACCACAACCAAGTTACCATCAGGGCTTACTGCCAAGCCTTCAGGTTCAACACCAACCTCAATTTGAGTAATAACAAGGCTAGTGGCAATATCTATTACCGTTAAAATAGCATCGTCTTCATTTGAGGTGTAAATAATTTTACCATTAGGGTGAAGAGCAATTGTTTCAGGGTCTTCGCCTGAAGGTAATTCACCGACAATTTTTTCAGTCTTTAAATCGAGTATTTGAATACGATCAGAGTCGCTGGCGCATATGTAGGCAAGTGATTGTTCGTGATTAAAAATAATACCTCTGGGTCTTTGACCTACGGGTATTTCTCTAATTACTTTTTGTTGTTCAAGGTCTATCACCGAAATATTATCGTCTTTTTCGTTGGTAACATAAGCCAACTCTCCCGCGGTTACCGATAAACTATTACTAAATAAAAATAAGCTAAGTAAAAATAAGCCAAGTAAAGATTTAATGTTCATAATATTCCTTTGAAAATGAAGTTTTTTAAAAGTAAGGTTTTCAAAATAGCTTCTTTGAATGTGTTTAGTTGGCCGTGCTTAATTGAATAGTTAGTTAAATAGTTAATTGGCATCACAGTGAGACTCCTGTCGATCAAAACCTAAGGTGTCTAATTCAGTGATCGGGTGCAAAATTCCCGCTTGTGGAGATTGAGAGACTAAACCATGAGGTTGTATTAACGCGATTGGCATTCTTAGCTGTCCGTTCCAAGCACGAAAACTAAGCTTGCGTCCTTTATAGGCGGCTAATTTAAAATCAGCTGATCTAATGTAATCAGTCAACTCTTTTACTGATGCCGAGTTGATTTTATGCACCGCTTGGGCAACCGATCTCACCGCAAGGTAGCCATTAAAGTCAATTTCATTCATATGGCGGCTTGTTAATTTAGTAAAGCGAGATTGTAATTGTGCGGCTCCCCATTGTTCTATTACCGTGTGCCAAGACAACGCTTCAAGCCCGGCAGAGCCAACAACAGGCCTAGGTAAGTAAGTGTTGAAAGGAATGTATTCAGCAAAATCTTTAGTTTGGTCGGCAACATAGACCACATCATATTCTTTAGATGTTTGTGTGAAAAGTGGTATTTCTTGTTGTGCACTTCGTCTGAGATCGGTATTAAAATTCCATGTTTTTTCTGAAATTATTTTAAGACCATAGCGTTTAGCTGAGCGTTTAAATGAGTTAGCTAAGGCAATATCAGCCGGCTTTTCGCCACGAATGAGTAATACGTTACTTAAACGTCGATAAAGTAGCCACTGAGCTAATGCATCAGACTTCATGGCATTACTTGGCGCAGTATGCAAAATTGTAGTCAAGCACTGGCTATCTCGTAATTCATTTGAAAATTCACTTATATTGAACAATAAAACCGGTTTGTTTTTCGCCCACAAGTGGATTTCATTCAATACGGGGAGTGGGGTATCAAGGATGAAAATAGCTTTTCCAAGGCTGAACTCTTCCTTTAAACGCGCCAATAAATTTTGTTGCTTAGTAAATTCAAAGGATGTGAGGGTAAAGTGTTGCTGTAAAAATTTTCCGGTGGTATTTGAGTCTTCTATGGCTAACCTTGCCCCTTGATAGCCACTGTCACGGGCCATTTCTAAAATATTTGATAATGCTGGCGCTTGCTGCTTTTGCAGCTTTAAATAAGTGATATCAATAGATAAAGGGCTTGAGAAAGCATTAATACTAGTTAAAAAACTAGATAAAAGCATAAAAGATATAAAGCTGAGTTTTGTTGATTTTTTAGGTAAACTTTTTTTTAGCATAGTTCTTATCATAGGTTTTAGCATCGTATTTCAATCTCAGCTGAATGATTAATCTTTAAGTAGAACAGGTAAAGAAATAATAAGGTCTTATTATTTCTCATCATATAGTAGTAATGAACTGATTTATAGGTTGGGCATTAATTGTGTAATGTGTATTAATACTATGTTTTTTAAGTGTTTACCTATACTTATCATGGTTGCGGTTGATTAAAATCCTACTAAAGGATGAGGTGAACATATCTAAAGTACAGTTCGGAAATAACAAACAATTCGCTAGACTAGCTTCATACAATTTAAAAGCAGTACTAAGAGGTTTTAAAAATGACTAAGTTAAGTTTTAAGCGCAAATGCTTGATTGCCTGTATATCTTTTGCTTCGTATGGCGTATCAGGTCATGGATCGGTAACACCACAATCAATAGACACATCTGAACTACCTCAGCTAGGGGAAGAGTGGCTAGAAAGAAACCCTTATCGTGAAGTAAAAGGCGATGTGCGTAAAAATGTGCTTAGTATTGGTGCATCAGCATACAATCAAAATTGTGCTCGTTGTCATGGCTTAGGCGGCATCTCTGGTGGCATAGCCCCTGATTTGCGTATGCTAGCAACTGATTATGACGGTGATGAGTGGTATGGTTATCGTGTACAAAATGGTGCAGTACGTAACGGCGCTGTCTATATGCCAAAAATGACCGAACATTTATCTCAAGAAGCGCTTTGGTCTGTTCGAACTTGGTTAGAGTCGGTTAAGCATGAAGAAGAGTAATTCCCATTTACTTTTTTTAGCCTTTAGCTGTTGCTGGTTTCTTTGCGCAACAGCTTTTTCCCGATCTTATGATGACATTATAGAAACTGATGAAATTGTTATCGCTGTTTATAGTGACTTTGAACCTTTTTCTTATGTAGTTAACGGTAAGGAAACAGGCATAGATGTAGACTTAGCACACGCAATCGCAAAAAAACTGGGTGTTAAACTTCAATTACGTTGGATGACCGCTGATGAGAGTGTTGAGGATGATCTGCGCAATAATATCTGGAAAGGACACTTTCTAAAAAGAACGGTTGCTGATTTGATGTTAAGAGTGCCATACAACAGAGATTATTCTTTGTTGCGTGATGATATTGGCGAGCTAGTTCATCAGTACGTTCATATGTTTGGCCCTTTTCATACTGAATCTTGGAAGGTTATCTTTAATAGTAAAAAAATTGAATCAGTAGAAACTATTGCTGTGTTTCAATATCATGATATTGGTGTTGAAGTGGATTCTATTCCTCAGTTTTATCTCACGTCTGCCTTTCAAGGCAGAATGAGGGATCGCGCCAAACAATACCCATCAATTAGTGAAGCCATTACTGCGATGACTGAAAGTCAAGTTGATGCAGTGATGGGACTTACCAGCCAAATTAGTCACTATCAAGGTGAACTTTCTGAAACAAACTATCCTCTGGCTAAAAATGCTTTTCCTATGATGGGACAGCAGCAGTGGGACATCGGTATGGCCGTTAAAACTGATTACCGAGAATTAGGTTATGCGGTAGGTGATATCGTTGAAAAAATGATAACAACCGGTGAAATGGCGACAATTTTCGCTAAATATAATGTGACCTACAAAATACCTGATCTCTATAAATTTATTAAATAAGTACTCATCCTAAATGATGAGTCAAATTCATACTGCTGTTTAATAGTCAATGTAAGAACAACATTTTATGATTAATTCAACCTACATAATTAAAATAAATTTAGCAGGTTGTATAAAAATATAAATAACATATAAAAGTATAAACGGTATCAAAATCAAATTGTAGATTCAATTCCATGAGGGAAAAACAATGATTAAAACGACTAAAACTAAAGTATTGTCATTATCGATGATAGTCTCTTTAGCAATAACAGGCATGGCAAATGCAAATGTAACCAACAAAGATATTTTAAATGATCAAATGACAACTGATGATGTTGTTTCTTACGGCATGGGCCTTAAAGGACAACGTTACAGTCCATTAGACAAAATCAATACGGAAACGGTTAAAGAAATGCGACCTGTTTGGGCTTTTTCATTGGGCGGTGAAAAACAACGCGGCCAAGAATCACAACCCATGATTAAAGATGGCGTTATGTATATAACGGGCTCTTATTCGCGTGTTTATGCTATTGACGCCAGAACAGGTGATGAGCTTTGGCAATACGATGCAAGATTACCTGATGGCATAATGCCTTGTTGTGACGTGATCAACCGTGGTGTTGCTCTATACGGTGATTTAGTTATTTTTGGTACTCTAGACGCTAAACTTGTTGCCCTTGACAAAGATACCGGTAAAGTTGTTTGGAAAAAGAAAGTAGAAGATTATAAAGCCGGTTACTCAATTACTGCTGCGCCAATTGTTGTTAAAGGTAATGTTATTACTGGTGTTGCGGGTGGTGAGTTTGGTGTTGTCGGTAAAGTTAGAGCGTATGATGCTAAAAACGGTAACCTAGTATGGGAACGTCCTACTGTTGAAGGCCATATGGGTTATATCTGGAAAGATGGCAAGAAAATGGAAAACGGGATCTCTGGCGGTAAAGCCGGACAAACGTGGCCAGGTGACTTGTGGAAATCAGGTGGTGCTGCGCCATGGTTAGGCGGTACTTACGATGCTGATGTAGATTTATTGTTTTTTGGTACGGGTAACCCTGCACCTTGGAACTCACATTTACGCCCGGGTGATAACCTTTTCTCGTCATCTCGTTTAGCGCTTGATCCTGATACCGGTAAAATTGTTTGGCATTTTCAAACAACACCACATGATGGTTGGGATTTTGATGGTGTAAACGAATTAGTTTCTTTTGACTATAAGCAAAATGGAAAAACGATTAAAGCAGCAGCTACTGCTGACCGTAATGGTTTTATGTATGTACTTAACCGTGAAAATGGTGATTTCATTAGAGGTTTCCCTTTTGTAGATAAAATTTCTTGGGCTTCAGGTCTAGATAAAAACGGTCGTCCTCTTTACATTGATAGCAACAGACCAAGTGATCCTGCTGATTCTAAAGATGGTAAAAAAGGTAGCTCTGTTGTTGCAACACCCGCTTTCTTAGGCGCTAAAAACTGGATGCCAGTTGCTTACAGTAAAGACACTGAATTATTCTATGTTCCATCAAATGAATGGTCTATGGATATTTGGAATGAACCAACAGCCTATAAAAAAGGCTCAGCTTATTTAGGCGCTGGTTTTACAATTAAAGCAATCAATGAAGATTACATTGGTGTTTTAAGAGCGATGGATCCAAAAACGGGTAAAGAAGTTTGGCGTTACAAAAACTACTCACCTTTATGGGCGGGTGTCTTAGCAACGGCAGGTAATTTAGTCTTTACCGGTAACCCTGAAGGTTACTTGTTAGGTTTGAATGCTAAATCAGGTGACGTTGAATATAAATTCAATACTGGCTCTGGTATCGTTGGTTCTCCTGTGACTTGGGAAATGGATGGCGAGCAATATATCTCAGTATTATCAGGCTGGGGTGGCGCTGTTCCTTTATGGGGTGGCGATGTAGCTAAACGTATTAAACACTTAAACCAAGGTGGTAGTGTTTGGACATTTAAACTACCTAAATAGATAATACTATACTTAGTAAGTGTAAAGTTTAATAAGTATAAATTTAGTGAGTTTAAAATAAAAAAAGGTTGCCATTGGCAACCTTTTTTTGTTCTTTTTTTTAGCTTAAGTAAACCCAAATTAGATCATTGAGTCATTGTTACTTGGCTTTTCTTTTGAACTGGTCACTACTAAAACGGGTTAAACCTTTTTGGGCTTTATTCTTAGCGCTGTTTTGCTTTTGGCCTGGGCTTGTTTTGAAACCTTGCGCGTTATTCTTACCTGATCTATTACCATGATTTTTTTGCTCACTACGGGTTTCTCTGGGTACTAAACAATTTGGCGCTGAGCCAATCAGTTTTGTTAAGCCCATCTTAGTTAAGGCTTCACGGATAACACCCCAGTTAAGCGGATCATGATAACGTAATATAGCCTTATGCAAACGTCGTTGAATCGCGCCTTTAGGCACGGCAACTGAGCCATCTTTTTTTGCTATATTCTTAGTCGTCACATTACGTAATGAATTAATTTCTGTATGGTAAAGCGTCGTCGCATTGGCCAATGGCGAAGGGTAAAAGTTTTGTACCTGATCTAATTTAAAGTTATTTTCTTTAAGCCACAATGCCAAGTTAACCATGTCTTTATCCGTTGTGCCTGGATGTGCTGAAATAAAATAAGGAATTAAATATTGCTTTTTACCGGCCAGTTCAGAGTAATGATCAAACATTTCTTTAAACTTATTATAACTGCCCATACCCGGCTTCATCATATTATTTAATGGGCCTTCTTCGGTGTGTTCAGGCGCTATTTTTAAATATCCGCCTACATGGTGGGTGGCTAATTCTTTCACATATTCAGGATCTTTTATCGCTAAGTCATAACGAACACCTGAAGCTATTAATACTTTTTTGATGCCTTTAACTTTTCTCGCTTTTCTATAAAGCTCAATGGTTGGCGTGTGATCGGTATCTAAATGACCACAAATAGTGGGCCAGACACAGGAAGGCTTGCGACAAGTCGCTTCGGCTTTTTCACTTTTACAGTTAAGCTGATACATATTGGCGGTTGGTCCGCCTAAATCTGAAATCACCCCAGTGAAACCAGGAACTTTGACTTTAATATCTTCAATTTCAGCAATGATTGACTCATGCGAACGTGATTGAATAATACGACCCTCATGCTCAGTTATGCTACAAAACGTACAACCGCCAAAACACCCACGCATAATATTAATAGAGGTTTTTATCATGTCATAAGCAGGTATTTTTGCTGTGCCATAACTTGGATGTGGAACACGTTGATAAGGCAAGCCAAATACACCGTCCATTTCTTCGGTAGATAGTGGCTTTGCCGGTGGGTTTAACCAAATAATTCGGTCACCATGACTTTGCACTAATGGTTTAGCAGAAGTTGGGTTTACTTCTTGATGAAAAATACGCGACGCATGGGCGTACAACGTTTTATTATTTTTAACTTGCTCAAAGGTGGGTAAGTTAATGTAAGTAGTTTCCCAAGGCTTGGTTTTTTCTTTCCACGATTTATTCTTTTTATATGCTGGAGCGACAGAGGTAATATCAATAATTTGCGCTGTTTTAGTGATATCTTTTTCAATACTGTCTGTTTTTGATTGCTCAGCGTTGTCGTCACATGACTGAGCGGTCATATCTTGATATGGGCTTGGGATCGCATCAATTTTTCCAGGGCGATCAATATCACGTGAGTCAATACCTTTCCAACCGGGTAATGCTTGTTTAGCCAAAAATGCACTACCGCGCACGTTGGTAATTTTTTTAACGTCTTCGCCACGGCCAATACGGTGAGCAATTTCAATAAGCGGTCGTTCGGCATTACCATAAATAAGCAGATCTGCTTTGGAGTCAAATAATACCGATTGGCGCACTTTATCAGACCAATAATCATAGTGGGCTATACGGCGCAAGCTTGCTTCAATACCACCAATAATAACAGGTACGGCTTTATAAGCTTCTTTACAACGCTGAGTATACGCTGTTACGGCTCTGTCTGGCCGTTTACCGCCTTCATCGTTAGGTGTGTAAGCATCATCATGGCGCATACGACGCTCGGCAGTGTAGCGATTTATCATTGAATCCATATTGCCGGCAGTAACACCAAAAAACAAATTAGGCTGACCCAACTCCATAAAGGCATCTTTTGATTTCCAATCAGGCTGGGCAATAATGCCGACACGAAAACCTTGTGATTCAAGCATACGACCAATAATAGCCATACCAAAGCTCGGATGATCCACATAGGCATCACCCGTAACAATAATAATATCGCAACTGTCCCAACCTAAGGTATCCATTTCTGCGCGAGACATCGGAAAGAATGGTGCTGTGCCGTAGCATTCAGCCCAGTACTTAGGATAATCGAATAAAGATTGTTGTGGTGTTTGGCTCAGTGC
>TARA_R110001583_G_scaffold4430_1_pt1 | contig 11213 bp, 8 predicted proteins | sample TARA_R110001583 | Tara Oceans TARA_R110001583 (sample SAMEA4398432) | marine metagenome | biome: Polar Biome; feature: [MES] marine water layer (ENVO:01000295) within the mesopelagic zone...; material: water (ENVO:00002006), including particulate matter (ENVO:01000060) such as...... | reverse complement strand
TGCAGAAGCACTTCGTGTTGTTAGCTTAATGCCAAATTGGAAACCTGGAAGCTATCAAAAAGAAACAATTAGTATGAATTTCACAGTACCTATTAACTTTGCTCTTAAATAGATAGCGGCGATAGTGTATCACAATTTGTGTAGATGAGACCAAGCATACTAGGGTGAAGCCAACTGGACTTGCAAGTGAGGCCGCTAGGTTCTGGGGATGCCAACTTGCATTACAGGTGAGACCGCTGGGTTCTGGGGATGCCAACTTGCATTGCAGGTGAGACCGCTGGGTTCTGGGGATGCCAACTTGTATTGCAGGTGAGACCACCGGATTCCAGGGATTACAGATATCTATTAAACCCTGATGAAATCAGTGCAAACAACATATTATCCTATACTTAGAGCTCTCAGACAATTAATCTGAGAGCTCTTTTTATTATTTATTTTTTCTAGCTTTTTCCATAATCACATCCTGCACAGGTCGTTTCTCAATTTTTGAATCTAACCAAGATATTAAATCCAGATATAGAAAAGCACGCTTTTCGAATGGATCATTCACCCATTGCATTAAATCTCGCCTCGATTTGATGAACTCCTCTTTCAACTGATCAGGGCTAATTCCACTTAATCGTCGAATAAAACGAAGAATATATTTTTGAACTTCTTGCAAATCCTCCATCTTAACCAAAAAGCGATAAGTTGATCTAATTTGATAATCTAAATGATCGGTGTGCTCTAATTCATAATGACTAATCAAATTCAAGATACGTGCAAAACAATGGATATCTGTCCTTAGTGACGTATCTTTTTGCTCAATAATTCTATTCAAAAACTTTATAGCTTCTCGGTATTCTCCACATCCAAAATAAAGACAGGCTATTTTGTAGTAGAAAACTAAATTCCGATGCTTATCTAAACTGTATTTATTGGCTTCAATGAAGTTTTCAATTTGTGGAACAATAGCAGTACCATCCTTAAACTGCCCTTCCATAAAATATTGGTTTATTTGGTGCATATAAGAAAACTGCTGTTGCAAAATTGAAAGGTTGGAATTCGCTTTTACATACTCTTCATTCTCTAGATTCTTTAAAATCGTCAAACTCTTCTTAAACTTACTAAGATGATTGGTATAGAATAAAGCTACCAATACATTATTAAGAGCTTTCAGATACAAATCACACTGGCTTGTAATCAAATCAGGATTCATCTGGAATAAATCAACCCATTTTTGAGCATACTTATAACACATTAAAAAGTCCTGAATAATCAAGTAATACCAAACATACGACTGAAATAAATAAAGCTTTTCGTAGAAACTCAACTTAGTCATATCCACCTCGCGAATATTGGCATTAAAGAATTCACTAACCATCAAAAGATCCTTATCGTTTCGCGCATACCCAACCTTAAGGTATAAAGCATACAAACGAATCGACATATTTGAGAAATAAATAGTTCCACCCATCTCATGATTAAGCCCTACAGATTCTGCAGTAATTTCATCGGCTCTAGTCTCAATACTTTTAGTCACATATTGAGATTCAATAAGTTTTTCAAATTCCACAATCTCAAGGTGAAGTAACTTTCTCTCATATTTCTGAGCTAAAACCTTACTCTTTTCTAACATTTTCAGGCTCTGCTGATACAAGCCTTTATTGTATAAAACCTTGGCATGATCAATCTGTTCACGAATACTTATCGTGACATCATGATTAACCTGAGTCAATCTCAAACTTGTTAATAGTTGCTTATAAAGGTGAGCCTTTAAGTTTGGAAGTTGAGATAGTTTGATATCCTTAGCTCGTTTAAGTATGAGTTCTTCCTTATAAATTTCCATTTTATCGATAGAATCGAAAACTTGGATGAATTTACTCTCTTTCCCGCTCCCTATACGATTTGCGTAAAGTTTAAAATTCCTTTTTTCCGACTTAGTCATCGATTTAATAAGCTGAAATAAGGGTTCTATTTGATGCTTAGACATAGTAGGTTTTTTTCCGTATCTAATTAATAAACAAGTTATTTATCACACAAATGAACTTTGAACTTCGGAGATATCACAAAAAAATGATTTTCCAGAGCCTAAGCTATGTGCTACTTTCATGCCGTTTTCAAATTAACACAGTAAGCAACATAGGATATGCGTTCAAATGTAGTAAAATTCGACAAACTTGATTTAACGAATGAGATTGAATCTAATTCAATCAACTTAAGTCAAAAGCAATCTCTTAATAAAATGATACTAGATAAACTCTCTGTTATTCTAGGTCAGGATATAAATAAGGGTTTAAAAATGCTTGAACAATTTACCAGCAAAGAAGAAATGGTCACCTTTAGATCTGAGCTTGAAACTCAGATCTCATCAAAACAAAAGGTCGCTTATCAATCTATAAGTAATAATGGGCGCCTTAATAACCTAAAGTCTTGTTTTGAAGGTCTTCCTGCTGACAGTATATTATAATTATTTAAGATAAAAATAAATCTATTTTTAAACTTATTCTTTTGATTAAATAGCTAGAAGTCAAAAAACAAAGAATTCAATTTATAACGATGATTTATTTTGGTTTAGAACTGTTTAAATGGAGTTCTCTTTATTTAAACGTCTAATTATTAACCAAATCTGAGGAATACTAAGTTGTGAGGATAGTGAATTAATTGCTTCGTAGGGTCAATTTGATACAATTGTGAATCATCCCTTCTGTTAGAATTAGTAGTTTATTTCTGAAGCATTATTTATTTATCTGATCACTTAGATTCTTCAAGGTTTACTCCTTCTAGAACCCAACCTTCAAAAACAACCTCACAGAAAAAGGTGTCGTTTTCTCATTGACACTTAGTATTGTTTCTTGTCCTATTTTAACCTGTTCCGATTCGAAATAGTTTATATTTTCCTTATCAAACACATTTAGGAACATCAAGCCAAATTCAGTTTTAATTTTCTTAGGCTTCATTTTATAGATAATAGAAGCATCCAAGCGGCTATAGTTTGGTTCTGACTCAATCTTGTTTTGAAGTAGGTTATAACTTGGAAAGCCCGATCCCCATATATAATTGGTAGAACAATAAAAACGACCAATATTTACCAAGCCAGCAATTTTCAATTCGTGAGTTTGATCATGAAGAGCTCTTTGAAATGTCTTAACTTGTCCATACTCAAACTTCTCTTCGGTTCTACCAAGTGTATAGGCTAGCCAAAAGGCATGTTTATTTATCGTCTTCTTTACATACAAATCAAGCCCATTAGTCTGACTCTTACCAATTGTAATCCCTTCGGTTGTTCTAGTTCTAAAATAACGTGTATGACCTTTTGTATACTTGTGATAAGCTTCAATACTCATCGTAAAATCTTCTTTATGGAAAGATGTTCCAAAAACTAAATGCTGAGAATTTAAGACAGGTATTGTTTTATTATCAGCACCCACCCAAAAATTACGTTTATTATCCTCATCATCCCAAATTATACTACGACTCATAAATTGTCGATAAATTCCCCATCCTGAATTCACAGATAATGATGGTGACAATTTATAGCTCAATGAAAATCGAGGATCAATATAGATTTTTTCGATTAGAGTTGGGTAATTCAAGTTAAGTCCAATTTTTGCAAATAAGTTTTTATTGAAAGAAATCTTATTCTGTAAAAACCCACTCAACCTGCCCAAATCAGACTCATAATTCATTAGGCTCACACCAAGTGTATCTTCAGAATATTCAATTTTATTATACAAATAAGTCAGCCCAGTTTGAACAAGAATTTTCTTTGACAGATTAAAATCATGTTTCATGCCAGCTTTATATTCAACAATCTTGGTATTCCTCTCATCTTTGCGGCGTACCTCTGTCTCTTTATTTCTTATCCTATAAATATCAACTAAATTAGTGAGAGACGAATTTAATCCCGAGCTAGTCGCAAAAAATTCACTTTGCCCTCCTTTACTCCACTGCTTATTATAAATTATCGCAGCTCCAAACTGATCCGTTTCCTCGCTCTTATTCTTGCGAACTTGATTGTATCTTCCTTCTGTAAAGCCATAATCATATTCATTAGTCCCTTGAAGTAAACTTACATGAAAGGTATTTCCTTTATTTCCAGAATAGGAATATTTCAGATTCATATCCCTAAATTTGTAATTAGGAGTTAGAACAATATTAGGAGCTTGCTGTGAATCATTTTGAGAATTAGTAACCGTTGGTGTCACCGACTCTTTTTCATATAGATTATAATAAGTTTGTCTATATGCAGCAATTAATGAGGATTTCTTAGACAAAGGCAATTCTAAAGATGCATTAGCAGTTACATTGCTCAACACTAAATTAAAGGCTGCCTTATTCTTATTACCATTTTTTCCAGTAATATTTACGAAGCCTCCTACTCTACCATCATATCGAGAATCGTATCCGCCTTTTTCAACATCAATATGTTTCGCCATAAGAGGGTTAATATCCCCAATGTCTTGATAAGAATTCTTTAATCCCCAAAGGGTTATTTTATCGAATAAAACTTGAGTTTCTCCATCGTAAGAACCCCAAATAATTACTCTATCAGATTGCTCATTTGAGGCTGCAATGCCCGGCTGCATTCGTAAAAGTTCAAAGACCGAATTATCACCATTCCCTGGCAAGAAGTTTACAATTTTATGATTCAAGCTGATATTACCGACTTCATTCCCCAACTTAATGAAATTCTGAACCATTCTATCTGACACGATAACTTCTGGTAAGTTTGACTTTGCAGGATGGAGATAAAGTCTATGATTTTCACTTGGATTTAGGACAGTGTCCAGAATAAAATAACCCAAGTGTGAGGCTTGCAAATGAAGATCTTCATCTTCCTCAGAGGTAAATGAAAAGCCACCACTCATATCGCTAACTTGGGGAATATTATTAATCGCTAAATGCGAATAAGGCAAACTTTCTTTTGTTTCAAGATCATAAAGATTCCCTCTTAAATAATATTTCTGTTTTCTATTGTGTGGATAAATAAGAAAAACCCCATCTGTAAATTGATATTCAAGTGAGGTATTTATTAATAAGTATTTTATCGCTTCTTCTATCTTGGGGAAAGTTCTTTCGGTAGTTATAATAATGGTTGAAAGCAGCTGGTCATTAAAAGAAAATTGCACAGCGTACCTATCTCTTAAATCAATTAGAACATGATTTAAGCTTTGTTGTTTCGCCTTGACTTTAATTTCTTGAGAATAAGAAACTAACCTTATCGTGAAAACTAACGAAAGTAGAATTACAATTTTTAATCTCACTTAGCTTGTTTTGAACCAACAATATATTTTTTCGATGAAACTTTTGAATATTCAAGTCCTAAAGGCAAACAAACTAGGTTCAATACTTCATCAACTGAATTACTCTTTTTGAAGTTACCTGTATAAGGAATTTTAGGCAAATCTTTCTTTTCAATTCGAATATCATATTGCAATTCAATTTCCTCAAACACCTGCCTAATTGGTGTTGCTGTAAAAAAGAATATATGATTACGCCACATCGTTTTCTCCTTCGTATTTATTCCAGATTTCAAGTCAATCTTTCCATTTCTGTTAATCGAAGCAAAATCTTTAGGATATAAAACCACTTCATCCTGAGTTATTTTAGAAAGGACCTTAACCTTTCCCGTAAAACAGGTCACTTTATAAGTATTCTTTCTTGTGTTAATATTAAAACTCGTTCCCAATATACTTGTAGAACCTGAACGAGAAACGATATCAAAACGATTCCCTTTACTAATATTAAAAAATGCCTCACCTTCGAATTCTACTTTGCGCGAAAATCGCCACCAATAAGGGTGATAAGTCAAACTTGAGTTTGCATTGAGTTCAACTCTACTTTGATCTGGCAAAAACACAGCCAAATGTTCTCCTTTAGGACAATATGCGCTCTCTGTGTAAAATCTCATGAATGCCATACTTGCAATTAAAAGTAATACACTTGCAGCAATAGAATACATCAACCAATTAGGTTTAATTTTCCGAGCTGGCTTTGGAGAATCTTCAAGCTCAGAAAACATCTCAGTCCAAATCTCATCTTTCGATTTAGAATAAGGCGATTCAATCTCAGGTAAGGAATTAGAAAATTCCTCGTCAGAATATTGATCCATATTTTTTAAGTCAAGACTCATGAGAATTATATCGGTTGATTAATTTAAAATTGTTTCGTTTTTCAATGCTTTCTTCAAAAACTGAAGTGCATGCTTCATTCGTTTTTCAACTGCTTTCACAGATAAGTTTAATCGTTCTGCAATTTCAGCGTATTTGTACCCTTCATTCCTACTCATCAAAAAAACTACTCTTTGCTTTTCGGATAACTGAGTTAAAGCAAATTCATATCTGCGATTCAACTCCTTGTATTCCAAGATCTTTTCTGGTGATTCAGTTTCATCATATTGCTTGGTATTAGCAATATAACTTTGAGCGACGAGATCTTTCCTGTATTTAGATATAAAAAGATCATTTGCAATTTTATAAAGCAAGGCTTTAACTGGTGGGTCTTTAAAACTGTCACGCTTTTCCCATACTCGCATGAAACACTCCTGTGCAATATCAGTCGCTAACTCAGCATTTCTCGATCGGAAATACAAATAGTTACGAATAGCATCGAAATACGTATCGAAAAGATATTTAAAATGTTCTTTATCCAAGACAGTGTGAAAATATGGTTCCCTTAAATTTAATTCATTTTTTAGATAAAAACTGAAATTGAGTCATTATCTGTAATTGGAATAGTAATTAGCAAACTTGCCAATCACTATTCCATTTTACCCCAACTTATTTCTTTCCATGTCTATGCTTACCAAGAGTAATCTCCTCTTCACCATCTACAGTCGTTTTTATTGCTTTATCATCACAAGTTCCATCTCCAAAATCAACTCTAGCAAACTCATCTCCATTCTGAGAATAAACAACAACTCCACTTACAATATATTTACATGTTCCTAATCTTAATAAGTGATCTTCAATCTCCTTCTTGAATTCATTATTTTCAGAATCTACGAATACATCTTGTCCTGTAATATGAATCTTATCGTCAGCTCTATCATAGCTTGTATCTAGACCTTCAACCCATTCTTTCGTTTTACTCCCTACGCATGATACTTCTGTTTCGTCAACAAATGTAAAGTTCAAATCATACTCATGATCAAACTTTCTAGAAACACCAGTTTCGCCAGAAAATACAACTTTCTTATAACCTGCTATACCAATAGAGTCAACTTTAAAATCCTGGTAAGTAATTTCTCTCATTGCACCGTCAGTTCTTGGAGGAGCAGATACTACAATTGTAACAATTCCACTTATAATTCTACCATTCCTCAAAATAATCCCATCACCATAATCAATTGTAATAGTTTTAGGAAAGCCATCATTATCTCCATCGACAACAGTTACTTCTGGTCCCATATCATCTTTATAACAACGCCATCTTCTATATAGCTCAACTAAGTTTCTCAGGCGGTATCCATAAGCACCAGACTTAACAGTACTTTCTTCCAAAGAAAACATATCACTTTCGTAATCTGCCTCAGTCATAACATTCGAAATGGCAACTTCAGTATCAATAACCGACGCCACATCAACTATACTAATTTCATCTTCGCCGATTAACTTCACATTATCATCAGATTTATCACATGACGTAAACGTAAAGCCTAATCCTAATAAAAAAACAAATAATAACTTTTTCATGATATAGATTTTATGTGTTAAACTCATTTTATTTCTGAAAGACGACTCTTTAATCCTTCTTCTACATGTATACCGTACAAGCCAACTTCTACCCTACCTTTTATTCTGAAAAATTTACTAATCTGTAATCATTAATAATTAAACTCCCCTATTTCATAAGTGCTTGGAATAATAGTCAGGTTTATTCAACACTTCATCAACATCATTGATCCATTCATATAAAAAAGGAAATTCTTGGGTTACTTTTCCTCTCTATTAGGAATTAAGTAGATGAAAGGAGTTGTTTCATGTTGATTAAAAAGAAGGATAAGTGAAGGAAAGGAAATTAAAAAAAGCTCAATTTTATTCAATATTGGGTTTCAGTATTATTGCACTTGGCGTGTTGGTACAATTTTATTCAAACAATATAAACTATACATACTCATTGTTGATAATAGGATCATGCATTTGCATTTTTGCATTGATAAAAGCCATTAAAAATTTCAAAAAATAAGTATTTCAATAAATTTAACCGAGATCGAAATCCATATTTCGGTATTCTTTCTTGGTTAAATAGTTAAGCTCTATTCATCAAACAGCAGATCGAATTAAAAACACCTACCTAAAGAATACCTCTTCCCAACCTTAATATTTCTCTATCACAATTCGCATTCCCTTTATTATAAACCCCTTACCCACCTTGCCTAATCCAAGGAATTGAATATCTTTGTTGATTGATTGAGAAGCTCCGTAAATGAAGTTGAATAAGTTGAAAAGCGGTAGGAGTTTCAAGCATTATATAATTTGATTTTTGAAGATGAAGAATATTCGTAATTTTTGCATAATTGCCCATATCGACCACGGAAAAAGCACACTTGCCGATCGATTATTACAAGTAACTGGAACTGTTAGCGAACGCCAACAACAAGCTCAAGTACTTGATGATATGGATTTGGAACGTGAACGTGGTATCACCATTAAGAGTCATGCCATTCAGATGGACTATACTGAAAAAGGTGAAGATTATGTATTAAACTTGATTGACACACCTGGACACGTCGACTTTTCCTATGAGGTATCAAGATCTATTGCAGCATGCGAAGGGGCTTTATTAATTGTTGACTCTACTCAAGGTATACAAGCACAAACTATCTCAAACCTGTATTTAGCAATTGAGCAAGATTTGGAAATTATTCCTATCCTGAATAAAATTGATTTACCTAATGCCAATCCTGAAGATGTATCAGATCAAATCGTTGACCTTTTAGGTTGTGACAAAAGCGATATACTATTAGCAAGTGGTAAAACGGGTGAAGGGGTTCCTGAGATTCTAGAAGCTGTTGTAGATAGAGTTCCTGCTCCAAAGGGGGATAATAAAGCACCATTGCAGGCCTTAATTTTCGATTCTACATACAATGCTTTTCGTGGTATCATTACATACATTAGAGTAATGAATGGTGAAATACGAAAAGGTGACATGGTGAAATTCCTGAATACCGATAAAGAATATATTGCTGATGAAGTGGGTGTTTTACGTCTGGAACGTGAATCTCGAAAAATATTAAATACGGGTGATGTTGGTTATATTGTATTGGGAATTAAAACATCTACTGAAGTTAAAGTAGGTGAAACCATCACGACCAAGGAGAATCCTTGCGAAAAAGCAATCGAAGGATTTGAAGAAGTAAAACCAATGGTTTTTGCTGGTGTTTATCCAATCGATAGTGAAGATTTCGAAGATTTACGTGCTTCGATGGAAAAACTAAAACTTAATGATGCTTCTCTTACTTTTGAGGCAGAATCATCCTTAGCACTTGGTTTTGGTTTCCGATGTGGTTTCCTTGGCCTTTTACATATGGAGATTGTTCAAGAACGTTTGGATCGCGAATTCAATATGAACGTGATCACTACGGTACCTAACGTGTCGTACATTGCTCATACCAAAAAAGGTGATACATTCGAAATGCATAATCCTTCGGACATGCCTGATCCGAACTCACTTGACTTTATAGAAGAACCTTTTATTCGTGCCCAAATCATTACAAAATCTGAATTTGTGGGTTCATTAATGACCTTATGTTTGAACAAACGAGGTATGATGACCAATCAGCAATACCTAACTAGCGATCGTGTTGAATTAACGTACGAGATGCCTTTGGGAGAAATTGTATTCGACTTTTACGATAAACTTAAAAGTATTTCAAAAGGTTACGCTTCTTTTGACTATTTCCTTATTGGTGTAAAACCTGCCAAATTGGTAAAACTGGATATTCTTTTAAATGGTGAGGGTGTAGATGCTCTTTCTACTTTAATTCACTTTGATAATGCCCAATCATTTGGACGCAGAATGTGTGAGAAGCTTAAAGAGCTAATTCCTCGACAGCAATTTGATATTGCTATACAAGGTGCTATTGGTGCTAAAATCATCTCTAGAGAGACTGTGAAAGCCGTTCGTAAGGATGTAACTGCTAAATGTTATGGTGGTGATATTTCTCGTAAACGTAAACTGCTTGAAAAGCAAAAGAAAGGAAAGAAGAAGATGAAGCAAATAGGTAACGTAGAAGTACCACAAAAAGCCTTCTTAGCTGTACTAAAATTAGATTAATTGGGATTTTCCCATATCAAATAACCACAAACCCTTCGATTTATCGAGGGGTTTTTCTTTTACGAAAATTCAAACATTAAGGTTTCCTTAACTCTTTTTAGTCAAAGCTTAACGGCTTTTAAATGAGACAAATTCTAATTTTGGAAGTAATAATTAATCAAAACTAAATTTTAATAATTATGAAACGATTATCACTCTTACTTCTTATAGTTGGACTCATCATTATTTGTTCACAAAGCTCAACTGCTCAAGAGAACAAGAATAAAAAAGAAGCCAAGGTTAAAGTTCTAATTAATAAAGATGGAAAAACAGTAAAATTTGACACCATCATTCATGAATTTAAAGATCATAAAGAAATCATGAAAATCATAAAGTCAAAACACTTATCAGATTCTCTTTTCGAAATAATAGAAGGCGAAGATTTTATGTGGATTTCTGATGATAAAGATTCTCACAGAAAGCATAAAGTCATTGTTAAAGAATTCCATAGTGATGATTCGAGCCTACATTCTAAAATGAGAAAGCATATTAAAATCATTTCTGACGAAGGGGAGAATATTATAATTCATGATGGAGATGGTAAACACAAAACCATTTCAATCGAAATATCAGATGAAGATGGGAATGTGCACATGAAGCATGAAGACGGTAAAAAGATCTTTATTATTAAAGAAGATATTGACATGGATATTTCCAAAGATGGTGATATGACAATCATCAAGATAGACTGCCAGTCAGATAATGACGAAGATTTTAATATCGAAGTAGAGGTTACCGATGATGGAAAGAAAATAAAAAAGATTAAGAAGAAGAAAGTAAGAAAGGCTAAAAAAGAGGAAAAATAGACTTACAACTACAAAAAACACAAAAGAGGATGATAGCTAACTATCATCCTCTTTTGCTCTGCAAGCAGAATAAAAATTAACTACAAACTATGCTGTAGCTACCAAAGG
>TARA_R110001583_G_scaffold4575_6_pt1 | contig 11231 bp, 9 predicted proteins | sample TARA_R110001583 | Tara Oceans TARA_R110001583 (sample SAMEA4398432) | marine metagenome | biome: Polar Biome; feature: [MES] marine water layer (ENVO:01000295) within the mesopelagic zone...; material: water (ENVO:00002006), including particulate matter (ENVO:01000060) such as...... | reverse complement strand
AGGGAGGTGGGGGAGGTGTAGTAAAGCTTTGGTTTTTTCTTTTACAAATATATTTGTGTAGGATTTTAAGTAATCTAATGGCAAATCTAATTCAAATGCCTCGGGGTGGTTTAAATTGATGATAAATCCCTTCTCTTTACTAAAGGAGTAAATATATAAAGCACATAGAGATTGTAGTTTAGGGTGGGTTTCGTCGTTATTTGTAATAAATTGAAGGTAACATTTGTTACCTTCATCTTTAAAAAATCTTTCTAATTGGTCCTTAGTTTCTATGAGATAGTACATATCTCAAATATATGAAAGCTTTTATTAGTATCCACCTCCTCTACTAGGGGATGTAGTAGTTTGTTGAGGTAAAGATTTAGGTGTTGGCTGTGGTGAGGGGGTTAAATTAGGTTGGGGTTGAGCAGAGATAACTTCATTTTGTTCAGAACTATGTATAGATTTATAAGCTCGACACCAATATTGTTCTTTTATATTAGCTTGCCATTTATTACAATTACCCTTTTGGTTAAAAATACAATTCCCACAATACTCATAATTAGGAACATTTGGGTTATCTATAGTGTTAATTTGTTTGTTTCCTGTTTGATAAGCAGCAGGTAGAACTTTAGGGATTATTTCCCCCGTAGGATATACCCTAGATATTTCCCCTATTTTTACTACTCCATATTTTAAACCAAATTGATTTTTATTAGGAAAAAAATCAAAAATACCAGGTAATTGGTACTCTAATCTCCTAAGAGTTTTAGTATTATGATCTTCGTTGTCTTCATTTAAAGACCATTCTATTTGAAATACTTTATTGAGGGATTTATTGTAATTTTTTTTAATAAAATTATTAAATGTAGTTTGTGAGATTTCTTGATATTGTTTAGTATTTAATCTTACCGAAAGATATCTATTAAAATACCCTTTACTATAATCTAAAACATTAGGGATAGGTTTGGTTGAAGGTATAGGTATATAATTATCTTGTTTATTTGCTATATTGGGTTTTAATGTAGAGTAAGTATCATTATTTTTACCTGGTTTAATATTTCTATTATATTGGATTTTTAGGGGTGTGAGTGCCCCAATAATATTACTAGGGTCTTCCCCCGCAAATATTTTCCCATTAGTAAGTTTAATATACTTTCCTATGTAGGGTTTGTTAGTGGTTGATAATTTATATGTGCCCCCATTAGTATATAATACTTTATATTTATTTTTTGGTATGTAAGTCATTATTGATTACTATTTATTATATCAACAGCGTATTTTATTTCGCCTTTTAAATAATCTAAATCATCATATTGATCTAACTTTTCAACCCATGGCTCTTCACCTTCACTTATAATAATATCAACTTCTATATAATAAGATGTAGTAGTATAATCTTCCCCACCAATAGTAGTAGTATTTTCAATAAGTTGTATATCATATCCTAAGTAGGTTTCAACTTCGGCTAATTCATTTTCACGAATTGGAGGAGTATATGGTGGGGGTTGATACATTTGCATTGCAGAAGCTGAAGTTATTGCTAATGTATCTGATCTCATCCAAACATCTCTATCTCCTTTAGTAAATTCGGATAGGGTTTGGTCTCCTAAGTAGTTTCCAAAATCTCCACCATTAGTATCTATTGTATTGCCCTCTCTTACCCAATTTTTTAAGAATTTATCATCAACAGTGCTATCAAATTCTACACTAAACCAAGTATATGTAATATCTGTTACATCTCCTCCATTATAATTAGGAGTGCCATTACCCCCGAGGATGCCTATTTCCATAGCCTCATCATTAAATTCATATCTTTCTTCATTGATTAATATAAAATTTTCTTTGGGGATGTAATATGTGTTAGGGTCATCTTCTCTACCATGAGTAGCGGGTGTTTTTTCTTCTTTGTATTTAAATATATAGCCTAAAGATTGGTCACCTTCTGCAGATACACCTTTAAAATATTTATGTGCATGCTCAGATAAAATACGGAGAGTACCTCCTTCATATCTTTCATACCATCTACCAGTAACTGCCTCATAATTAGGGTTGTTAGAAAATTCTTTTGATGTTTTTACTGTTCCTAAATACATACCTTTGTGGTTATATGAGTCAAACATACCATAAGAATTGTCATCTAAGTCAAGGTAGCCACTCTCATTATTAACTGAGGGTCCTCCTTTATCCGTATTTCCTCTTAGGGTTGTATACCCAATTCCACCAAACCCTGATACATCACGACTATCAATACTTTCTAATGAAGTGTCTTTAATAAATTTTAAATAGAGGGGTGAGTTAGTAGTTGCCTTATTAATGTCAGTTATTGCCTCTTGTGTTTCATCAGTGTCACTTTCTGTTTCTGCTTGAAAGGCCCCTCCTGTTTTGGTTTCTATATCTGATGCATTTTTAGCTCCCTCAGGAAGTCCTACTGCTACTCCTTTTATTTTTATTGGTGCTTCTGGCAAAATAGTCATTTTACCACTTATATCAGTAGTCCAATCACCCCCGGCAGTAATTTTTTGTTCTTCATTAAATAATATAAATCCTATATTAGATTTATGATATGCCCTAGGTAGTCTATCTTTGTGAATTTTAAATATATTACCAATTACCATACCAGAAATTCCATCTAAGGTAGCACTAAATTCAAGAGGAATAACAGAATTAAAGGAATTAACCCCCCTATCAATTGTACTAAGGTAAGATGCATTTTTTTGGTATGTTTTAAGGCTACCTATTATATTTCCTTCCCCTAAAGTTGTTCCCGCAATATCTGCGGATTTTAGGTTGCGAAAGAAATTTCCTCTATAGGTTATTAGTTCGTTTAATAATGTGGATTGTTGAGAGAGTATTTTACTACCTTCGGTGTTAATATCCTTTAGAGTTTTTTGAAAAGTAGATTCTGTGTCCTTACTTAATAATCTATTTTTTATAGATCTGTTAAAAGCAGCAAATGTAACACCATCTATATCTTGCATACTTCTAGGATCTTGTGCTTGTATTGCAATTGTAGCAGACATAGCACTTGGGACATTGCTAGTATAGTCAAAACTTCTTAAAATATTTTTGTTACTAAATGGTTCGAATGTATGAAGATCCATAGGTACTTCTGAATTGTCTACTGGAAGGTCTATGATGAAGATATTATTTGATTCTTTATCATCTGTTAGAACAAAATTGTGATTAGGACACACTTTATTGACCTCCTTAAATATGTCCTTTATAAACATCCCTACACTATAACCTTCATTATCTGCGTTTTTTTCAGCTATACTTAATAGCATATTAACATTTAAAAATATACTTCCTATCCTTCTTAACTTATCCGTATCAGATAATTTTAAACCATTTAAGCTTTCATTATCTTCATAAGAATATTTCTTATTATTATATTTAATTTTTTGGGATTTATTAGATTCACCATAACCATACGCACTTGTGATATTATCTACGGGCCACTGGGTGGTTTTTGGGATATAACCTAATATTTTTGATATATGTAAAGGGTCAGCATCTGGGGAAGCTTCTACGGCTAAATTTTGATCAAATTGAATGGGTAATATACAAACATTAGCATCGCATGAGAAATCTAATAACATATTATCCTCTGTAGAGCTTTGATATGATACAATAGGACAAAATAATAGGGGGTCTAATTTACTAGTATTTTTATTAATATTATATACTCTATCTGTGACTACTTTAAGAGGGGGAAGGCCCTTAGAAGATTTTGGTATTAAATAATCATTAATTAAAGCAGCTAATGCATCCCACCTTATATAAGCTTCATTTGTGGTAGAATAAATTAATTCATCATCAACCCTTTCACTTGTATCTGTACCTATAGGGATTATGTAGTTTTTTAATTGAGATTGATTACTTAAACCAAATTTTGTGAATAATAAGGATTCAAAATCTGAAGATTGGAAGGCAATTAAATTTCTAAGAAATGATTGTACTTTGAATTTATTAATAATAGGTGCCCCAGTAATAGATTGTATGTTACCCCTTGTTTTATTAATAGCACTAATTTCAGAATCGTTTAGTCCCTCTTCTATAACGGCTGTGTCTCCCCTATCATTTTTAATTTTATCTAAATATTCAAACACATTACTTAACTCTTTTGTTTGAGCTTGGGCGCGCCCTTCTGTTTTAAACCCAAAAGTACAATAATTATTTATAACATTTATAAGTCCTAATAAACCATTATATGTAGGGAATACTTGAGTAGCTATAGCTCTATCAAATTTTTCTCTAGTTACTACAGTTTTATCTGCGTCTAGTCTAGCTCGGATTTTAGGGGTGATGTCTGGGCTATTAGAGTTTATTGCTGTGCCTCCCTGTACTATAATATCTCCCTCACCATCAGTAGTAATGTTATCACTAGAATTTATATCTTTAGTAGTATTAATTATTGATACAGCAGGTATTTTAATACTTTCTATAACTTCACCAATTGAAGTTAATTCAGTAAAACAAGAATATCCCCCATCTTCTCTGGCTTTAAATCCAAAGTTTTTTACAAACCCCAACATCCCATCATAATTACCATCTTGTGATTCTTTAAGGTTATTTATAGCATTAAATACTCTGTTTTGGGTTATATTATTAGTGTATATGTCATTATCTGTTTCATTTTCTACTAATCTTAATTCATTTACTATTTTACCTCTTGCCTCTTTACCTCCTGAGCTAGCAATGTAAGGACACCAACCCCACTCTAATAAAACCATATAACCAGGTCTCATATAAAGCATTTCCATTATTTCTAACTGCCTCTGATTGTGGACTTCAAAATTAATTTTACCTTCTCTTAAAGAACCATAAGCACTTTTAGTTCTAATTGTAGCATCTATAATACCAGGCATAGGAACAATTCCATAACCATCCTCTGATGCATCTGCTCCTATAGCAAAATCACCATATCCTAAATTTGTTTTTAATCCTGGTTTAGGGAATGATGCTCTTACTTGATCAAGTCTTCGTACTTTTCTTAGTCCTTGTGGGTTACCATTTTCATCTGTTGTTTGAAAAGATCTTGCAAAATCACTTAATATACCACCTTGTAATATAAAATTTTGGGATAAAGAAGCTCCTTTTAATCTATTAAAGCTCTGTCCTCCTAAATCCCCTATATCTAGCCCTACGTCACTAACGTAATCTGTTAAAGATGTTGCTCTTATAACACACTGTTTATTAAGTGTGTAAGTGTGGTGGGATCCTGGTTTTATTGTTACCTCCTCCTTATTCCAATTTATAAATGTATGAGATGCATTTCTACGGTTTGTGTTGCCTTCGTGTTCATTAAATTTATCAGGGTTACCTATACTAATTAATTCTTCTCTAAGTTCTAATTGATTTCTTACATAACCCCTAAAGGTGTCTTTAAAAATACTCATCTTTTATTATTATTAAAACTTATAAAGTTATCTACATATCTAATAGGATCTGAGGGTATTCTAATTTGTTCACCTAAGGCTACATGATAACTGTCTTTTCGTAATTTATTTGGATTAGCAGCTAATATTACCCACCAATATTGTACATCCTTATAAAATTCAAAACTTAAATTATCTAATCTATCTCCATCTTGGGTTATAATGTAAATATCATTTTGACTTAAGGGGATTTCCGGTAAAATAGTATTGATATAATATCTTTTTCCACCACCACTTCTTAATTGTTTTATGTCGTTAAATCGTCTCATTTATGTCTATATCAGCTATTTCAGCATCTTTTGCTATACCATTTGCATCAAATTCATCTTGATCTTCATTATCAGATTGTTGAGCATATTTTCTATTACCCTTTACCCCAATTTCGGGGAGTAAAAATGGAGTTGTTGCGCTGTTTGAAGGGGCAAAGTTGTGTACTGGTTGGAAGGCACAAGAAACATCTAAAATGTGGGGATATTCATTTAAATCCTTATCTTCTCCTAGATCATCGTGTCTAATTTCCCAAGGATACGCTGTATTCCAGCTTAAATTTATCGAAGTAAAGAAGCCAGGGATTTCATTCATCCAATCACCAATAGTTAAGCGAGAAAATACTCCTCGCATTCTTCTATTTTTATATTCAGGAGCCGTTTGAGCAACTAAGTAATTTAATTTCCTCCATAAAGGTTTTTGTTCATGTCTTGTTTGTGTATGGATTTTAAATCCAAAAGATATTGAACGATCAAATCCCCCATAGGTATAGAACTTTTCAGCTCTACCATTATATTTAAAAGAATTCCACTCTCCCGAAAAATTATCTGCTACATTATCTAAAAGGGCTCTAAATAGAATCATATTATCATTAAGTGGATTAGATGTATCTACTACTGCTATTCTAAATTTAATGTAATCTTTAAAAGTACTACTAAAATCTTCATCTGGGCTATTGCGTTTAAATATACTTGCCGCAGATATTCTGTCTACAGTTCTTGAATTATAAGCTCCTACTCCTTCTCCGTTATCCATTTTAATTCCCGGATCACCCATTTTATATAAATCAATTCTAGTTTTTTTTACTTGATTTGGTAAACCTCTTACTGTTTTGTAATCTGTGTATTTGCCAGTTCCTGGATCTGCTTTTGTTGTGTTAGGACCTTGTCTTAGGGAAAATAAACCCGGATTAAAGAATGGTAAATAACCTCCATTTTCTCCTATATCATTATAGGGGTTACTTCTGTATTTTTTTATTTGGGTACTTCCTATCCCAAAAATAGAATGTGCTCCCCCTTTATAATCTAATAAAAAATTAATATCATTAGAAACTGAATCCATCCCTGATGGTAATTCTAATATATGTCTTCCAAATAAATTTAATAATTTATTTTTATTTGTTGATTCATCATCGGGATTGCCAAAATTTTCACTTATACCTTTAATATTATCTCTAGTAATTTTATCATATTTATCTCCTCCTAAATTAAGATCATAATTATATCCTGATTCCTTATTTAAATCTACTAAGCCGTCTTTTCTAAACCTAATACCTGCAGCTCCTGTTCCAGCGGTTAAAAGAGTATTAATAGGTAGTGTTTTACGGTTTCGAAGCCCAGTTGCCTCATCAATAGCACTAGCGGCACGTTGTATAAAGTTTTCTTCTTCATCCCCACCACCTTCACTTTTTTCAGGAATTGGTCCTACAGGATTAGTACGGGCTAGTGCTATTTGTGCTGCTGACCAAGCTAGGCCATTTGGGCTAATTAAGATTTTTCCTAATCTTTTTAGGTCATCAATAGCAGCATTGCCTAATCCTACAGCCCCTCCCCTTACAAAATTATCAGTTACTTGATTTACAAATCCTAAAGCTCCATTAGTTTCTTGATCTACCTTAGGAAGATCTTTAAGTACTAATGGTGGGTTATCTCCATAACCTAATGACCTTTGGTCAAAAGGAGATCCATCAGGGTTTTGTCCTGAATTTTCGGCAAATCTTAAAATGTTTTGTAAGGATATTGCCATAAACCCTTAATCAGGTAGGTTGTCTGTGTAAAGATCTGGAGTTATTCCATCATTATCTAATCCAGAAGGAACAGAAACACCCCCATAAACCCCTTGATAATTAGGGCCTACTAGTGATCTACCTGCTTGATCTGCTGCTGGTCCAGCATGTAGTTGTGATCCTACAGGAACACCGAATGGGTATAATCCCCTTTCTAGGTCAGGTCCTACAACCGGAAATGCGGGTCCTGTTTGTGCTTCCATGTTGTTAACTTCCCCCTCTTGGACTAAGTCGTGAATTGATGTTAAATTTTTAATTGCCATGATTATGTTGTTTTGTTATAAATATCAAGCAAAGGTAGGACTCGCCTGAAGTGATTGAGTTCCTCCTAGGCCTTTTCTTCCATTGCCATTAGATGCTGCAAATGCGTCCCAGTTATTTTGAACTACTATAGGTTGTGATGGTGCTTGGGATCTAGATCCAGGACCCACTTGTAGGTTATCACCAGGAGTTGTACTAGCCATAGCACCATAATTATCTGTGATTGTAAAAGGACCTTTACTTGATGGTGCAAATCCATCTTTGACTTTAGGGGGTTTACTAAGCATAGTATACATAGCTGCGACTGCCCCAATAGCTAAGGGAATACCAATTCCAAATGGGATTTTTGCAAAGCTACCAAAGGTTTCTGCGGCTGCTTTTACCATACTTTTAGTAGCAGCTATACCGGCTTTAACTGCAAACATACCAGCAGATACTGCTAGGGCAGCCATAATTCCCACTAATGGACCCATTACTACCTTTAATCCAGCAACATATTCAAATGCTGTGCCTAAAAATTCAACTACAGGTAGTAGTGCTGATGCTACATCACCTATTGTAGTTTGGAACTTTTCCATAGCTAAATTTCGTCTTTCTTCGGCATCGAGTTGTTCTAATTTGTCTGCTAATTCACCTTTACCTTGGGCTCTAAGTTGTTTAGCATTCATGCCCATGGTTTCCTGTTTGAATAACATATCCGCCATAGCATCTGTACTCATCCCCATAGCCTTAGCTAATGCATCCTGTTGTAGGACATTCATATTTGAAAACTCTGCGTGTGTTCCTACATTTTTAGATAATTCCTCAGCTAGGGCAACTTGATCACCTGCTAAAGCTGCTGCCCTTGCTTTTTCTAAGTTTAACTGTTTGCCTGTCAGAAGTTCTGCTTCTAATTCAGCTTCAATACTACTTTCAAAATTTAACATAGTTTTACCAGCCGAAGCTATATCGTCTAGTTCAGCCCCCAATAATTTAGCAGCAGTTACTGCTTTTGCTATTGCTTCTGGGTTTGATCCTAAATTTGCTCTTACTTGACCAGTAACTTTACCTGTTGCCTCTAATACTCCTTTCATATCAAGTTGGATACCTACCCCTCTTTGCATCTCATAAGATGCCCCTAATATATTTTCCTCTACTTCTCTAAAACTTTTTCCTGAGTTTTGGGCTTGAAATGCTAAATTACCAGCAGCTTCAGCTGAGACTCCTACAATTTCTGTAAGTTTAGAAAAAGTAGTAAGCATATTACCACTAAATACAACACCGGTTCCTAGTTGGGTATTTAATTCTGCATTTGCTTTACTTAATCTTACTGAGTTAACTTTTATTGAATTTGTATTTGCTGCGATTGCCGCAAATTCGCGCTTTAAATCTATAGCTTCACTTTTTGATAAATTAAGACTTTTAGCCATTTTAGTAGTCTCCTTATCCGCTGCGAATAATTGGGTTATGAATGTATCCATTGCGGCATTCATAACCCCTTGAAGTTTATTTTTAATATCTAAAAGGGCTAAAGATTTTTGATCTATACCTAAGGCTTTTAGTTTATTTTTACCAGCAGTTCCTGCTAATTTACCTATGTTATCTTGTAGGCCTAATTCTTTAGTTAAGTTGTGATTTAACCCATCACCCGTTTTTAGTGATTCTTTAAGTTTTTGTAACTTATCATTATCTAAATTTTTTACTTTTTCTTTTAAGTTTTTGATATTTTTTTCACTATCCATAAACTCTTTAGATAAATCCTTACTTTTAGATAAATTATTAGCTGCTTTTTGGGTTAAATCTGATGTTGTTGATAAACTACTATTTAATTCATTAATAAGACTACCTATTTCAGCAAATGTATCTTTTATAATTTTGCTTTCTTTGTCGATATTTTTTAATTTTTCTTTAGCCATCAAATAGTATTATTGTCTATTATAAATATAAAGTAATTAGGTTCTACTCATATTAGGGGTAGCAGGTATACTTTTCATATTTTGTTTAGAAGTATTCATAGCTCTTTCCTCTTCTTCATTGCGTTTTTCGTGAAGATCATTTATTTTTTTAATATGATAGCGCCTAATGTGGATAGGCATAATATATACTTCAGAGTATATAAAACCCCCATTTCCATAATACACTAAATCGTGTATTTCTTGATAAACTTGAAACTTATAATTCGGAGTCAGGCCAAAAAAACGTGATCCCAATTGGGACCCTAACGCCCCCTCTTACGTCTCCAGCTTCATTTTCAAGATCAAATACTAAATCTACATCAGGCTGGATTTTCTTAATGTATGCTCTTAATGCTCTTGCATCGCGTGCTAATAGTTGATTATCTACAAATTCTCTTATAGTTTTGCGTTCTAAATCACCCTCTACGGATAGTATCATGTGTTTTAATCGAGTACTATATTCTGGGGATTCTCCTTTTTTAACTCTTTTAATTCCCTTAATTTCATTATCTATTTTCTTTTCATCACCATGAGTAAGGAGTTTGAAAGTAATAGATTTTTTAATTGTAGGAAGTGTAAATTCAAATTCATTTTGACCTTTAGCTAAAAGATCCTCTTTGTTTAATTCTTTATCCTTTACCTCTGTAAGATCAACAGTGTGTTCTTCATCTTCTATAGTAAATGTGTAATCTTTACCATACCCCAAAACTCGGGCAGCAACCATAATTGCGTTTTTGTCACCTATTACTATGTCATTATAATCTATAGGGGTTACTATTAGGGATTTTAATAGTTTATCTATTACGGTTCCGTTTTTAATGTAACTTCCATTTGTAAGAATATCTTCTTCTTTTGCAGTCATGTATTTCATTTCTAATACACCTTTTGAAAGAGGATTGTCTTGGGGGTAAATTAATCCCTTTGAAGGTAAAGTAACTTCTTCAGTAGGGAATAGTTGTTTATTTTCCATTTTATAACTTGTATGTTTGCATATACATATACAAAAAAGAGGTGCTTGCGCACCTCTCTAATTTTTTATTTTGGGAAGAATCTTAGTAATTTAAAATCGCATAATCCATAGCAATTGTTATACTAATTTCCATAGGAGTAGAAGATGTCCAATCACCACTTCCAAACTCAACACCTGTTACGAATGCTCCTTTACAAATCCACTCTTCAACAACATCTCCAACAGGTCCTAGAGTATTAAATCTAATATCTTTTTTATAGAAATCAGAGTAACCATCTCTACCTGTTACTGACTCGTGGTGTAAACGAACCCATTCCATTACGGCTTGTGCACCTGAGGGAGTTACTGGATCATATAAAGTACATGTAATTGGACTCCAATCAGATTTGCCTTTTACTTTCCTTTTAACGTTAATATGATCAAGGACTACTTCTTCTGCGGTGTATTTTGGTCTATCCGCTTTTTTTATTAAATAAGCAGGAATTCCATCTATATAGAATATAAATCTGTTTGCTAATTTAGGCTCGTAGGCCGTAAAAAACATATCTGCTGAGCTAAGTATTGCCATTGTGTTGTTATTTTATTATAAATAT
>TARA_R110001583_G_scaffold4287_2_pt1 | contig 11238 bp, 10 predicted proteins | sample TARA_R110001583 | Tara Oceans TARA_R110001583 (sample SAMEA4398432) | marine metagenome | biome: Polar Biome; feature: [MES] marine water layer (ENVO:01000295) within the mesopelagic zone...; material: water (ENVO:00002006), including particulate matter (ENVO:01000060) such as...... | reverse complement strand
TGTTTATTTGTAAATTAATTTAGGCGACAACTATCCTAACACAGGTGGAATGCATTAAAATAAACTTAACAAGCGGAATAAAGACTTATTAATCGGAACTGTTCAATAAAAATAAAATCTATATTATTTTTTAAAGATGCTTTTTTATCAAGATCTGTATCTCCAACATAAACAGTATTCTTTTCATCTAAAACTTTTTCTATGATCATTTTCTTTATCAGATCAGTTTTATTCTTATGAGAAGAAAATGTATCAATACTATAAACCTCATTAAAATAGTGTACTATATTGAAATACTCTAATATTTTATTTGTTACTAATTTTCTTTTATTTGTGACTATATAAAGTATCTTCTTTTCTAAAAACAATGTATCTAACAGATTTCGCATTTTATCCGGAAAGATTGTCTTTTTATAGCCGTCTTTGTCGTAATTAGCTTTAAAAGCTTCAATTATCGCATCAATTTCTGAAAGATCATTAGTCATCAATCCCAATGCTTCTTTCAAAGGTGGACCTAATTTAAACTTCGAATAATCTATATTGTAAAAATTATTCATTTCAAATGCAATTTTTAATGAATTCAGTATAGATTCTTTAGAATCAATTAGAGTACCATCAAGATCAAAAATAATATGTTTGTAATTGTTAAAAAATTCAGGTTCCATTTTTGATAGCTCAACGACTCTTAATAAAATTAATCAACATTCTAATACCATCGGAAAATTTAATTTTCGGATTCCAGCCAGTATCGTTTTGCAGACGATTACAATTAACCCAGAGGTTTCTTTCATTAGAACTTACTACTGCATATTTACCAATTGACTGCTCTAGATTAAAATTTAATTGTTTAGAAATCATTTCTAAATAGTCTTTTAATCTCAATTTATTACCCGAACCTATCAGATAAATACCTGAGCAACTTTTATTTAGTATTAGTTTAACTATTGCATCAGCAATATCATCTGAATGAATAAAGTCCCACAACTGATTGCCGGAAGTAAATCTAGGAATGTCATCATTTAAAACATTCCTGATGGTTTGCATTATCATTGTTTGCTCACCATCATATGGTCCATAAACACTAAATACTCTTAACCAAATATGTCTAATATTATGTTTTTTACATTCGTTTCGCGTCAACCACATACTAGATAATTTCGCTACTCCAAATGGAGTATCCGGCTCACATTCAGTTCCTTCAAATATCTGTTCGAACTTTATACCATATTCAGCTTGTGATCCAGTTGATAAGAAAATCTGACAGTTATACTTAGCCGCTAGTTCAACTGCTACACTCGATGCGATTGCGCTATTGAAATTTGCTTCTACATTATTCCTATTTTTACCACCATTCCAAGCCATATGAATAAAAATATCGTATTTTCCTTCAAGCTCTATTGAAGAATAATCACTCAACGATGCCTCAACAATAGTTATATTCTCAAATATACTTAGTCTTTCGTTTCTACTTGAATCTTTATTTGCTATAACAGTAACATCATAATTATTTCGAGTTAGTTTAGAAAGTAATGACATTCCAATTGTGCCAGTAGCACCAGTAACAATTATTCTCACAAAACCTCTCCCGAAGATAAGAACTTTGCTATTTGATAATCTTCGAATTCACAAATATCTATAGCCTTAACTTGAGGCAACTCTAACTTATATGGTTGATTACCCCAATTATAGCCCCACTCTAGTATATCCATTCTTTTTGCAATATTTATGGCATTTATATATTCATAAAGAATTGGCAGTTTGTCTTTACGCCTTTCAGAAATATTGTGCCTAAAATTAAGAGGGCCATTTTCATCAAGTAAATATCTTTTTATTTGCTTCACTGTAATTAATGAATCATAAAAATCTGACATATTCAGATATAAATCGATAGCATCCGAAATATCCTTCTCATTAACTAAAGGAGCAGTAACAGGACACCATACTAAAACATCTTCTTCTACTTGATTAGCTATATATTTTACAAGATCGTTAAAAATAGCATTCTCACTAGCATATTCACAAGGCCTTTTAAGTATAATAGCCCCTTTTTCTCTAGCTATATCAGCTAAGGTTTCACTTTCAGTTGAAACAAAGACACTAGAAATTTTTTCTACTTTTTTTAACTGCTCTATTTTGTTAGTCAGTAAAGTTCCACCTTGAAAATTAAGATTATCCCTTCCATGAAGTTTGGCATCAAATTCCCTTACGGCAATTATTCCTGCAATACTATATTTCATAAAAACCTCATTTATTTTGAAAAGCAAGTATGACAGAATTGCCCATTTGAACAAATTTCAGTTTTAAAATTATTCAAGCCTTTAAAGTAGACACCATCTACATCAAAATATGTGGACAAATCTTCTGTTCTCTGATACTCCATCAACATTGATCTGGGAGGCTGCATATTTACATGGCACTGAGTACGGCATTGTGGAGTTGGGAGAGCTATAAAAATTTTATTAGCCCCCATTCCTTTTAATATATTAGAGACCACTCTTAAAGTTGCTCCAGTAAAAATAGCCTCATCAACTAAACATATATTTTTATCTCTTACCAAATCCCTTATCACACTTAATTTTTCATAAATAAAGTGTCTTCTCTTATCTGAATCTTGAATATCAAAACCTCTGCCACTTTTAGGATTTTTAAAGATTGCTTCAACATAAGGCACTTTCAACGATTCAGCTAATCCCTGGGCATAATGCTTACCTGTTTCTGGTATTGGTACAACACAACTAATTTCATCCTTAATATTAGATGGGATTTCATTAATTATATTTGAGCCTAAACGCCTCCTGAATGATGCTACTGTTTCAAAGCCAATATAGTCGTGCGGGCTCATTCTGTATACAACTTCGAAAACACAATTCTGCTGACTCCTAACAAATCTAAAAAAGCTCGTAATTTTATCATCATTAACTTTTAGAGAATCTTTATTAACATTAACTTCATCATCAAAATTTTCAAAAAAAATTTTTGCTTTTTTAAAAAAATCTTTTTTTGTAATATCCATCGATTTTAGGAGAGCTATTTCACCATATTCTTTTCCATTCAGCACTAGACTTTCTATGATATTATCAGCCAAATCGAGTGAAATCATTCGATCCATGCCAATTTTAAAATCAATTGTTTTTTCTTCTTTATTGGAATAATTCAATAAGTTTACATATGGATCTACTGCGGTACCCATCGCAAAATCAAGTTCAACATATAAATCAGTTTTAAAATTTATAGTTGAAATTAACAGACTTAACCTGTCTAAATATTTTGTATCTACATCATCGGCAAAGCAAAAATACTCTTTATGACATATTAATGGATTTTTTTGTACACAAAAAAACATTTTAATATTTAGCTTTTTACAGCATTCAATAACACTAAAAACAAATCGCTCTATGTTATTGTTTTTTGATAACAATATATCGCTGTTTATAACAACAAAATCGATATCTTTGAAAAGTAAAAAACTTTCAATTTTATTTTTCTTTCTTTTCTTTTCTAAAGAATTTGTTACATCAAATAATGCATCATAAGCATTCGTCACGGAGAAATTTCGCTTGAGTACTAACTCAAACCTATCAGACAAGCCTGTGTTTTTTCCAACTAAAAGTATTTCTTTCACAACTATTTGGCCTTTAATATTTTATATTAGGCTTGAATTTATTTTCTTCCAATTCAATATCCTCTAAAAATGGTGACATATATTCAAGTGAAGGAGTAAAAAATGAACCATCGAAATTCATCTTTGAAGCAAGTTTCGGAGAAAACACTTGATTAGGATCTGTAAAAATCTCACAAATACTATAACCTTTAGATTCAATAAATTCTTTTATAACACTGCTCATTTCATTGATTCTTTTAATTTTAAAGTACGGCACGTCAAATGCCTGAGCTATTTTTTCAAAAGATGGAAAACTAATTCCACTAGTATTATCAGCTCCACAAAGACCTTTTTTTTCTGCGTTGAATAGACTATTTTGCGTTTGCTTTATTGAGTGATAGCCGTCGTTGTTAATTATAAAAATTTTAACGTTAAGCCTATTTTGTACAATTGTTTGAATTTCTTGTAGGTTCATCATTATCGAACCGTCGCCTTCAATACAGATCGTCATATTTTTTCTATTATCAGCTAAAGCAGCGCCAACTGAAGCAGCAATGCCATACCCCATACTGGAAGCGCCTGCATTGGTAAATAGACGAACATTTTGACGAATTTCAAAAGCTTGTAGACCACATACACATGCTGCTCCATTGGCAAGAACAACATTTGTATTTTTTGGTGTAAACTCAGATAGAGTTTTGATAAAATTATATACATTTATAGGTTTATCATTGTCTTGAAGAGTAGCATCCACAACAGGATATTTTTTATTTATCCAACGACACCAATTAACCCAATTGTCAATATCTAATTTAAAATCATTATCAGCTATATATAATAATTCTTCAATAAATTTTCTTACGCAAGAAACTATTGGCATATCTATATTTATAGTGGGTTTCCCAAGTTCATTTGCATCAATATTAACAGCGATTATGAACGCATCTTTTGCAAAGTTTTTCCATTCATAGCTAATTTGGCGAATAGATAACTGGCAACCAATGCATAAAAGCGTGTCGCTTGACTGGACAACATAGTTTCCTCCTCTATCGCCAATTGTGCCTGGTCTACCGCATTGGAAATATGAATCTTGATCAATTAAGTCATGGGCATTCCATTCAGTCACAACGGGTATTCCCAATCTGTCAGCTAGCTTTTCTATTAAGTTCGAAGCACCAGAAATTCTGACTTCTTCGCCCAACATTATTACCGGCTTTTTACTTTCCTTTAATCTCTGAACAACTTCAAACATTTTTGATCTATCTGGAGAAGTATTTGCCTCTTGTAAATTTGGAATAAACTTAGGGTAATTGATGAGTTTTTCATCATCGTAATTTGCACCCTGAATATCTAATGGTATATCAAGCCACACAGGACCTTTACGTCCCGTTGTCGCTAGATAGTAAGCTTTATCTAAGTGATATCTAAGATCATTAATATTTCTTATTGCAGCTGCATACTTCGTAATTTCAGAAACTAAAGGAATTATATCTGCTTCTTGAAAGCCTAAATATCTAACCGGAACAGGAGTTGATGATACGATTGTTTCTGATTTCATTTGACCAGAAATCACGATCATGGGAATTGAGTCTTGCCATGCTCCATAAACACCTGTTATAGCATTAGTGGCTCCAGGCCCAGAGGTCACAGAAACAATTGCAGGTATTTGTGTAACCCTTGTATATCCTTCCGCAGCCATTGCACAAGCTTGCTCATGGTGATTGTAGATTACTTCCACTTCTTTATTATGCCCAAAAGCATCATTTAGGTGCATTGCTCCACCACCAGTCACACAAAAGCATGTTTTAACACCTTTCTCTAAGAAATAATTAACAATATAATCTGCGACTCTCACTTTACTTATCCTTACTAAATCAAATATTAAGTTTGTCTTCCAAAATCTTGTCAGCTAGTGATTTTGAAAATTTTCCACCTTCCCCAGTTTCTGAAATACTTTTCATTATTGAAAAAGCTTTATCCTGAGATAGATTTAAATTATTTATTAAATATTCCGGGTAAGACCTATGAATCTCTAGAAATGCAGAAAAGGCATACTCTGGACTATAACCCCAAGTTATTTTATTCTTTATCTGTGAGATAGGACTACTAACTAAGTCCAGTACATTATGAATTTGATAGCTCTTTCCAAATTCATCATTTAAATATTGCATTAGCAATTCTGTAGGCAAGTTGCCCGGTATTCTTCCCATTCCCATGACAGATGAATCAATAACAACTTCTCTATTAGCTGATTTTAATTCTAGGAACTTTTGAGCTAGTGAGAATGAAAGAGCTAGATTTTCATGTAAATGAAGGCCAATAGTGACGTCTTCTTTTAATTTTTTTTGAAAAATTTCAAGAATAGGAAGCATTTTTTTTTCTGTTAAAGAACCGAATGTATCTACTACTGAAACACCATCAGGAGAAAAATCTGAGATTTCATCTAGAATCTCCTCAAGTTCTTCTTTTTTGTAACCAGTAACATTGACTGGATTTAAAAAAACTTTATAGCCAAGCTCACGAGCTCGTTTAGCTTGCATAAGAGCCAATGCTAAATCTTCCTTATAAAATGCAAATCTAACGATATCAACTAGGCTTGATGGGGTAAGCTTTTCAATACTATACCAATCAGGTCTAATCATTATTGATATTTTAGAATTAGAATCATTTTTATCATAAATCTCTTCTACTTGATCAATAATCTCAAATATCGTTCTATCTTTTTTGTATTGTTCATTTTTTAAAAAACCAATCTCAATTATATCAACATTTGCTTTCATAAGGTTTAATATTGTTTTTTTAATATTTTCAAAACCGAAATCAAAGTTATTTACATGACCGCCATCTCTTAATGTACAGTCCAAAAGAGAAATTTTTGACATGAAAACCCCTTTTATTAATTATTAAAAACCCAGGCCTAAAAACTCTTCAAGCTGTTCAGCAACAAACTCAAAGTGCTCTTCATTTAAAGCAGGAAAAATACCAATCCAGAACGTTTGATTCATAGTTCTATCAGTATTTGTTAATTCACCTACCACTCTATGCTCTACACCAGCAAAGTAAGGTTGACGCGTTAAGTTACCAGCGAACAATAATCGACTGCCAATTTTATTTTGATCTAGAAATTTCAAAAGATCTAAACGTGAAATGTCTGATTCTTTTTTCAGCGTTATAGGAAAACCAAACCAAGAAGGTGTACTATTTTCCGTTGGTTCAGCAATTTCAATATAATCACTTAATGTTGAAAGTAGACGTGTTTTTAAATAATCATAGTTTGCATTACGCTTATCGATAAACTCTTGAGCTCGATCAAGTTGCGCTAGACCACAGGCCGCCTGCATATCTGTAATTTTGAGGTTATATCCTAGGTGAGCGTAAACATACTTATGATCATAGCCTTGTGGCAGGGACCCAAACTGCTGGCCAAAACGGTTTCCACAAGTATCATCACAACCAGGGGCACAATAACAATCACGCCCCCAATCACGGAATGATTCTGCAATCATTTTTAACTGAGGATTGTTTGTAAAAACAGCACCACCTTCTCCCATGGTAATATGGTGAGCTGGATAGAAACTTAACGTAGCAATATCACCAAAAGTACCCACCATTTTACCGTCATACTTTGCACCTAATGCATCGCAACAATCCTCTACTAACCACAGGCCATGTTTATCACAAATTTCTTTTACTTTTCCAACATTAAAGGGATTCCCAAGTGTATGGGCAAGCATAATGGCTTTCGTTTTTGGTGTTATCGCAGATTCAATTAAATCCACATCAATATTATGTGTCACCATATCCACATCTACAAACACTGGAATAGCACCAAACTGAATAATAGGATTCACTGTTGTTGGGAAACCCGCAGCAACACCAATAACCTCATCCCCTTTCTTAATTGCTCTATTTCCAAGCTTAGGAGAGGTTAAAGCACTAAACGCCACTAAGTTAGCAGAGGAGCCTGAATTTACAGAAAGAACAAAATCAACGCCGATAAATTCAGCTAACTTTTTTTCGAATTGTTCATTAAATCGTCCTGTGGTTAGCCATCCGTCAAGAGATGCATCTACCATGTTCTCCAACTCGGCTGAGCCAATGACTTTACCTGATGGTGGAATAACGCTTTTACCAGCAATGAATTGTTTTGGAGCATATATTTCTGCAGCATACTCTTTGACTAGGCTATTAATTTGGGCACGTAACTCATTAGCTTTAACTGACATTTTCATTCCTGCTTTTAACTTTATCAATAGTAATCTTAAACAAGTTAGACTGATGTATTTCCTGCGAACTAATGAACTTCTTTCATATCATTCATGTAGTCATTAATTTCTTGTATACATATTAAACGCATGTCTTTTTTGTTTAGCCAAGATTTATGCCATTGAATAATTTTGTTCAATGTTTGACTCAAGTGCCAAGTTGGCCCCCAATATAACCTTGCTTTCGCTTTTGAAATATCTAACTTCAGAAATCTCGCTTCGTGAGGCTGTGGATTTGTGTCTAACTGCCAATTTGCACATTCGCCCCATTGTTTGACCATAGCACTTAAGATCCATTCAACCGGTTTAGCATCATCATCTTTTGGACCAAAGTTCCAGCCCTCTGTCATATTATCCACTTTTTCATTATTATGACTTTGATACAGAGCTTCGGCCAAAATTAAATAGCCACTTAATGGTTCTAGTACGTGCTGCCAAGGTCGAGTTGCCAGAGGGTTACGAACAATAACTGCCTGTTCTTTTTCGAATGCTTTTAATATATCAGGTATGAGTCTGTCTAATGCCCAATCCCCACCACCGATCACATTACCGGCCCGGGCAGAAGCTAGGTTTGCGCTATCCTTTGATGAAAAAAACGATTTACGATAAGCACTGGTAACTAGCTCCACACAACCCTTACTATTACTATAAGGGTCAAAGCCACCCATTGGTTCATCTTCTCGATATCCCCATTCCCACTCTTTATTTTCGTAACATTTATCAGTTGTTACATTAACAATAGCTTTCAAGTTCGAACACTTACGGGCGGCTTCTAAAACATGAACAGTACCCATTACATTCGTTGCATACGTTTCAACTGGTTCATCATATGAAAGCCTAACAAGTGGCTGTGCTGCCATATGTATAAGAATATCTGGGTTAAATGCACACATACTTTCCATAATCTGTTCACGATCACGGATATCACCGATATCACTTTCCATACCTTCAGACACATTTGCCACATCAAAAAGTGCTGGGGTTGTAGGCGGCTCCAAAGAAAAACCTTTAACTTTTGCTCCCATATTTTGCAGCCATAAACTGAGCCAACTACCTTTAAAGCCGGTATGCCCCGTGACAAAAACTCGCTTACCAGACCAGAAACATGGGTTAACTAAAGCTTTCATAGTGTTATCAATCCCATTTTTTCCAAGGCGCTCTACCCGAATTCCACAATGCTTCTAGATAATGCTTATCCCTAAGAGTATCCATAGGCTGCCAGAAACCTTTATGTTTAAAAGCCATCAACTCACCTCTTTCGGCCAAAGACATTAATGGCTCTTGCTCCCATGTTGAACCATCACCATCAATTAGCTCTAATACTTTAGGAGAAAGAACAAAGAAACCACCATTGATCATGGCACCATCGCCTTTTGGCTTTTCCTTAAAGCTTCGAACAACCCCGTCTTCCATATCTAACGCACCGAAACGACCCGGTGGGTAAGTAGCCGTTAATGTTGCCTGTTTTCCATGCATATTGTGAAAACGAATAGTCTCTGCTATATCAACATCACAAACACCATCACCATAAGTAAAACAGAATGCATCTTCATCTCTTATATGTTCCGCAACTCGGCTAAGGCGCCCTCCAGTCATTGAGTTTTCACCAGTATCAACCAATGTCACCGTCCAAGGTTCTGCACGTTTTTGATGCACCGTCATTTTATTATCTTTCATATTGAAAGTCACATCTGACATATGCAAGAAATAATTTGCAAAGTACTCTTTTATTACATAGCCTCTATATCCGCAACATACAATGAAATCCGTAATACCATGATAGGCATACATTTTCATGATATGCCATAGAATAGGCTTGCCACCTACCTCTATCATCGGCTTTGGTCGAAGACTTGTTTCTTCACTCAACCTTGTACCAAGACCACCTGCTAAAATCACAGCTTTCATCAAAACCTCGTAAAATATCTAGGATGCAACAAAGGCATCAGAGTAAAAACTATCTCTATCTAAACCTGCATCTATTAATAAGCTCTTTGCTGATTCGATCATTTCAATAGAACCACAAGCATAAACCTCGGCATCACAGAGACAAACTTCATCCTCCATTAAGCAATTTTGGACATAGCCTATTCGCCCAAGCCAATTTTCTTCTTTTTTTGAAAGGCAAAGTTCTACCTTAATAGAATCGAAACGCCTACACCAATCAGAAAGAACATGCTCGTCATAAAAAAATTCTGAAGATCGATTCCCCCAATAAATGTAAATAGGGCGATCAAGCTGCTGACTTTGAATCAGTTGACTGACCATTGCTTTAATAGGAGCGAAGCCAGTTCCTGTAGCAATAAAAACAACAGGGCCTGTCTTTTTATTATGAAGAAAGAACGTGCCTTTTGGCCCTTCAACCTGCACCAATTGATCGTCCTCGATTGGCGAAAATATTTTTTCACTCATTTTCCCGCCCAAAACACGCTTGAAGTGCAACTCAATGGTGTTTTTTCTATTTGGTATTGAAGCAATAGAGTAACTTCTTGTTATGCCTTGGTGTTTCAATTCTAAATATTGACCAGGAAGGAAGTCAAATTTTATTTTTGGTGGCAGTCTAAGCTCTAAGGAGATAATAGACTCACTTTTATAAAGAATAGAGCTTACTTTTGCAGGCGAAGTAAGACATTTAATATTTGCTAACTCTGGAAAATATTCTGCATGTAATGTTAAGTCACACGATGGCATTTCTTGACAGGTAAGCAATACTTTTTTATTTAGTTCATCAACCTCGCCCAATACTACTCTTGCTTCACAAACGCCGCAAGTTCCTGTTTTACAACTATGCTCTAATACAACCCCCGCCTCCAAAGCCGAATCTAAAATTGTTTTATCTGAGCTGCTTTCAAACATCACACCAGACGGAAGTAAAGTTATTTGGTGTTTTTTTATATCAACCATTATATTCGACAACCTTTTTAACTAACTCTTGAGCTCGTGCACACTCTGCAGCCTCGACATAACATCTTAACTCAGGTGCATTCCCAGAAGACCGGAGATGAACAACATCTCCATTACTGAGCGTCATACGGAGCCCATCAGTTTCATCAATGGAAACGATTTCTAACGCTTCACCCTCTTGTCCTATTACCGACAAAAGCTCAAGCTGCTTAGCCTTGCTAGTTTTAATATTTACGAGTAGTAGTCTACTAACTGTTGTTGCAATATCTTTAATTCGATCACTTGCGGTATAACGGTTTGGGTAGTTATCCGTTAATTGGCTAAGTGGACGAGTTTTTTCATAGGATATTGCTAATACAATTAAAGCAGGTAATACCGAGTCTCGCGTTGGTAAAGCGTGTAACACTTGATTATTCACAACAAAATCAACGCCAGTTAAAAGCCCGCCATTAGCTTCAAAGCCGACTA
>TARA_R110001583_G_scaffold39620_12_pt1 | contig 11262 bp, 9 predicted proteins | sample TARA_R110001583 | Tara Oceans TARA_R110001583 (sample SAMEA4398432) | marine metagenome | biome: Polar Biome; feature: [MES] marine water layer (ENVO:01000295) within the mesopelagic zone...; material: water (ENVO:00002006), including particulate matter (ENVO:01000060) such as...... | reverse complement strand
ATCGGCTCGGGCCCACTCGGGGCGCGGGCCAATCAGCCTTATGCCGGTGCGGCTGGAGTTGTAGTGGACTTCCCACTCGTGGTCGAAGAAGCACTGGATGTCGTCATCGGTAAAAAAGTCCGGCGCGCCGTGGGGGCCGTAAAGCACGGCCACTTGCCAGGTCTTGCCGCTGTTTTGATGGCCGAAGGTAGGTATTAACGCCTCATCCAAATGCGCCTGGGAGGTGGCGGCAAGCGAGGGTAAATCGAGCATATCGCCGCTGCGCAGCGCTCGGCCGCCGTGGCCGCCGAACTGCCCGAGGGTGAAGGTGCTGCGTGAGCCTAAATAGCGTGGGCATTCGATACCGCCACGCACTAGTAAGTAGGCCCGCGCGCCCGCAGCGACCTTGCCCAAGCTAAGCGTTGCTCCAGCGGGAATATCAGTTACCTGCCAAAAAGCAACTGTTTCGTCATCGAGCGTTGCAGGGAGCTCGGCACCCGTCAGCACGATTTGTGTGGCGCGGTGAAAACGCAGCGTCGGGCCGGTCAGGGTGATTTCAAGCCCGGCGGCATCGGCGGGGTTATCGAGCAGGCGATTGCCGAGGCGAAACGACCAGTCATCAAAGGGCCCGGAAGGCGGCACGCCCACATCCCAGTGGCCCTGGCGGCCGGGGTGGTCTTGAATCGTTGTCACTGTGCCGGGGGCGATCACTTCAATGGTGGGCGGCGCCCACTCCAGGGTGGTTAGCCAGTGGGTGTCCAGGTCGGCGTCACGAAAACGGTCTGCGCGCAGCGCATGGGCAAGCCAGGCGCGGTTAGTGGTAATGCCGTAAACGCTGGCGTTATCCAGCGTGTCTGCTAACTGTTCGATAGCTGCGGCTCGGCTGTCTGCGTGAACAATCACTTTGGCTAGCATGGGGTCAAACAGTGCCGATATTTCTAGCCCAGCTTCAATGGCGTGGTCGATGCGCAGACCGTCAGCCTTGGGGAAATCGACTTCTGTCAGCAAGCCTGCGCTGGGGCGGAAGTCGTGGGTGGGATCTTCGGCGTAGAGGCGCGCCTGTACGGCATGGCCGCGTGGGGCGAGGTCGTTGGTGAGCGTCTCAAGGGCGGGCAGTTCGCCTGCCCCGAGGCGTACCATCCACTCAACGATATCAACGCCGTAGACTAGTTCGGTGACGCCGTGCTCGACCTGGAGTCGGGTATTGACCTCTAAAAAGTAGAACGCTTCCCGCTCAGCATCGTAAATAAACTCGACGGTTCCTGCGCTACGGTAGTTGACCGCCTTGCCCAGTTGAACCGCCGTGGCGTGCAGCGCCTGGCGAACGGGTTCGGGCAGGTTGGGGGCCGGACACTCTTCAAGCACTTTTTGGTGGCGGCGCTGGGTAGAGCAGTCGCGTTCACCGAGGGCGATCACGCTGCCTTGGCCATCGCCAAATAGCTGAACTTCCAGGTGCCGGGCGCGGGCGATATAGGCTTCCAGAAACACGCCGCCGTCGCCAAAGTTGCGCTCACCTAGGCCTTTCACTGAGTCAAAGGCGCGTTCAAGCTCGGCGGGGGTTTGGCATACCTGCATACCGATACCGCCACCTCCGGCGGTGGATTTGAGCATTACCGGGTAGCCAATTTGCTCGGCGCTGGTGAGTGCCTCGTTAACGCTTTCGAGAAGTTTTGAGCCGGGCACCAGGGGCACACCGGCGTTTTTGGCCAGGGCGCGGGCCTGGTGTTTTAGGCCAAACTGTTCAATTTGCTCGGCGGTGGGGCCTAGAAAGGTCAGCCCTGCTGCGTCGCAGGCTTCGATAAAGCGGGTGTTCTCTGACAGAAAGCCGTAGCCAGGGTGAACGGCTTGTGCACCGCTTTTTTTGGCAATGGTGATCAGCTTGTCGATATTAAGGTAGGTATCGCTGGCCGAGCCTTCGCCCAGGGCATAGTTCTCATCAGCCTGATGAACGTAGGGCGCGTCCCGGTCGGCGTCGGCGTAAACCACCACGCTGCCGATATTGAGTGTTTTGAGAGTACGTAAAATACGTGCGGCAATGGCACCGCGATTGGCAATCAGTACTTTGCTAAACGTTTTATTGATGGACATGGCACTGCCTGCAAACAAAGGCGGGTCGTCCCGCAGAAGAGTCAACCTCTTGGGGTCGTCCCCAGAGATTTAGTGCTGTGGCCCATTCAGGAGAGACGCGAAAACGCTGTGAACCCATCCATGGGCGCTCGGCTTTTTCATCTGACCGCCATGGATGGCGGGAATGCCGGAATTGCATGGAGCTCTTTCCGGCCCTGAAAAAGACGTTTCGCTTACTCTCCTGACTTGATCAGCGCCTATTCTCATGTCAGTCCCAAACCAACAGCTCAATAGGCGTTGGGTTGTAGTCGTTGCAGGGGTTATTGAGCTGGGGGCAGTTGGAGACCAACACGATCACATCCATCTCGGCGACCATCTCAACGTATTTACCCGGTGCGGAGATGCCGTCCTCAAAGGTTAGCCCACCGTCGGCGGTGACCGGCACATTCATAAAGAAGTTGATGTTGTGGGTGATATCGCGCTTGGTAAGCCCAAACTCTGGATAGTTGGCGATGGCGTGCATCCAGTTATCCCGGCAGGAGTGCATATAGCGCTTTTCCAGGTCGTAGCGCACGGTGTTGCTTTCGCTGGCGCAGGCGCCGCCCAGGGTATCGTGACGGCCGCAGGTGTCAGCGGTAATCGTCAGCATAGTGCGGCCTTCGCTGGAGATCAGCGGGGAGCCTGCGGTGAGGTAAACCGCGCCTTGTTCGCGTACCGTATCCATGGCGCTGTAGCGCTCGCTGGTATCGTCAGCGCTGAAGAACAGCGTATCTGCGGCCTGATTGCCTTCTAAATCGAGAATACGCAGGGTTTGGCCGCGTTTAACGATGCCTATGTAGTGGTCGCCTGCGTTTACAGTGGTGCGGCTTAAGGCATTTTCGGGGCGTAAAGTGCTTTCAATAATCATGGTGTTCGTTCCCCCTTATAGGCCGAGGTGGTAAAGACGGTTATTGGCGAAGCCGCGGGCATTTTCGGGCCGCGAGCGGTAGCAAGGGTCGTCTTCGGTGGTCGGCTCGGCGGTGCCGAGGGCGATGTCCACGCCTCGACGGGGGTACTCCGTGCTGAGGTCGAGTGGGTGGGGGCAGGTGTGCAGCAGCACGAGTGTGTCCATCTCAAAGCGCAGTGTGACGCTTTGGCAGGGCTGGCAGTGGCCAGAGATATAGCGCAGCCTGCCCTCGTCATCGCTTTCTACCCGGGAGAAAAGATTTAGATTGGCGGCCATGTCCCTGCGGCCCAGGCCGTACTTGGCCAATTCCACTAAAAAGGCATCGAAGCCAGTGAGCGTCCAGTCGTTATGGGCCTGTTGATAACTGACCGGCTGCCAGCCTTTCTGCAGCAGATGGTGGGGCATTAAATTGCCGCCCACGCTATCGTGCCAGCCCAGATCATCATGGGTGATGGAGGCAAAAATACGCCCCATATCCGAGTAGAGGCAGTGGCCCTGGGTGAGTTTAAAGGTGTGTTGACACTTCAGGGTGTCGGGTAGGTTTAAGCGCTCCAGCAGGTTTTCGGGGTTGTAGCATAAAAGCCCTACGTTGCTGTCGGCTTCCTGCGCCGTCAAGGTCAAGGTGGTGCCGCGGCGCAGGCGCAGCGACCAGTGGTGCCCGCCAGGTAAATGAGTGGTGTATCGCGCTTCGTTGATCATAGCAGCGTCTCCTGGGTGTGAGTTTTCAGACCGCCCTGGTAAAGCGCTTCTTGCAAGTCTGTTGAGGGGCGGTCTCTCGAAATAGGAAGGTCGTAAGTAATTGTGGCGCCATATGCCTCCGGCGCCTGTGGGTCTTGACGGGTTTTATCGAATACCCACAGCCGCGTGCCTAGCTCAAAGGCTTCTTTAAGGTCGTGGGTAATCATAAAGATCGTCAGGTGCTGCTCTTGCCACAGGCGGTTGATAAGCACATGCATATCCTGACGAATGCCTGGGTCAAGCGCGCCGAAAGGCTCATCGAGCAGTAAAATGCGCGGCCGCATCATCAGCGCCTGGGCGATGGCCAAGCGTTGCTGCATACCACCGGAGAGCTCGTGAGGATACTTTCTGAGCGCATGGCTAAGGCCGACTTCTTCAATGCGAGCACGAGCCTTTTCAATAGCGTGGCGCTTGTCTGAGCCAAAACTCTTGCCCAGCAGCTTGGCGCGGTGAAACTCATCGGCAATCATTACGTTGCCCTGCACCGTGAGGTGAGGAAACACCGAGTACTTCTGGAACACCACTCCCCGGTCGGGGCCGGGCTCATTGGGGATGGGTTTTTCATCCAGCGTTAAGCTACCCCGCGAGGAGGCTTCAGTGCCCAGAAGCATTTTAAGAAAGGTGGTTTTACCGCATCCCGAGGCGCCCACTAAGGTGACAAACTCCCCGGACTCAACGCTAAAATTAAGGTTTTCGAGCACAACGTGATTGCCGTAGTGCTTCTCTAATCGTTTGGCCGCGAGAAGGCTCATGAATTATCTCCTTCGCCGGCGTGATACCAGGGGAATGCTAGCCGCGACACCCAGGCCAGCAGTTGGTCGAGCAGAAACGCCAGTAGGGTGATCCAGGCCACATAAGGCAAAATCACATCCATCGATAGATAACGACGTACCAGAAAAATGCGGTAGCCAAGCCCTTCCTGCGCCGCGATGGCTTCAGCGGCGATCAAAAAAAGCCAAGCAGTGCCCAACGCCAAACGGGTGGCGTTCAGTAGCCGAGGGGTAAGCTGTGGCAGCAGCACTCTTAACAGCACCTGCCAGGAGCTGGCGCCTAGGGTTTGTGCTTTGATCAACTGCTCATCGGGGAGCCGCAGGGCGTGGCCTTGAAGGTCACGAATAAGAAATGGCGTTACCCCAATCACAATCAGGGCAATTTTGGCGGCCTCACCGGTACCAAAGGCGATAAATAGAATCGGCAGTATCGCCATAGGAGGAATCAGCGAGGCGACAGTAACTAGTGGCGAAAGCTTGGCGCGCACAACAGGCAAGCCGCCGTTTAGGATACCCACCACTAGACCAATCAATGCACTAATACCGACACCAATCACAATACGTTCCAGGCTTGCGAAAGTGTCTGTCCACAGCACAATCTCCCCCGTGCGAACGTTCTCGGCGGTGGCCAAGTGATAAAACGAGCTTGCCATGGTCGAAGGCGTGGGCAACAAACGGTCGTTAGGGTTTTCCGCCAGCCTTGCGTTGGAGAGGCTCATATAGAGCATAGCCAGTAGCAAAAAAGGCAGCAGGCCCAACAGCCAGCGGCCGCCCCGAGAGGGCGTTAAGTTAATTAATCGCTTCATGACGGTGTCCACGAAAGATGGGAGCAGAGGGAGTGGCAAGGGCCACTCCCGTCGCGCTAATGCAGGAGGGACCCGTTACTGAGCGTCGAGATACGCTTGGGTAAAGCTAGGTTCGAAGCGCAGTTGCACATTGCTCTCATCGCCAAACATGCCGCTAGGGGTTTCGATGCCGACGACGCCAGCATTGGGCGCCATATCGCCGAGTAGGCCATGGGTGAAACTAAACTCGGCGACCCGTTCCATGGTTTTGAGCAGCTCGGGGCTTTCCATTAACTCAATTGCCTCTGCTGGGTCGGTATACAGGTAGGTGGCGTCTAACTGAGAGCGATAGCCTTCAAGGTCGGTGCCCGCCGCATCGGCCATAATGTTGAGGGCATGCTCATCATCCGCTTCAACCAAACCCATTACTTCATACCAAGCACCGACCAAAGCGTGGCCAAGGGCAGGGTTATCGGCTAGGGTTTGGGTGTTGACCACCATCATATCGAGGATTTCGCCGGGGATTTCCGCTGAGGTATACACCACGTTGGCATCGGGCATATCAGCGATGGCGCTTAGCTGTGGATTCCAGGCAGCGACAGCTTCGGTGGTATCGCTAGAGAAGAGACCAACAATATCCGCATCGGAGGTATTGACCGTTTCGATATCGCGTTCAGTAAGGCCGACGCTCTCAAGGGCGCGCGCCAGGAAGTAGTGGGAGACACTGAACTGAACCAGGTTGACCTGGCGGCCTTCAATATCGGCAAGATCGTCGCTACCTTTGAGCACGATGCCGTCGTTGCCGTTGGAGTAGTCGTTGATAATCAGTGCAGTGGAGTCGACGCCACTGGCGGAGGGGATTGTCAGCGCATCCATATTGGTCATGGCGCAGCCGTCAACATTGCCCGAGGTGAATTGGTTAATCGATTCGACGTAGTCGTTCACTTGCACCACATCAATGCTAATGCCGTACTTGTCGGCCCATTTATCGACCACGCCTTCAACGTCGGCGTAGGCCCAGGGCATCCAGCCGGCATAAATCGACCAACAGACGCTAAACTCGTCCCGCTCTTGGGCTTGGGCAGGCGCAGCCGCAACAAGAGTTGCCAGCAGGGTGGTAGAGAGTGCGGCGGAAAGCGAAGTGAGGGGTAAGCGTTTTGGGGAAGTACGATTGCAACGGGTCATGGCAGCCTCCAACGACTAAGGGAAAACTCGGGGGCATCGGCGCATCACTGCGCCTTATCCTCCCGGGCTTTTGTCCCGCCGTGTAACCTCACGCCTTGGCGTTAGGTCGATTGCTCTCGGACCAGCCACAGCCATCAGGGGGTATATGTTGATGGTGTCGGAACCCTAGCGATCTATTGGAAACTTAAATTGTTTGGCAGCGTTAGCCGTCGATACCCCGTTTGTAACACTTATTAATAGAGCAAAATATTGGCCCGATTTAAAAAATGCGTTTATTTTTAGTTGTTTGCTGAATTTAAATTCTGACGAGTAGCATGCCTGTTAAACATTAATTGCATCATGATAGTGCGGATGAATATCTTGATGCACTATTGTGAGGCTTTTTATAACGATCAGCGTCAGCATTTAGAAGTCTTAGCGTGGCTTTTGATAGTCGCTTTTCTATAGCGGCGTTTTACTCTCTTTACCGGGGATTTCCCGCACTAGTCGTGGCATTAAGAACCCAGGTAGATGAGCGAGAAGTTGAGCAACTAGCTTGCGCGCTTCATTATCCGTCACATCAAAATGCGCAGCGCCTTGCACAGGATCCAGCACATGCAGGTAGTAAGGTAGAATACCCGCTTCGAATAGCCGTTCAGAAAGCGCGGCAAGTGTGGTGACGCTATCGTTCACATTGCACAGCAGGACACTCTGGTTGAGTAGTGTTGCACCCGCCTGCTTAAGGCGCGCACAGGCGTCTATCACTGCTTGGTCGATTTCATTGGCGTGGTTAATATGCAGCACCACCACTTTTTGCAGGCGTGTAGCTGAGAGCCAGTCAAGCAGGGCGTCATCGACCCGATCGGGAATCACCACCGGCAGGCGGGTATGAATGCGTAGCCGTTTTAGGTGCGGGATGCTTTCTAGCTGCTCCACCAGCCATGCCAACTGGCGATCGCTGGCGGCCAGTGGATCGCCGCCAGACAGAATCGCCTCGTGAATAGTGGTGTCAGCGCGCAGGTAATCCAGCGCTTCCTGCCACTGCGCTCTGGAGGGTGAGTTATCGCTATAGGGAAAATGTCGACGAAAGCAGTAGCGGCAGTTGATGGCACAGTTGGGGCTGGCAATAAGCAGCACTCGGCCAGCATACTTATGGATCAGCCCTTTGGCGGGCCGATGTTCGGCTTCTTCAAGCGGATCGACGACGTAGCCATGTGGCGTTAGCGCTTCCTCGCCAAGCGGCAGTACCTGGCGCAGCAACGGGTCGTTTATATCGCCATAGGGTATTCTGTTGAGATACGCTTCAGGAACACATACGTCAAACAGTGCATGTCCAGCCTGGGCGCCCGCCAACCAGTCGTGGCTTAGTCCCAGCCGTTCGCAAAGTGTTTGCGGATCGCGAATGGCATGAGAAAGCTGCTGCTGCCAAGTAGGTTGCACCAGTGAGTCGCGATGGCTTTGCGTTTCAGACGCGGCAATAATGATGTTCTCCTGCAAAAAAGCTCTCCTTCGGGTTATCATGCGCGCACTTATTTAACGACGCCATTTGCAACGCTGCTGGCATATAGCTACTGGTATATAAACCTGCTGACGGTGGCAAAGTATGGTTTCGCGCACTACCTGTTGAAACAAATAACTGAAATGGATAATTGAGAGACATTATGGCGAACTATTCTACCAACGAATTCAAGGCCGGTCTGAAAGTAATGCTCGACGGCGATCCTTGTTCGATCGTTGAGAACGAGCTGGTCAAGCCCGGTAAGGGGCAGGCGTTTAACCGAGTTAAGCTGCGGAATTTGATGACTGGCCGCGTAGGTGAGAAGACTTTCAAATCTGGTGACTCGCTGGAAGGGGCCGATGTCATGGATTTAGAGATGGAGTATCTATACACCGATGGTGATATGTGGCACTTCATGAAGACCGATGGCTCGTTTGAGCAGTATGCAGTAGAGAAAAAAGCGCTAGGCGATACCGTCAAGTGGCTGAAAGAGCAGGTGCCCTATATCATTACGCTTTGGGATGATAAGGCTATTTCCGTGACGCCGCCTAACTTTATCGAGTTGGAAGTCGTGGAAACAGATCCCGGTTTGAAAGGCGATACGGCACAGGGTGGTTCTAAGCCTGCGACGTTGTCTTCTGGTGCTGTGGTGCGTGTGCCGCTCTTCATTAACCAGGGCGAAGTGTTGAAAATCGATACGCGCAGTGGGGACTACGTCTCCCGCGCTTGATCGCTTTCCTGGGCGCTTGTATGTCTTAATGGCCACGCTTTGTGCGTGGCCATTATTATTTTAAGGTGGTTTTCCAAGGAGTCTCCATGGCCATTGATTGGCAACCCTCAGCGTCTTTTGAAACGCTGCGCGAACGGGCGCGGTTAATGGCCAAAGTGCGCGCTTTTTTTGCCCAGCGTGATGTGCTGGAAGTAGAAACGCCAGTGCTGGGGCAGGGGGGCAGCACGGATGTGCACTTGGTCTCGCTACACACCTTGGCGCGCACGGACAAAGGGCAGCGCCGTCTATGGCTGCAAACCTCCCCAGAATTCCATATGAAGCGCTTGCTCGCAGCGGGCAGTGGGCCGATCTTTCAGCTTGCGCGCAGTTTTCGCGATGGCGAAATCGGCGCCCGCCATAATATTGAGTTCACTATGCTGGAGTGGTATCGGCCGCAATTTACGCTGGATCAACTGATTGATGAGACTGCGACGCTCATTATGTCACTGTTGCCCAGTTTCCCCGGCCCACCTGTGCATTATCGCTACCGGGAGTTGTTTCATACTTACGTAGAGGTTGATCCGTTCACGACGTCGCTGGTTAGGCTGAGGGCGATAGCTGCCGAGCGGGCACAAATGCCTGCCCAATCCTTAGCTGATGAAGGTCGCGATACCTGTCTTGACCTGTTAATGAGCGTGGTGATCGAGCCGCAGTTAGGCCAGCAGGAGCTAAGCGTGGTGGTTGATTATCCGGCTAGCCAAGCAGCCCTGGCGCGACGCCATCAAGATGCAGATGGTGAGTGGGTGGCTTCCCGCTTTGAGGTCTATCTTAACGGTATTGAGTTGGCTAACGGCTACGATGAGCTGACAGATGCGGCTGAGCAGCGCACGCGCTTTGCCGAAGATAACGCTGAGCGCCGCCGTTTGGGCTTACCGGAAGTGGATGTGGATGAGCAGTTGCTGGCCGCACTTGAGCACGGAATGCCCGAAGGCGCCGGTGTGGCGCTGGGGATAGATCGTTTGATTCAGTTGGCACTCGGCAAAGCACGCCTGGAAGACGTGCTTACATTCTCAACGCCTAATTGCTAACAATTAATAATCCCCCAGCGCTTGCCCCATCTGCACCATGCTGCCCAGTGGGTTGACTGCAAAGTTCAGCGGTTTGGCGAAGCACATCACCACGGTAGAACCAAGCTTGAAGCGGCCCATCTCGGCGCCTTTTTCAAGTGTGATAGGTTGGCTAAACTGTGTGCGCTGAGGGCAGCCCGCAAGCGGCGTCACCTGCCCTGACCAGACGGTTTCGATGGCAGCGACGATCATCGCACCAACCAGTACCATCGCCATGGGGCCGTACGCGGTATCAAAGATGCATACTAAGCGCTCGTTGCGGGCGAAGAGGCCCGGCACGTAGTTGGCGGTGGCCTGGTTGACCGAGAAGAGCCGACCGGGTACGTAGATCATTTCTCGCAACGTGCCGGTTACCGGCATATGCACTCGGTGATAGTCCCGTGGGGAGAGGTACACGGTGGCAAAGCTGCCGCCTAAGAACTCTTCTGCTAGTGCCGTATTGCCGCCGAGCAGGGTTTGCGCGGAGTAGGTGTGGCCTTTGGCCTGCACCAGTTGTCCGGCCTGTAGGCGTCCGTATTGGGAGAGCGTACCATCGGCGGGGCTGAGGATGCCGTCGCCTAGCGGGCGGGCATCCGCTTTGAGCGCCCGGGTGAAGAAGTCGTTGAACGTAGCGTAGGCGGTGGGGTCTGGCTCCAGCGCCTGGCTCATATCAACGTTAAAGCGTTTGATAAACGCTTTAATCAAGGTGTTTTTCACCCACGGATTGTCACACTGGGCGAACTGGCCGGTTAGGCGCGAGATCGCGTGGTGAGGCAGCGGATATTGGAGTAGTGAAAAGGCTTTTTGGGAAAGGGTCACAGTGGTTACTTTTTGGCAGTGGCTTGTAGTGGGATATTGCCATTAAGAGTTACCCCGATGACAGGTCTACGAGGGGGCGCTGTGAACCCTTCCTTGGGCGCTACATTTGCCATCTGACCGCCATGGATGGCGGAAATGCCGGAATGGTATGGAACATTTTCCGGCCATGGCAAATGACCCCCTCTACAACCTGTCCCCGGCGCTCTTGATCAAGCACATACTTGTTTTAAACATTGGGGAAGAGTGCGTTATTACTTCTCAATCGGTGTGTCGTCGCGGTTGCCCCATTCTCCCCAGGAACCCGCATAGCCGCGCATATTAAAGCCCAGCGCCTTGCCCACCAGCCAGGTAAAGCTGCTGCGGTGGTGACTTTGGCAGTGGGTGGCAATTTCCATGTCGGGCGTGAGGCCCAGGGCGCCTAGCTCGGTGATCAACTCGGCGTAATCGCGTATACGTAGCGCACGGTTGCGATCCATGGCGTGGAGCCAATCCATATTGACCGCCCCTGGAATATGGCCCAGGTGCTTGTTGTTACCGCGTACGCCATCGTACTCATCTTTGGAGCGCGCATCCCATACCGCAAACTGCCTATCATCGAGCTTTTCTTTGATTTCGTCGCAGGTAATCAGGGCTTGGGGGTTGAGAAGTTCAGCGTGGTATTCGCTGGGGGTTGGGGCGTTT
>TARA_R110001583_G_scaffold117862_4_pt1 | contig 11262 bp, 10 predicted proteins | sample TARA_R110001583 | Tara Oceans TARA_R110001583 (sample SAMEA4398432) | marine metagenome | biome: Polar Biome; feature: [MES] marine water layer (ENVO:01000295) within the mesopelagic zone...; material: water (ENVO:00002006), including particulate matter (ENVO:01000060) such... | reverse complement strand
AATCAGGTCACGCGAGCCAGGCAGGTAGTCAGACCAGGCGTCGCCGGCCACGGTAGAGGGCGTCTGCCACACGATATCGAACTGGCCATTGTCCTGAATCTCACCGATCAGCACCGGCTTGGTGATGTGGTGGTTGGGCATCATGGCTGCATAGCCGCCGGAAAGGTTAGGCACGGTCACACCGATAATGGCGTCTTTAACCGTGTCGACGTCTGTCGTGCCCGCTTTGCGAACCGCTTCGGCCCACATGTTGAAGCCGATGTAGTGCGCTTCCATCGGGTCGTTGGTCACTGCCATATCGTCGCCGGTGTACTCAATCCAGGCATCGATAAAGTCGTAGTTGTCATCGTTATCGACGCTCATGAAATAGTTCCATGCCGCCAAGTGCCCCACTAGCGGCCCGGTATCAATACCGGTAAGTTCCTGCTCACCTACAGAGAAGGCGATGACAGGAATATCGGCAGCGTCGATACCCTGGTTGGAGAGCTCGGTATAGAACGGCACGTTCGCGTCGCCGTTAACTGTCGAGATCACCGCAGTGGGTTTACCCTCTTCACCGAAACGACGAATTTCCGCCACAATGTTCTGCCAATCGGAGTGACCGAACGGCGTGTAGTTGACCATGATGTCCTCATCCGCGATGCCGTGTTCATCCTTGAGGAAGGCTTCGAGGATACGGTTGGTGGTGCGCGGGTAGACATAGTCGGTACCCACCAGCGCAAAGCGCTCGATCCCGACTTCGTTGATAAGGTATTCAACCGCAGGAATCGCCTGCTGGTTAGGCGCTGCGCCGGTGTAGAAGACGTTTTCAGAGGACTCTTCGCCTTCATACTGCACCGGGTAGAACAGCAGCCCGTTGAGCTCTTCTACGACGGGCAGTACGGATTTACGCGAAACCGACGTCCAGTTGCCGAAAATCACGTCTACTTCTTCCTGGTCTAGTAGCTCCCGGGCGCGTTCGGCAAACAGCGGCCAGTTAGACGCCGGGTCAACCACCACTGCTTCTAACTGACGCCCCAGCAAACCACCGGCTTGGTTCTGCTGTTCGATAAGCATTTCGACGGTGTCTTTGAGGACAGTCTCACTAATCGCCATGGTGCCGGAGAGTGAGTGCAGGATACCGACTTTGATCGGGTCATCGTCTTGGGCGATGGCCTGGGTGCTGGCACTCATGATGGCAGCGGTGAGTAAAGCGGTCGCGAAACGGCCACTTGAAAGGAATGGGCGAGGGTGTGTCGAGCGTTTGAGAGTGTTCATTGTTAATCTCCTTGCACCCCTTATAATTGGGGCTTGATGGTTGGCTTCGCACTTGGGGTTGTTGTATTAGCTCCCCCAATACGTCCACTAGCCATTAACACTTGCAAGGGGTGCGCCAGATTGGCACAAAGTTTCTTTATAGCTATTTAATCAGCCACTTAATAATCGCCAGTAAATCTCAATATTCACCACATGCACCAAAATAAAGCACAACAAAGCGACTAAAGCACTCTCTCAATGCACCAATACGACCCAGTGCACCATCTAAGTACTTGAGCTTTTAAAATACAGAGTAGCAACTCAGTGCTTACTTATTAGTTACAAAACCACTCTTTGTTACCAGCCAAAAACGGAGATAAAAAAGGAGCCTTGGCATCACCAAGGCTCCTCGCTATTCACCCTTTAAGTAGTGGCGTTAAATAGCCACGTCGGGTGGAATTTTCTTACGGCGTTTTTTCAGTAACGGCAGACCAAGCGACAGCAGAGCGACGACCAGTAGACCAAGCGAGATAGGCTTGTCGATAAAAGTCATCCAGTCGCCACCGGAGATCTGCAGAGCCCGACGCATGGACTCTTCCATAATGTTGCCCAGAATCAGCGCCAAAATTAGCGGCGCCGCCGGGAAACCAAACAGCCGCATCCCAAGGCCTACGAGGCCAAAGCCGAGCAGTAGCAACAGATCAAACACACTGAAGCTCATGCCGTAGACGCCGATCATGCAGAAGATCAAAATCAACGATAACAACAGCGGCTTGGGCAGATCGAGAATCTTGGCGATCAGCGGTATCAACGGCAGGTTAAGCACCAGCAGGAAGATATTGCCGATATACATACTGGCAACCACGCCCCAGAACACGTCCGGACGCTCTGTAAGCATCATCGGGCCAGGGTTGACCCCCATGACCAGCAGTGCGCCCAGCAGTACTGCGGTGGTACCCGATCCCGGTACACCCAGCGTCAACAGCGGCACAAAGGAGCCGGTACAGGCGGCGTTGTTGGCAGCCTCTGGCGCAGCAACACCTTTGATATTACCCTGCCCAAAGGTGTCGCCATCTTTGGCGATGCGTTTTTCCATGCTGTAACCCAGGAACGAGCCGATGGTAGCGCCAGCCCCCGGCAGAACGCCGGTGAAGAAGCCCAACACCGAGCTGCGGCCAACGGGGCCAGCAATCTCTTTGACTTCGCTACGAGTCAGTTTCAGCGAGCCAATCGCATTGCGGGGAGCCTCTTTGCCGCCACCGCCGCGCAGCAGCATATAGAACACCTCGGCGAGTGCAAAGATACCCAGCGCCACCACCAGGAAGTCGATACCGTCGAGGAGTTGAACGGAGCCGAAGGTAAAACGCTCGGTACCGGTCTGCATATCGATACCCACAATCGAGATAATCACCCCCACCACGGCAGCAATCAGCCCTTTGATCAGTGATTTATCCGACAGCGAGACCACAGCGGTTAAGCCCAGCACCATCAGTGCAAAGTACTCGGAAGGGCCAAAGCTTACGGCCACTTTGGAAAGCAGCGGCGCTACCAGCATCAAGAAAATAACCGATACCGTACCGCCCACAAATGACGAGTAGGCGGCAATCGCCAGCGCTTTACCCGCCAGGCCTTTTTTGGCCATCGGGTAGCCGTCAAAGGAGGTCGCTACGGTACCTGCCACGCCGGGGGCGTTGAGCAGAATCGAGGAAGTAGAGCCACCAAAGATGGCGCCGTAGTAAACCCCTGCCATCAGGATCAAACCCGACGAGGGCTCCATGGCAAAAGTGATAGGAATCATCAGGGCAAGTGCACTGATAGGGCCAAGGCCCGGCAGCATACCGATAATGGTGCCAGCAAATACGCCGGCAAATACGTAGGCAATATTGATTGGCTCAAGCGCGATGCCAAAGCCGTACATCAAATTATTGAAGGCATCCATGGGAATTACTCTCTTAAGAACTGCTAGCGGAAAGACCTGCTAACAAGGCTTTGTTTAGAAAGGCAGCACGCCAGTGGGTAGGTAAACATCCATCACTCGCGTCATGGTCAGGTAGAGCGCGAGCACTACCCCCAGCGACGTAGCGAGGTTGACCCCATGGCGGCGATAGCCGTAGTAGGCCGTCAATCCAACGCAGAGCAGCGTAGAAGCGAGTACAAAACCCAGCGGCACCAGCAATAACGCGTAGGCGGCAATCGCCAACGAAGTCACGATGACCCGCGCCCAGGGTGTCAGTAGTAGCGGCCCGTGCTGCGCCTCTTCGTCGACTTCATCGGCACCGGCTATCGGGGTAGGCTTCTCAAAGAATAGAAACACCGACAGGATCAGTAGCGAGAAGCCTAATACTTTAGGAAATAGGTCAGAGTCGACCGGGCGCGGCAGAGGAAAGGTGGGGATTTGCCACGCCATCGCGATATAGCCAGCAGCCAATACCGCAAACACCAGTGCTAACCACTGATTGGTATTTAAACGAGTCATAGGAATCTCTCCGAAGGAGCCAACACGTCTCCACGGTTAACGCATATCGTTAACGACGGGAGACACCCAGCCACGCTTGGGCAACTGGGTGATACAGGAGTGGGATTACTGGCGCAGCAGGCCAAGCTCGCTCAGCACGTCGCTGAACTGCTCTTGCTGCTGATCCAGGAAGGCGCCAAATTCTTCGCTGTTTTGGTAGGCGTCGATCCAGCCCAGTTGGTCGCTCGCTTCGCGCCATGCATCGGTTTCAAGCATTTCGGCGAACAGGTCTTCGTAGTAGGCCACTGCCTCTTCAGGCATATCGGGAGCGCCCATCACGCCGCGCCAGATATCGAAGGTGTAGTCGAAGCCCTGCTCCTGGTAGGTGGGCACGTCGCTCAAACCGCCGCCCAAACGCTCTTCAGAAGAGACGCCCAGCGCACGCAGCTGGCTGCCTTCGCCCAGTTGGCCAACCGCTTCACCGGCACCGCCGACCACGGCTTCAATATGGCCGCCCATTAGGTTGGTCATGGCGTCGCCGCCACCCGAAAACGGGATATAGTTGACTGCCGAGGCTTCCATTCCAGCCGCAGAGGCAAGGCCTGCAATAGCGATATGATCCATGGAGCCAGGCGCACTACCACCGCCAACGCTCAAGCTGGGGTCTTCTTTCAGCGCATTGAGCAGGTCTTCGAGGTTCTGATACTCGGAGTCCGCTGCCACCAGGATGATCGAGTAGTCGGTATTGATCCGCGCGACCGGGGTAAAGTCGGTGTGGTCGTAGCGCGAAGCACCTGCCAGCGGCACCAGAATCATCGGCGGGCTGGTGGCAAACAGCTTGTGCGGGTTGCCACTATCACGGGCGACTTGGGCCCAGGCTACGGCACCGCCGCCTCCAGGTACGTTGATCGCGGCAAAGCTTTCATCGGCCAGCTCTTCTTGCTGAATCACCCGCGACATGGTGCGAACGAGGGTATCCCAACCGCCGCCTGGGTTAGCCGGTGCGACGAATTCGATGGAGCGTTCGGGTGTCCACTCTTGCGCCTGTGCGGCGGTGCTCATGCCTGCAAAGGCCGCGAAGGGAAGAGCAAATACAGATAAACGCTTGAGGGTAAGCGACGTCATGATGGCGTTCTCCACGTATCAGTTTTGTTGTGTGATGAGTTTGCTGTGTAGAGCTTCTTATTGTGAGACTGCACGCCGCGAACGTTAGAAGACCACTACCCTGACCGACAAGCTTGTGCGCATAAAAGACAAAAAGTTCTTTATGGCTATTTTGTTCATTTTGTTCACGCGCGCTTATTTACAACATTCCTTTATAGAGTGTTGATCCATTCGTGTGCGGCCTCCAATAGCCGATAGCGACGCTCAGGCCGCCCTACATCACCATAGCCCAGCTCAGCACTCACTGCCTGTTCAGCAACTAAAAACTCTAAATAGCGGCGGGCGGTTGAGCGGCTGGCACCCATGGTGCGCGCCATCTGCATAGCGGTGAGCGAGTCGGGGGCGTCGGCCAGGGCATCAATCACCCGGCGCAGCGTCAGCCGATCAATACCTTTAGGCAGGGCTTGAGACAGGGTTTGGCTTTTCGCACGCAACGGCTCGCCGGGCTTCAGGCGCGCGAGCACGGAGTCCAGTTCATCCTGATTCATCTCGGCGCGGTTGGCCAACGCTTCACGCTCGCGACGGAAGCGAGTCAGCATTTGCGTCATTCGCGCGGCTTCAATGGGTTTGATCAGGTAGTCGAATACCCCGCCACGCAGCGCCTCGCTGATGGTTTCCACTTCCCGGGCAGCGGTCACCATGACGATATCCACATGCACGTAGTCGCGGCGAATCGCCCATAGTAGTTCCAAGCCTTCCACATCGGGGAGATAGGCATCGAGCAAGATCAACTGAATGCTGGTGGCCTGCTCCGCCATGATCGCCTTGGCTTCACTGCCGTTGCGCGCCATGCCCACTACATAAAAGCCATCGCTTTGTTCAATGAAGGCTCTGTGGATATCGGCAATGCGAAAATCGTCTTCAATGACCAAAATGCCGTACTGCCCATCAGACATTGCGTTCCCCCCTAGCCGTCGTGGTCACTGTTTTTGAAATTGTTTTTAAAATTGTTGTTGAGACTGCTGTTGGTCTTGATGCGCACACAGCGAGCGGTCGAGCACCGCGATAAAGCATGCGCCCCCCAGCTCGCTCTCCTCCAGGGTCACGGCACCGCCGTGCTGGCGGCAGAGCCTGGCCACCAGCGCCAGGCCAATGCCCTGGTGCTTGCCTGTTTTGGTCGAAAAGCCTTCCTGGAAAATCGATTCGGCGAATTGGGCAGGTACTCCGGGTCCGTTGTCCTCCACTTCGATCAACAGCTGCTCGCCCAAATCGGTGAAAAACAGGCGTACTTTGGGCGCTTTACTCGGCCCATTCAGCGCAGCATGGCAGGCGTTGTCCAGCAAGTTACCCACCACGCTCATCAACACTTCTTGGCCGGTGGGCGTTAGCGGGCAGGAGAGCGAGCTTTGCTCATCGATTTCCAACGCTACGCCCAGTTCCCGTGCCCGGGTAAGTTTACCCAGTAGCGTACCGCTAAGCACGGCGTCGGCCACGTTGCGCATTAAAAAGCTCATCTGCGCCTGGGCGCGTTCGGTTTCCTGATGAATCAGCGCGAGGGCTTCCTCAATGCGCTCTAACTGTAGTAGCCCAGAGATGGTGTAGAGCTTATTGGAAAACTCGTGGGCCTGGGCGCGCAGCATATCCACGTCACGGCTGGCTTGGGTAAGCGCGTGGGATAGATCGACAATTTCGCGACGGCTACGGAAAGTGGCCACCGCCCCCTCAATCTCGCCTTCGTGCAGAATCGGCACGCGGTTAACCACTACCGGATGATCGCCCAGCCACATCTCCTGGTCGAACTCCTGCTCGCCGCGCCGGAGCACCTCCAGTAGCCGCGAATTGGGCACAACCTCGCGTATAGGCTGCCCCAGCAGCACATGCTCATCGTCCAGGTTGAGAAAGCGCCGCGCCTGCTGGTTGACCAAGGTAATATGACCTTCCCGGTTAACCGCCAAAATGCCCTCGTGGATCGACTGCAAAATGGCCTCTTTTTCCATAGCCAAGCGGGCAATTTCGTAGGGTTCCAGGCCTAAAATGACCTTTTTAAGATGCTGCGATAGCCAGTAGGCACCGGCAAAGCCGAGACAAATCATCAGCGCCACTAGCGCCCAGCCAAAGCTGTTGTAGCGGGCTACGTCCATGGCCACGCGATCCATCATAAAACCGACGGATACCAGACCAATGATATTGCCCTCTTCATCCCATATGGGCGCTTTGCCACGAATGGCGGTGCCCAATGACCCGGTTGCCTCGGATACATAGTATTGGCCATGAATCAGCGCCTGGTCATTATCGCCCCCCACCATCGGCTGCCCTAGCCGTTCCGGCAGAGGGTGGGAGTAGCGGGTACTTTGAGCGTTACCCACAACGACATAGCGCGCTCCCGTCTCATGGCGAACTCGCTCCGCCAGGGGCTGAATAATGAAAGAGGGGTCGGGGATTGCAAAGGCGTTGATAATTTGCGGCATCGACGCCACCGTTTTGGCCACCGCCAGCGCTCGCTCCCCCATCTGCTGGCTAATGATTTCTGCCTTGCGGTGATTGAGGTAGGTGCCCTGCGCCAGTAGCATGCCTGCCAACAGTAGCCCGACTAACAGCATCACCTGAAGGCGAAAACTGCGTTTATACCAGCTGCGCCTTGCGCGAGTGCGGCGCCAGCGCTGCAGGTCGGCTAACGTTCGGGGGCGAGAAGCGCTCATAGGTAGACTCAAAATGCGTGACCACGCCATTATGGCACGCGCTAGCCAACGGCGTTAATCGCCGTCACCCCAGAGTCATCGTTCGCTGATATAATTGCCTAATGCCGAAATCAAGGAGGGATGTAGTGGCGATCGTTAGATGGATACTCTTACTGGCCTGCTGGCCGCTATGGCTAACCGTGGCGTATGCCAGCCCGTTCTACGCTCCACCGCCTCCCCAGGAAGATGCTCCCGTATTCAGTGGCGATGCCGAACTGGGTTTTACCCGTCTCTCGGGCAATACCGATAGCCAGACGCTGATCGGTAAAACGCTGCTGACGTGGCTTACCGGTAACTTCACCTACTCGCTACGTGGTGAAGTGCGTAACGTCACCAAGGATGACGAAACCAGTGCCGAGCAGTACTTAGTCGCAGGACGCGAACGCTATGAACTGGATGGCCCCCACTACCTGTTTGGCTTTGCCCGCTGGGAGAAGGATCGCTTTGCCGGTTATGACCAGCAACTTTCTGCCATTGGTGGCTATGGGCGTCAGATTTTAGAGAACGATACCCATGTTTTTTCGCTGGAGGCAGGGCCTGGCTATCGTCATGACCGGCTACGCGAACACGGCGATTATCGGCTAGCAGTGGCCTATACAGCACTGGATTACCACTGGTTTTTTTCCGATTACGCCGATATTCAGCAGGAAATGTCGTTTGAGTACACCGACCAAAATACCACGTCTCGGTCGCTTACAGCGCTCACGGCAAGGCTCAATTCCAAGCTATCGCTGCGCTTATCTCACGAAATCAAGCACAACTCCCAACCGCCTGACGACACCAGCGAGCGCACCGACAACACCACCAGCGCTTCACTGCTTTACCGCTGGTGAGTTTTGCACTGGGGCTAGCGATTCTGACCACGGTGCGCCCAGCCGGTCATGCGTTTTTCCAGTTGCGCAAATAGCTCGTACATCACCATGGCCATGGCGCTGATCACCAGCAGTCCGGCAAAGACCAGCCCCATGCGCATTTGCGAACCGGCGCTCATCATCAGATAGCCAATACCCTGATTGGAGGCGACCGTTTCTGACACCACCGTGCCTACAAACGCCAGGGTAATAGCGACTTTTAGCGAGGCAAAGAAATACGGTAGCGAGCGTGGCAGGCCCACTTTCAGCAGCACATCCATACGCCGTGCGCCCAGCACTCGCAGTACGTCTTCCATCTCAGGCTCCAGCGTGGCTAAACCGGTAGCCACGTTCACCACGATGGGGAAGAAGCAGATTAAAAAGGCGGTGAGTATCGCCGGCACCGAGCCGATCCCAAACCAGACAACCAGGATGGGCACGAAAGCCACTTTGGGAATGGCATTAAAACCGACTAACAGTGGGTAGCAAGCGTTATATAGAAAGCGCGACGAGCCGATAATAAAGCCCAACACCAGCCCCACGGCCACACCCAATCCAAAGCCAATCAGCGTTGTCCAGAAAGTTTGCCAGGAGTGCATGGCGATAGGCCCGGAATAAGTTACCAGCGCCTGGGCCGTCTCCAAGGCACTGGGGAAGATAAAGCTGGGCACATCAAACACCCGCACCGTTACTTCCCAAATGATGACCAGTGCCACCACCGCTATCCACGGCGCCAATCGTTCGATTAACTGATTATTTTTCGTCATAAGTGCGCCTTTCATCAGGTGCTGCGTGCGTTTATCAATTGCTACGTACTTCGCCAATCTGAGCGCGCAACTCCTGGACCAGATCAATAAAGGGTTTTTGGTAGGTGGTTTCCAGTGCACGGGGTCTTGGCAGCTCGATTTGACGGCGCTCGATCACCCGGCCTGGGCGGCGGCTCATGATGTAGACGGTATCGGCCAGAAACGCCGCCTCGCGCAGGTCATGGGTTACGAGTACCACTGTAAAGCGCTGCGCTTCCCACAGGTCGCGCAGCACGCACCACAGCTCTTAGCGGGTAAATGCATCCAGCGCGCCGAAGGGTTCATCCAGCATTAGCAGGCGCGGCTGGTGAATCAGCGCCCGGCAGATCGATGCCCGCTGCTGCATGCCACCGGAAAGCTGCCAGGGGTACTGCTCTTCGTAGCCTTCAAGTCCCACGGTCTTGAGCAGCTTGCGCGCCCAGCCTACAAACTCTTCGCGCCGTTTACGAAACTGATGGCGGTAGGGTTTAACGATCTCCAGCGGCAGTAGGACGTTATCCAGTGTGGTGCGCCAGGGCAGCAGGTTGGCGTTTAGAAATGCCATGCCGGAGATTTTCAACGGCCCGGTGACCGGTTCTCCATCCACCCGCACGGCACCGGTGGTAGGCGCATGCAGACCGGTGCAGAGCTTCATAAAGGTCGATTTACCGCAGCCGGAGGGGCCCACGAAAGCGACGAACTCACCTTCGTGGATGCTCAGGTTGATATCCTCAATGGCGTTGCCCGACGCATCGTAGGCCAGGCTAACGTCATCAAAGGTAACGAATGCTGCCGACATGCTTATTCGCCCTCGGCCGGAAACAGCATGCGTTCTTCCTGAGCAGGTAAGTAGTTTGAACTAAACACCTGATCAGGCGAAGGAATTGACGTGAGGTCGTAAGCATCGGCAACCAGTTGAATCGCCTGAGACAGACGCTCGTCATCCACTCCGCCCACGCCATTTTCGCGCACTTCGGGAGTGTCGACGACGCCATCCAGAGCGAGTTTTAAGCGCCGAGTCTCCATTTCCACATCGATCAGGCCGTCGCGGTTTTTAACATACTCAATGGCCGCCTCGGGATCGGCAATAGTGTCGCCCAGGGCGCGGTTGAAGGCGCGCAGAAAGCCCTGCACGGCTTCCGGATTTTCTTCTGCGAAGGATTCACTGGTGATAATGGCGTTGCCGTACAGGGGCACGCCGTAGTCTGGGAACGGCATAATAGTCAGCTCGTCCTCACTCATTCCCCGCTCTTCAAGATTGAGTAGGCTGGTGAAGTAGAAGCCGGTGATTGCATCCACATCGCCCCGGGTTAGCAGCGTTTCGCGCAACGTAGGGTCGACGTTTTGCCACTCCACCGCGTCGGCGTCCAGATTATTAGCCGCGGCAAACACGCCCCAGGCGCGGTAGCCGGTATCGAAGGTGGGGGCGGCGATGGTTTTACCGGCTAAATCAGCCGGGCTCTCGATGCCGCGGTCTTTGCGGGCAAACACCGCCGCGGGGGTGCCGTCGTAGACGATATAGACGCCTTGGATACCGGGGCCATCGGGGTTTTCGGCGAGAAACTCGACCAGCGCATTAAGATCGCCAAAGCCCATTTCGTAGGCCCCGGATGCCACGCGATTAATCGCGCCCGCCGAGCCGCTGCCGGAATCAATCTGAACGTCCAACCCTTCTTCAGCGAAGTAGCCTTTCTCAGCGGCCATTAAAAACGGCGCGGAGGGACCTTCAAAACGCCAATCCAGCTGAAAACGTATTTGGGTATCGTCGGCGTAACTGATAGCCGGTATTAAAATCAGCCCTGCCGCGCAGCTTGTGAGCAGGCGCGCCATAGAAAAAACTGGTGTTGCAGTGGGAAAATCTAGTGCTGAAGTAGAAGAACGGCGTATCGAAGTGGAGGTCATCATCGTGAGCATACCTTGTATACAAAATATGCTTTAGCGTTGCAGCAATATTGCCATTATTGAATTTTTATTTAATTTTCATGCTGTTAGATAGGAAGTTAAGTTCTGACGCCCTCCGCAATATGGCCAAAACGGTGCATTTGCACCTGGGCAACGCACCAAGTTAAAACATGTTAGACGTTGGTCTAAAT
>TARA_R110001583_G_scaffold180642_1_pt1 | contig 11269 bp, 9 predicted proteins | sample TARA_R110001583 | Tara Oceans TARA_R110001583 (sample SAMEA4398432) | marine metagenome | biome: Polar Biome; feature: [MES] marine water layer (ENVO:01000295) within the mesopelagic zone...; material: water (ENVO:00002006), including particulate matter (ENVO:01000060) such as...... | reverse complement strand
ACGCTTGCTGGTTTAGCTACAAAAGTTTTCATTAAAAAACCCAATATTAAATATGTTACTTAAATAGCAAGTCAAACCTAATGTTTGTCCTGCCGGTTAATAATAGACTACGCAATTACCCCTTCGAGTATCGAGCCTAACGTCAATCACTACTTATAAGCCACCTTAAAAGTAATAAAAAGACAGTTTGTAACGTAGGGAGCCGGATTATACAGAATATTACTAAGAAGATCACGCCTATTTCTTAATATTTTAAATAATATCTAGTCTTGCTGAAATCTGCATCTTCAAGTGGAGCGGGTATATACCTGAGTAATTCACTATTGCCCTTGTGTAGAGAGTTAGTCAACATAACAATAAAGATATTAAAATTAAATTTTACTTACAAAAAAAGCGCCAATAGGCGCTTTTTTTTCGTTTGATGCTTTGCTACAGGTAGCAAATTACATAAGAAGTAAAACTTACTTCTTACTAAGTGCACCGAAACGTTTGTTGAATTTATCAACACGACCACCAGTCTCAGCAGCTTTTTGCTTGCCAGTGTAAAATGGGTGACATGCAGAACATACGTCTAAATGAATGTCTTTTTTAGCTGTTGAGCGAGTTGTAATAACATTGCCGCAAGAACAAGTTGCTGTAAAAGCAACATAATTTGGATGAATGCCTTCTTTCATGGGAACCTCTATATCTCTTTCGAGAAATTGGGCGTATCGCCACTCAGCCGCTTTAATTACTAATTAAATAGAAAAGATCTAATTTAATAGAAAACGCCAAGCACCATACGGTTGTAAAATTAATGGGGGCGAATAATAAATCATCACAACAACGACTGCAAGAAAAAATAGATTAAAAAGACTTATTAATAAAAGGAAGGATTTACGATAAGATAGTCAGCACTAAAAACTCTAATCACTATTATTATCACGTGTCTGAACAACTAATTTCTTCTCAAGCAATATCTAACCCGCTAATGCCTACAAGTTATGTGCAAGTTGCTGTTCCTGTGCCCATGCGACAACTGTTCACCTATCAAATTCCTAATGATATGCAACAACCCCCCATACATATTGGAGAACGCGTTGCGGTATCATTTGGTTCAAGGAACGTTATTGCTATTGTTGTCTCTGTAAATAATGAATGTGATATTGATGCAAAAAAAATAAAGCCTATTTCTAAACGCCTTAACGATACTTTTCATTTAAGTGATTCTTTAGTCAGCTTTCTTAAATTATGTGCGAATTATTACCATCATCCAATCGGCGATGTCTTTCAACAAGCATTACCTAAATTGTTGCGCCAAGTTAAGAAACTAGACATACAGCCACCTATGGTTTGGCATAGTGAAGAAATCACAGATGAATTGGAAAAAACACTTGCTAAAGTCGCAACGAAAGCACCGAAGCAATACACACTTTATCAATTAATAGACAAACACCAAGGTATAAGTTGGGCGGAATTACGTACCCTAGGCCATAGCAAAGCCCAGCTTAATGCCCTAACAGCTAAAGCATTAATAACTGAAGCTAAACAGCAACCTTGTCAATTTGTTTGGCAAGAAAACGCATTAGAACAAGAAAATAAACAAGTACTCTCTACCGAGCAAGCAATTATTGTTGCGGCAATTAACCAATCACTTGAACAGTTTGTTTGTCATTTAGTTGATGGTATTACCGGCTCAGGCAAAACTGAAGTTTACTTACAGGCAATGGAAAATGTACTAGCCAACAATAAGCAAGTGCTAGTAATAGTGCCTGAAATTGGCCTAACGCCACAAACACTATTGCGTTTTGAACAACGATTTAATGTGCCTATTTGTTTACATCATTCCAACCTAAATGATACTGAACGTTTAGATACTTGGCTTAATGCCCAACAAAATAGTGCCGCTATTATTATTGGCACGCGTTCTGCTGTTTTTTCTCCGCTACATAAATTAGGTATGATTATTGTTGATGAAGAGCACGACAGCTCATTAAAGCAACAAGACAGCTTTCGTTATCACGGACGAGATATTGCCATTTTACGTGCACGACAATTAAATATTCCCATTGTACTAGGTAGCGCTACGCCCAGCTTTGAATCACTGCAAAATGCCCTTTCAGGGAAATATCAATATCATCAATTACACAAACGCCCGGGACAAAGCATTAAAGCGAAAATATCATTAATTGATGTCGCTAATCAACAAATAGAATTTGGCCTTTCGGGGAGTTTGAAGCATGAAATTAAGCAAACACTAGCCCGTGGAGAACAAGTATTAGTGTTTTTAAATCGTCGTGGTTATGCGCCCGCGATCAATTGCCAAGAATGTCATTGGATCTGTGATTGTCAACGCTGCGATAAACCTTATACTTTTCATCAAAAACAGCAGTTAATGATATGTCATCACTGTGGTAGCCAAAAGCGTGTGCCAAGACAATGCCCTAGCTGTGGCAGTGTACGTATTGCACCGGTTGGCCAAGGAACCGAACAGCTAGAGCAGCGTATCGGTGAAATATTCCCTGATGTCAGTGTAGTGAGAATTGACAGAGACAGCACCCGAAGAAAAGGCGAGTTGACAAAGTTATTACAAGAGATTACCGAGAAAAAGCATCAACTATTAATTGGTACGCAAATGCTTGCCAAAGGTCATCATTTTCCTGATGTTACCTTAGTTGCAGTGCTTGATGGCGATGGTGCGCTATTTAGTTTTGATTTTCGTGCCAGTGAAAACATGGCTCAATTACTTATTCAAGTAGCGGGTCGTGCGGGTCGTGCAAGTAAGCCAGGAAAAGTATTGGTGCAAACCAGTTATCCTGATCATCCTCTACTACAAGACTTAGTACATAATGGTTATCAACATTTTGCTAGGCAAGCGTTAATTGAACGCAAGCAAGCGCGATTACCCCCGTTTAGTTTTCAAGCCTTAATACGCGCTGAAGCAAACTACCCTAGCTACCCTGAAAAGTTTTTACGGACACTAACGGAACAAACATTATTAAGCTGCGAGTTTGCTGGGCCTGTACCAGCGGCGATGGAAAAGAAAGCGGGTAAATTTCGTTACCATTTAATTCTGCAATCAAAATCTAGAAAAGAGTTACATATCGCTATTTTGCAGTTATTGACCATAATACCCACTAATGAATATCATCACAAAGTACGGTGGAGTTTAGATATTGACCCTATTGATTTAAACTGGTGACACGTTAGAATAAGAGCACTTTTCCGCATTCTTCTGTTATTCATGTCAAATCAAGATTATATAGCTCGTACACCGGCAAAAAAGAAAAAGAACAACCCTTACAAAAAAAGCACACCGCCACCTACGCCTAAATCAACCGTTAAAACTAAAGTTTTTAGTGTCATAATTATCGGATTAATTGCCGTTTTTGCCTATGGTTTATGGTTTTTAAAAACAAGCCCAAAAACTAAAGCACCTATTCAAACGGTAACAACTGCGCCTGTAACAAAAGAAGCGCCTTTACCTGAACCACCAAAAGAAAAATGGACCTACGTTGAAAACTTGAAAACTAAAGAAGTTGAAGTGGGTCAATACGAAGTAACACAAAAAGGTCCCTATGGGTTACAGTGTGGCTCTTTCAAAACAACAGGCCGCGCTGAAACATTAAAAGCGACAATTGCTTTTGTCGGACTTGAAGCCTTTGTGAAAAAATCTGTTGGTAGCAACGGTACTTGGTATAAAGTCATGCTAGGTCCCTATCCTCGCAAAAGATTAGCAGAAGAAGATAAACATAAATTACGCAACAATAGTGTCAATCGTTGCCAGGTTAGATTATGGAAGTAATACCAATTAAACTAACTAAGTGATCTTTTTAAATGGTCTATACCCGCTAAAAATTGAACCATTAATTAATTTAATTGGTATAATTTAGCTCCCTCCTTGAAAAGTCAGCAATGATCCCAATTTCATTTACATTAAAAACATAATTATTCGGATTGAAAGTTAATATGACTACTATCGTTTCAGTTAGACGCAATGGCAAAGTCGCCATTGGTGGTGATGGGCAAGTATCACTTGGTAATACCGTGATGAAAGGTAACGCTAAAAAAGTACGCCGTTTATACAACAACAAAGTACTTGCTGGTTTTGCTGGTAGCACTGCCGATGCTTTTACTTTGTTCGAACGCTTTGAAAGTAAGCTTGAACAACATCAAGGTCATTTAACCAAAGCCGCAGTCGAATTAGCCAAAGATTGGCGCAGCGATCGCGCCTTAAGAAAGCTGGAAGCATTACTTGCTGTGGCCGATGAAACAGCCTCATTAATTATTACGGGTAATGGCGATGTTGTTCAACCTGAACACGATTTAATTGCTATTGGTAGCGGTGGAAACTTTGCGCAATCTGCAGCAATAGCCCTACTAGAAAATACCGATCTAAGTGCTAAAGAAATTGTGGAAAAATCATTAACTATTGCCGGTAATATCTGTGTCTTTACCAATCAAGAACAAACCATAGACGAATTATAGTTATAGCGATAGTTGTCAGTTACTAGTTAAAAAAATTATTGCCTTGGTGTTAATACCAAGACGAAATGAGGATTAAAACATGTCAGATATGACACCACGTGAAATTGTTCATGAATTAGACAGCCACATTATTGGCCAAAGTGATGCTAAACGCGCTGTTGCAATCGCGCTAAGAAATCGCTGGCGCCGCATGCAGTTAAATGAAGCCTTACGCAACGAAGTTACGCCAAAAAACATTTTAATGATTGGCCCAACAGGTGTGGGTAAAACTGAAATTGCCCGCCGTTTAGCTAAGTTAGCCCGTGCACCTTTTATCAAGGTTGAAGCAACCAAGTTCACAGAAGTGGGTTATGTCGGTAAAGAAGTTGAAACCATTATTCGTGATCTAGCCGATATGGCGATCAAGATGGTTAAAGAAGACGAAATGAGTCGTGTGCAACATTTAGCCGAAGAAGCTGCAGAAGAACGTATTTTAGATATTTTATTACCGCCTGCTCGTGATGGTTTTGGTAACGATGAGCAAGGTGAAGAGAGTAATACTCGTCAAACCTTTCGTAAAAAATTACGTGAAGGCAAACTAGACGAGAAAGAAATAGAGCTAGATTTAGCTGCACCACAAGTTGGCGTTGAAATTATGGCTCCTCCAGGCATGGAAGACATGACGTCACAATTACAGAGCATGTTTCAAAACATGTCGAGTGAAAAAACCAACAAACGTAAGCTGAAAATTAAAGATGCCTTTAAGGCGCTACAAGAAGAAGAAGCGTCTAAAATAGTAAATAACGATGACATTAAACAAAAAGCAATTTATGCAGTAGAGCAAAATGGCATTGTGTTTATTGATGAAATTGACAAAATTTGTCGACGCGCTGACAGCAATAGCGGTGGCGATGTTTCACGTGAAGGTGTACAACGTGATTTACTTCCGTTAGTAGAAGGCTCAACGGTGAGCACTAAGCATGGCATGATAAAAACCGATCATATTTTGTTCATCGCTTCAGGTGCATTCCAAATGGCTAAGCCATCTGATTTAATTCCAGAATTACAAGGTCGCTTACCTATTCGTGTTGAACTAAAAGCGTTAACATCTGATGATTTTGTTAGAATTTTAACTGAACCTTTTGCTTCACTAACCGAACAATATATTGCCCTATTAGAAACTGAAGGCGTAAAAATTGCGTTTAGTGATGATGGTGTTCAAGCCATAGCTAATGCAGCTTGGCAAGTAAACGAAACCACTGAAAACATTGGTGCACGTAGACTACACACCATGATGGAGCGCTTAACAGAAGAGTTATCTTTTCATGCAGATGAACGCTCAGGTGAAACCATACTGATCGACAAGATTTATGTCGATGACATCTTGAGTGAAGTGGTAAAAGATGAAGATTTAAGCCGCTTTATACTTTAAACTTTAAACTATTTGAGTTATCAATAAACCCTATGATTATTACCGGTTTTATTATCAATAATACGGAAAAAACACTCACTCTTAATAGTATTAAGAGTGAGGCTGCTCAATTAAGCTTTGAATATTTGCGCGTATTTACCCCAACAACAGGTAAGAAACAACAAGCATTGGTTAGCCATAAAAAATCCATAACGTTAACGGCAATAGAGAATGTTGGCAAACACGGTTATCGGTTTGCTTTTGATGATGGACACAGCGCGATTTACTCTTCAGATTATCTCGAGTTACTAATCAACGAACAGGATCAGCGTTGGCAACATTACTTAGATGAACTTAAAGCCTCGGGTCACTCACGTGAAGTGATGATCAATATAACTCAATTATAAATTACTTATACACGGGTATACCCACCGTTTGGGTGTATTATTGCTATTACTATTAATGGCAATAATACAAACTACCGCGAGGTAGTAAACAAAAAATAATTGCACCTGCGCTTACCAAAATTCACTTCAGCACCACTTCAAAAAATCAAATAACCGTCTATTTTTGGTCAAAAGTACTATTTTAGTAAAGATAGTTTTCCTATAAAATACAAGTCGCTATTTAAATCTCATCTTAACCAGTTATACTGTAATAGTTTTATTATCTATTAAAAGAGCTTTGTTATGGAATATAATACCTCGCAACTTTGTGACACCTATGCAGACTTAATTGACGTCATTGATCCTATTTTTAGTAATTATGGCGGTCGACATTCCTTTGGGGGAAAAGTTGTCACGATAAAGTGCTTTGAAGGCACAGGTTTAATAGAACAAATAGTCGCCACAGATGGTATTGGTAAAGTGTTAGTTATTGACGGTGGGGGCTCTACAAGGCGCGCATTAATAGACATCAATGTTGCCAAAATAGCAGCTAACAATGGCTGGGAAGGTATCATTTGTTACGGTAGCGTTCGCGATGTAGACGCGATAGAAGAAATAGAACTAGGTATTCAAGGTTTGGTGTCAACTCCTGTTGGTGCCAACGACAATGAGTTTGGTGAAAGTGATGTAGCGATAAACTTCGGTGGCGTTACCATATTACCTGACGATCATATTTATGCAGACAATACCGGCATTATATTATCTGCTGATCCCTTAGATATTCTTTTATAGCTACTCCACTTAAAGATACATACTCAAGTGGAGCAGCTATAAAAACTATGTTAACTCATTATCGTCAGCAATCACGTTAAGCTCTGTTAAAAAAGTTAAACTAGGGGCAAAGAAAGCCGCTCCAGTTTCAGCTTGGGTATATTTAAGCAGATGATCAACATTGCCATGGGCATCACCATGGATCATGCTTTTTAACATCAAAGCAAACGGTTTAGGTGAATGACAATAAGACACGAAGAATAGCCCTTGGCACTTCATATTTCCATAGGGCATGCTTTGCCTTAATATTTCAATAGTATTACCTTGATCATCTTTTAAGTTGGTACGCTTAGTATGAGCAGTTAAGGGTTTATCTTCACTTTCATACTCAATATTATCTAGTTTGGTACGGCCAAAAGTGTCTTCTTGCTCTTTAATTTTCAAAGAATTCCAAAGCGTTAAGTTATGCTGATATCGTTGAGTATGCAAATAACTACCACTTGAGAATATGGCATCATCACTCTCTTTTACTAAGGCAACATCTCGGCGATGCATTCCTTTTGGATTTTCAGTCCCGTCAACAAAACCGGTTAAGTCTCGACCATCTAAAAAGCGAAATGCTTGTATTTGATCAATCAACTCGACACTGTCAGCAAGTAACTGACAAACTTTAGAACAAACAATATGATTAACATCTCCGCGATCACTACGGATCTCGATATAGATGTCAACATTACTAGAAGGTGCGACTCGATCATCACTATTCATTGTAGGAAAAGGTTCTAATAATACAGGGCGCGCTTGCGGATAAAATTCATCCCAATAATTAGCGCCAATAGCGACCACTCCCGTTAAATTAGCTTCAGAATACTGATCAGCATAATCGTCAAGCAATGCCGGTAAACGAGACAATGCCGCCCGAATAAAAGCATTTTTATCGTCTAAGACATTAAAAAGTAAGTAACTGCCATATAAATTAGGCTCAGCGCAAATACCAAATTGTTCTCTAGCCATTTGAAATTCCTAAAATTAAGAGGCTTTGCTTTATTGTACACAAAAAAAAGTATTCTGGTTAAATCACTTGCCATAAATCCTATTTATCTTAGTGCATCAACTCATCTCACCTTTCCTACTGGTATTAAAGTGCTTAACAAAAGTTAACTACTAATTTTATTAATATGTTGAATTACATTAATTTCATCAAGTAAACAATGAGTAAGATCTTCAACAGTATCAATCTGTTTGAGTTTAATTCCACGCTCTAATTCAAGGGCACTTTGCGACAACTCAACAAAGCCAAACATTTTTGCCGCCCCTGCTATTTTATGAGCCGCTCTCGCTAAGTTATCGTTATCGTTATCATCACTATACTGTAATATATCTAGTTTATCTTGTGACAAATGAATAATAAACGATTCCCTAAGATCTGTTATATCGACCTCATCAAGTATATGATCCTGCTTTTCTTGTGCTGCTAACTGCTCAGGATAATATTGACAGATAGTCGCTAAAAACGTTTCTCTTTCTATTGGTTTTTTTAAGTGCCCATCAAAACCCAGCGCCAAATACTGACTAATTTCATGAGACATCGCATTAGCGGTCAGAGCATAAATAGGGCAGCTGTAACCAAGTTCGCGTAAATGTTTCAATGCTTGTATACCATCCATTTCAGGCATTTGTATATCCAGTAACGTTAAAACAGGTTTATGCTTAATATACAGATCAATGGCTTCTTTTCCGTTACTTGCACTTAATACCTCTAAACCCAGATTTCTTAATAATCGCGCAATCAATCGACGATTATCATCATGATCGTCTGCCAGTAAAATTTTTCCACTATAACGTTTTTTATCAGAAGATATATGGGGAAGCCCATAACAGTCATTGTCTATATTGACTGATGTCAAATAAGTTTCACCAAAAGGCAATTTAAAAACAAAGGTACTTCCTTGATCTATTTGGCTGGTAACCGCAATTTGGCCTAACATGGCCTTTGCCAATTGATCTGACAGAAATAATCCTAAGCCCGATCCTGAAAACCGCCTGTTAATACTATTATCAGCTTGGGTAAAACTATTAAACACTTTTGCGAGTTGCTTTTCATTCATGCCCATCCCAGTGTCTGCTACAGTGAAAAACAATATTTTATCAATAATCGCAATATCTAAAGTAACCCAGCCTTCATGAGTAAACTTTATCGCATTAGAACAAAGGTTGATTAAAATTTGTTTAAGCCTTAAGCCGTCAACATCAATAATAAAGGGGCTAGGTAAACGATGAGTAATAGTAAAGGATAAATTTTTACGCTGTGCTTGTTCGGTGAAAACATCATTTAACCTATCGACTATTTCGTGTAAATCTTGTTGTCGGTTTTCTAATTCAAACTTGTTTGCTTCAATTTTACTTAAATCTAAAATATCATTAATTAATTGTAGTAAGTGTAGGCTATTACTATGAATAACCTTAACTTCTTTCACTATGCTAGCATCATCTAAATCACCATAAATAATCGCTTCTGACTGACCAAGAACAGCAGTAAGAGGGGTTCTAATTTCATGACTCATATTTGCTAAAAATTGGCTTTTAACCATATTGGCATCTTGTAATTCTTTGGTTAAGAATTCTAAATCTTTTGTCCGCTTTTGAACTCTATTCTCTAACTCTCTCGTTAGGCTAGTTTCAAGGTAGCGGCGATAAATTAAAAATAATACCACCAATAAAAAGGCAACACCTAAGATAATAAATTGACGTTGCTGATCTGCTTTAGTTGATTCTAATTGCTGAAGTTTTTTACTTTGTTGTAAGCTGGTTACTTGCTGATTTAATTGGTCAGACTCAAATTGAGCTAATTGATCATTAAGGGTTTCATTTGATAATTTTAAGTACGAATTTTGATATGATAACTGTGCTGCTAATGCTTTTATTGGCTTATGTTCTGCAGCATAGATGAGTGACATTAACCCTAGGTTTTCAATTATCAGCCTTTGAAAACCCATTTTTTTTGCTATTGTATTTGATAATTCAATATTGGTGTGGGAACGATCAATGTCTCCTTGATGAAAGAAAATTTTAGCTTGTGTATGTAAGCTCCCCGCATGAACCATTTGGTGACCTATTTTTTTACTCACCTCAATCCCCAAACTTGAATAGCTCATCGCCTTATCTAAATTAGATAATTCATAATTTATTTCCGCCAAATTATGCAGCTGAGAAGCGGCATCAAATTGATTCCCATGTTTTTGAAAATAATTAAGTGCATACAAACCATATTCTTCAGCCTTCTGGTATTGGCCTGAATACTTATAGGAAACGCCTATATCAGCGGAAGCTTTCGCCACGCCGTTGTCATCGTTTATAGCCAACCTTTTACTGATAACTTCCTTTAGCATACTAATAGAAAGATCAAAACGACGTAGGCTTATATAAAGCACGGCAAGGTTATAACGTACATCAATTTTGTCTATCTCATCACCAAATTTTTGATATAAAGGCTCTGCTTGCTGGTAGCTTTGAAGAGCCGCTAAGGCATTGCCTTGTACGGTTTGCACTAAAGCAATATTGTTCAACAGATTGGCTTTCTTAATCGCTATGCTTGAAGAAAAAGACTGTTTTTGAAAATAGTGTAACGCCGCTTCGTAAGAAAGCAGCGCTTGATCATATTGACCTTGAAAATAAAAAATAATACCGGTTAATTTATCAACTTGAGCTTGCTGTAACAGTGAACTATCTTTATTGACTAATCCTTTAGCTTGTTGAATAACGATTAAGGCTTTATTTAAATCACTTAAGGTTAAATAACCACGACTTTCGAGTAGCAGTATTTGTATGCGTTGATAGTTACTCAGCTCTTTATTTTCAAGTAGTTTACTTAACTGGGCAACAACGATGGTTTTATCTTTTTGTTGTTGAATTTTTTCTAGTTGGCTCTCAATATTTTGTGCTTCAACACTTAGTTCTATTCCAAATAAAAATATAAATAGCAACAATATGCGCCACATAGTAAGCCCTGAAAAAATAGATAATTAAGTAAATAAATATTCTGCCTCAGTTATAACATTAATATTTTTTCAATGTAACTATTTCATCAGTTACGTTGAGCATATTATCTTACTTTATAATAACAATTATGATGGTTAACAATATCTTAATTTGGCTTACGGTACTTCGTTTAATGACTTTTTCAATCAGTAAACTAGTCAATAAAGTCGAGCCAATCGAGTAGGGTGAGGCTTTTGCCTCATCCCTCTCACAGAAC
>TARA_R110001583_G_scaffold169858_1_pt1 | contig 11288 bp, 11 predicted proteins | sample TARA_R110001583 | Tara Oceans TARA_R110001583 (sample SAMEA4398432) | marine metagenome | biome: Polar Biome; feature: [MES] marine water layer (ENVO:01000295) within the mesopelagic zone...; material: water (ENVO:00002006), including particulate matter (ENVO:01000060) such... | reverse complement strand
GCATGGGTTACATTAGCAAAAATGACTTTTCGTACAAAGCCTAAGTTTTCATTAGTTCAATAATGAGGTTTGCCCAATATATAAATGCTTAGCGCAATTTTTGAAGACAATTTTGCAATCGGGTATGGCGATGGGTTTCAAGCAGCATCTTCAGCTCGGGGCGGGACAAGAAAGACTGAAGTCGACGCGATCGACTGGAATCCAATATGCCGACCTCTGTCAGCATCCGAAACACTACCTGACCCATTTTGCGCCTTGAGCTTTCTGCCCAGGTAGCAATTGCTGCATCGCGGTTAGCACGTTCGGCAAGAAACTCATCCCACTGATAGGACTGAAGCTTTTCAGACCGCGTTAAAAACGCATCGGCCACCACGCTCTCGAGAAACTCCACCAGCAGCAGGTTGCGCGCCATGGCAGCACAAAGCGATACCTGTGACGCTAGCTGATCGTCTCCATCGTGCAGGGCTTTCCAAAAAGAGGGTTCCAGTTTCTCTAAGCGCTTTCGAATGGCTTGCGCTGCACGCTTGGCTGTCGCTGGGCGATTCTTCTGTAGCCGGTTTTCAACGATGATGGCTTGATGCCAGTGTGCGTCATCTACCTCGCCCAGCAATAGCGCTGCAACTGCACGGCTTTCACGCACCATCAATCCACCACCAATGAGGTCTGAGTTGTAGCTAAACGAAAGCGTCACAAGAGGTTTACCCTATTAACGTGCAGAGCATTACTGTAAACCAATTTGCAACAGCCTACGACCTAGTGCCTAGGGACTGTTGGCGTTTCAGGGCAGGAATATTGGCAAGACAAGCAAACCGCAGAGTAGAGGTCCCGAAGCCATCACCCTGCGAGTCTGCAATGCCACGACAGATGCTTAATAATGAACACTGCTCGAAGCTGAAAACTATTCTGCTTGCGACACTTGGTCGAGAACGCGTTCACGAATAAAGCATTATCGGGCTATTGCGACATGCTACGATAAATTCAAGCGAAATTACGAGAGCATGGTCGCTTTTGCCAATAGCTTCCTTTGGTTACCGAGGTGAAGCGTCAACAGCCCCTAAAATGAGAAACCTGGATACTCAATAATTATGCGTTTCATTAATTGACCAAGTTGGCGAAGCTACACAAATGAGAAGATTCACAAAGCAAGAACATCGCGCATGCTATATAGACCAGGCTGTTTCTTCGACAGCCAACGTGCAGCTTTTACCGCTCCTTTTGCAAATGTCATACGGCTAGTAGCCTTGTGGGTTATTTCTATTCGTTCGCCTTCAGTTGATAATATAACAGTATGCTCGCCCACAATATCTCCCGCTCGCACGACCGAAATGCCGATTTCACCAGTTTGTCTAGGGCCAACTGCTCCAACCCTTTGAAAAACACCACAATCTGAAAGTGTCGTTTTCGTGGCCTTAGCCAGAACATCACCTATCATAATCGCCGTCCCAGAAGGAGCATCGACCTTATGGCGATGATGGTACTCTACGATTTCAATATCATACCCTTCGGGGCCAAGCGCCTTCGCACTGGTAGAAAGTAAATCTAAGAGCAAGTTGATGCCGAGGCTGGTATTGTATGCCAGAATCACAGGAATATTATTGGCATGCTTATTTATTTCATTAAGTTGGCCGTCGCTAAACCCTGTTGTGCCAATTAAAATCGGTTTTCCCAAACGTTCACAAATATTGAGATTACGTAGGCTATACTCGGGAGTAGTAAAGTCAATTAATACGTCGAAATCGTCTTTAATATCCTCTAGGTCACTCTTCAGAGGGACATTTATGTTGTAGCTTCCCACAACACTACCAATATCTTCACCCAGTAAGGGACTGTCACTTCTGGCCAATGCACTAGCCAATGTTGCATGTTCATCACCAATCACTGCTGAGACCAAATTCCGCCCCATCCGCCCCGTAGCCCCCACAATGGCAATTCGTGTCATAATATTCTCCATATTTAGCTAAGTAGATTATAAAAACATAATTAACCGAGACATTCTCATTAAAGAATGAACACGTTAATCTCTTATAAAATTGTTATAAAAAATCATCTCATCCATCAATTATAACTAATTATTTTAAATAGCTTATCAGAAGCCATTTAAGCAACAACTTATCGTTAAAAAATTCAACTGTTGATGAAATTCAAAATACACGCCGAATGGTACGGTAAGACAACATAATATGTTCTTTATTCAACAATAGCGCAGAAGAAATATCTCTTTCAAGCGCCATATTTAATAGCTGCTCGTGATGCTCATTCAATTTCTTTCTCACCCCCTCATCGACAGGAGCAAAGCGACGGTAGCGATCGAACTGATCATGCAGCTGATCGACGAACTTTATCAACCAAGGTGAAGAACACGATGACAGGAGAGATTTATGGAACTGAACATGTATGTCTTCCCATAGCTCACTCATATAAAGAGAGTCTCGATCCAAGCTCTTGAGTTTATGATAAACGGCAATAAGATTGGCCTCCCAATGTATATCTGCCTGATCAAATGACCTCTGCAGGGCCATTTCTTCAATTTCTATACGAAGCTTGGTAATATCCTTAAGTTGGCATAGCGACACTTCTGGAACTCTAAAGCCACGTTGATTGATTTGCTCCAGAAGGCCGTGTGCAGCCAACCTACTCAGCGCCTCACGTAAAGGACTGAGGCCAACGTCATAGGTATCTTTCAGCGTCGTGATGGTAATTTTTTCACCTGATGGAAATTTCCCGCCAATCAGATCTTTTTTCAATTTATAGAATGCTTCACTCGCCGCAGTTGTTCCTTCTTTTGTATCCTTACTCATGGCATACCCCCTAGTATTGGAAAATTATGGAAAACCGCTAGGGTCTTTTATATGTTATTAAGCTGCATTCAATATTAAATTATTAATAATATCTTGAGCGTGATTCATTAAAACTTCATAGGTGAAACCGCTTCCTATAATGGCTTATACATTCTTGACAAGAAGCTCGCGCGGATAGTCAGAAAAAGTTTTTGCCCCAGAGGCAGTTACTGCAAAAGATTCACTAATAACCAAGCCATAATTTTGGAACCATAAGGCTGGGATGCAGTGGAAGGTCATGTTTTCTTCTATCACAGTTTCATCACTGCCACGAAGACTGCATGTTAACTCGCCCCAAGTGGGCGGGTAACCAATCCCCACTGGATAGCCAATACGCGAATCCTTAGTAATGCCATGTTTATTGATGACTTTACGCCATGCGGTTTCCAGGTCACGACATAAGATACCGGGCTTGACCGTATCAAGCACGGCATTGAGACCTTCAGCAATAATCTTGGCCGTCTCATGAATTTCTTTGCTTGGCTGGCCTAGATATATACATCGTGCGAGCGGAGAGTGGTATCGATGCCTGATACCTCCAAGCTCAATGTAGAAGATTTCATCTTTTTGCAAAGGAGCATCTGTCCAGCTTAGATGAGGGGCGCTGCACAATTCACCGACCATGGCATTTGGGGGCTTGCAGGGGAATGTACCGCCAAACTCATCAGTCCCAGAGGTAGTTATGCGATATACTTCAGCCATGACATCGCACTGGCGTACTCCTACATCCGCAACGTTATAGGCTCCTTGCATCGCTTTAGAGGCTATTTGACCAGCTTGCTCCATAAGTAAAAGCTCATGCTCGGACTTTACCATTCTGGCCCAGTTGACAAGCAAGAAGGCATCTACGAAATTCGCTGAATGTAACTTATTAGTGAGAATAGCGTGCCATTTGGCTGTGTAGTAATAATCATCCATCTCCACCCCAATAGTACCTTTTGCAAGCCCTTTATCAATAATAAAGGTTGCCAGATAGTCCATCGGATGGAGGTCAGTAGAGCCGACATACTTATCGGGGTAAGGTATAACGCTTTCCTCACTCAAAAACGAGGTAAACTTTGCCCCTACCGCATCCATCTGACGACCGAACCAGATTGGCTGATCAATCTCTAGAGAGACCAATACCATTTGTGGAGTATAAAAAGACCAACCATCATAACCGGTAAGGTAGTTTTGGTTGGCCGGGTTAGATACAAGGAGGACATCAATGCCCTGCTTGAGCATGGATTGCTTAACCTTTGCCATACGGGCTTTAAACTCAGAGGTGCTAAAAATCATCGTTTTTTCCTTAGTATTGGGTGAGGTTCAGGGTGAGTATGCACATCTTATCGCATCAGATTGGGGAGGAACGTAACAATCCATGGCTGCCAAAATAGAACCATGACAGCAAAGATCATAAGTAGGAACATTGGCAAACTTGCCTTGGCAATAAAACCAATATCTTTCCCAGTCATGGATTGCAGAACAAACAAGTTAAATCCGACTGGAGGTGTAATTTGTGCCATTTCAATCACAACGACCAAGTAAATACCAAACCAAATCATATCAAACCCGGCCTGACGAACCAGTGGTTCAACCACCGCCATTGTTAATACAATTGAAGAAAGCCCGTCTAAAAAACAACCGAGGATAATGTAAAAAGCAGTTAAGACTACAATCAATAGCAGTGGTGTTAAATTGAGTGCACCGACCATTTCAGCCAGATTTCGTGGCAAACCTGTAAACCCCATAGTCAAAGTCAGGAATTGCGCTCCCATCAGAATGAACGCGATCATACAGGAGGTTTTTAGCGCACCTAATAAAGATTCATAAAAGGTGCTCCTCGTGAGGGTTTTTTGCCACTTGGCAATAATCAAAGATCCAACTACGCCCAGGACTGCCGCCTCAGTGGGAGTGGCCAACCCCATATAGATTGAGCCAATGACGCTGATAATTAGCCCCATCACTGGAGTCAATGATAATAGAGAGGTGAATTTTTCACGCCATGTATATGTAACTACCGGCTCTTTATGCTTAAAGAAAAAAGATTTAATCACGATATAGAGCATAAAGAATATTGCAAGCATGATACCCGGAAGAATACCCGCGACAAACAATTGTGAGATAGACTGATTCGTGGTAACACCATAAACAATTAACGCAATGGAGGGTGGAATTAGAAGGCCTAGCGTACTTGCTCCAGCTAAGGTACCGATAATCATATCTTCCGGATAGTTGGCTTTCCTAAGCTCTGGTATAGACATTCGGCCAACCGTCGCTGCAGTAGCGGCTGAAGAGCCCGATATAGCGGCGAAGAAAGCTGATCCCACAACATTCGTATGAAGTAGCCCACCAGGTAACCTGGCCATCCAAGGGGCAAGCCCTTTAAAAAGCGTTTCCGATATCTTCGTCTTTAACAGTATCTCCCCCATCCATATGAATAGTGGCAATGAGGTCAGTGTCCACGAAGACATAGAAGCCCACATGGTCATAGTCATTGCATCGCCAGTGGGTCGGTTTGTAAATAGCTCCATTCCGATGATAGCGCATGCTATAAGGCTAATAGCAACCCAAACACCCGAACCAAGGAAAAGGAACAGCGTACCTAGAAATATGGCAATCAACTCTATATAGCTCATGTTTTTTAAGCCTCTTTCCTTTGTATAAAAGCGGCTTCTTTATTCAGCTTCAAGACATTCTCAAGAAGCTCTTGAAATATGGCTAAGCAAAGAACAGAGCATCCAAAGGCTGCAATCGCTTGAGGTATCCACAGCATCAAAAATGTTGATCCCGTGGCTAATTCATTATAAATCCATGAAAAATAAGCCATCCTTATCATATAATAGGCAACGTAACCGCAGATAATTAGCGAAAATGATAAGACAACTTTTTCAAAATCAAACTGTGCTTTAGGACTAAGCTTTGAAATTACAAGAGTGATTCTTATGTGCTGTTTTTCTCTAAAAGCATACGCTAGTGCTAGGGTATTGGACGCAGCCATTAAATAGCCTGCCGAATGCGCTAGTCCACTAATATAAAAGCCCAGCAACCTAGAGAGAATACTCGTCAGAACGGCCAGCGCCATCATCACAAGAAATGCAGCTCCTACGATGGCGCAAAATGTATATATTCTATCGACAGAATTAAATAAAAGCTTTAGTTGCATCATAGAAGCCAAGTCTCGTTATATGATTTTTAATGGGAAAGGCAAGAGCATGTTATATAATAAGCATGCTCTTGCCGCTTCCTACGATTCTCCTCTGTATGTAGATATTATCTCTTCACCATACTCACCTGACCGGTCCAGCCAATCCTGAAGCATTTGCTCACCTATTGCCTCAAAATCCGCTTCCAGCTGATCACTAGCATCCATTATTCCCATGCCGTTATCAGCGAGTTGCTCCTTGTACCAGCCATCAAGTTCTATAGCTTTCTCCCACCCTTGTCGCTCGATGTCTGCTGCCGTAGCGAGCACCACGTCCCGTGTGTCCTGCCTAAGAGCATTCCACATATCGAGATTCACAATTACCATGTTTTTTGGCAGCCAAGCTCCAATGTCATACCAATAATCGACGTGTTCCCATAGCTTCGAATCATACGCCGTAGAACCAGAGCCAAACATGCTTTCTGCAACTCCCGTTGCAAAGGCCTGGGTTAGGTCAGCCGCTTCAATAGAGGTCGGAGTAGCCCCCATGAGTTCAGCGACTCTTTCAGTCGTGGGATCAAAAGCGCGAAACCTAACACCTTGCATATCTTCTATAGAGTTGATCTCATTGTTGACATATAAACCTTGCGGAGGCCAAGGAACTGAATAAAGTAATTTTAGATTATTGGCTTCCAACACCTCTTGCATCTTAGGCTTCGAAGCTTCATATAAGGCTTTAGCTTCATCGAAATTCGTCGCCAAGAAAGGAATCGCATCTATACCAAAAATAGCATCTTCGTTACTCAACGCAGAAATAAAACGTTCGCCCAATGGTACGAGGCCGCGCCGTGTGGAGCTATAAATTTGCCCCCCGCCATATAGTGAGCCGCCTGGGTGGGTGGTAATGTTAATCTCGTCTTGGTTCTCGTTAACCATGGATGCAAAATCTGATGCAAGCTCAGAGTGATAGTTACTCGAAGGGTAAGCCAGCGCCATATCCCAAGTCTCTTGGGCCCAGGCTTCCGACGTTAGTGTTACTGTAAGCACCGAGAATAGCGCCGCATTTTTTCTATTTAGCATAACAAATCGCCTTTAAAGTAAGTTGCTGAATGACCAAGTACAACGAGTTGATCCATAACTACTCCTTTTTCTTATAAAATGCTATTCGCTTTAACCAAACCCAAATGTTATGGATTTAATCGACGATTATTTATGGCTATGCTAAAGCTATAAAACTGCAATGCTTGAATCTGTGCGTGTCTCGGTGCCACCGCAATAGATACCGGTATTTGGGTCTCTAATAATTATCTGGCCACGACCGAACCCAAGTGTATCGTGCTCAATATAAATATTATGTCCTCGCGCGGCCATGTCCCGGACTAGGTGAAGCGGGAAGTGAGGTTCAACAGCTATTTTCTTTCCTCCAACCCATTGCCAACGTGGTGCATCAACTGCTGCCTGGGGATTTAGGCCATGATCAACCATATTCATCACCACTTGCACATGTCCCTGGGGTTGCATAAATCCCCCCATAACACCAAACGGTCCCAAAGGTTTACCTGCTTGCGTCAAGAAGCCTGGGATGATCGTATGGAAGGTCTTTTTACCCGGTTTGAGTACATTATCGTGCTGAGCATCTAGACTGAAATCATGGCCACGGTTCTGTAATGCTATGCCAGTTCCTGGAATGACAATGCCTGACCCAAATCCGTGATAATTACTTTGTATAAACGAAACCATGTTGCCATCACTATCAGCGGTAGCAAGATAGACAGTCCCTCCTGCCTTCGGCACGCCGGGATAAGGATCTATGGCAGTATCTGATATCAATTCACGGCGTTCTTCGGCATATGGCTTACTTAACAAGGACTCGACTCGGTACGTCATCTGATCGATCTGCGTGATGTGCTGCATGCCATCCATATAAGCCAGCTTCATTGCCTCAAGCTGTTGGTGGAGATATGTAGCATTATCACGGCTAGCCGGACTGAATCCTTGAATCATATTTAGCGCTATCAAAGCCACTAGACCTTGACCATTAGGCGGAATCTCCCAAATGTCGACGCCTCGATAACGAGTTGTTATTGGAGTGACCCATTCAGGATAATAACCAGCCAAATCACTGGCTCTTAAGTAACCGCCCGTCTCCTGGGAGAACTGGTCTATTGTTTTACTTAGCTCCCCCCGGTAAAAACTCTCCGCTCGTGTATCGGCGATTGCTTCTAAAGTTTTCGCCTGATCCAGGCAACGATGCCATTCTCCCGCTTTTGGTGCACTACCAGAGGGCGCAAATGTATCGAACCAATTAGCGAGTACGTTAATATCGGTTTGTGCAGAAAATTCTGTGTAGGCTCGCTGCCAAAGAGTAGCGATAGTTGGAGATACCGGAAAACCATCTCTTGCAAGTCGAATGGCTGGTGCCATTAATGATGAGAAATCCAAGCGACCAAATCGACGTGACAACTCTGCCCACGCAGCGGGCGCCCCTGGCACTGTTACAGGTGTCCACCCGTATAGAGGTATTTGCTTGTGCCCTGCGGCTTTTACTGCTTCGCAAGTAAGCTTTTCTGGGGCGGTTCCGCTTGCATTCAAGCCATAAAGCTCACCGCCTCCCCTTCCGTGCTCAGCTATCCACACAAGTGCAAACGCATCCCCCCCTAACCCACACCCCGTAGGTTCAACCACCGTCAATGCAGCCGCAGTAGCAATCGCTGCATCAATGGCATTTCCACCTTGAGAGAGGATATCTCTCCCAACTTGAGCGGCTTGTGGCTGGGATGTTGCGACCATTCCATCGCGCGCGTATGTCGCACTACGGTTAGAGGGAAAAGGGTTAGTGGGAGAAAAAGGTGGCAACATTCAGCTCTCCAATCAATTTGCTACTGTATTATCGTTATAGTTAAAAAAAGCGATTTTTTCAAATCATAACGATAATTTTATTTTTTCCATTTATTTTGCCGTTCATCGTTAGATGCTGAATTTTCTCCCTAAGCCGGGGCTAGTTCGTCGTAGAGCTAGACGTGCAAATTTTTTCGCTTCTCGCCTATCAGGCTTGAAGCGTGCTCCTGCGCAGCAGAAGAGTTCAACAATGGGGCGACCTTCTCAACGTCATGACCATTGTTTTGAATCTGGTGATAGAACCCATAGCCGCAAGGACTTACCTCGTAACCGAACAACATTGGTTGCCTTCCGTGACGTTGTTAAGCTGATAGAGCAACATATCTATAGCTTTGGCTGCAGAACTCGGCGGCCTGCGTAGGCGATAGTTATAGATAAACTTTTCTGGAACACATCCAGCCCAATATTAGGCAGAATGGACGTCGCTGGACGTGGAGAAGGTCAATATTGACGAATTGAACAAGTCAAGTTGCGCTTGCGCGGCATCAGCGGAAGCGTCTTTTGTACATTGGACTGCTGCGAATAAAGTCAATGTAATCACCATTATTAGCCCTAACACCTTGCTAGAAGGTAAATTGGTAATCAGCACCGGGGCTTCCTTGCTGTCATGCACCTCGTCTCCCGAGAGCCTGTAATAACGAGTCCGTAAGCATCCAGTGCCACATGATCTTGCTGGCCTTACTCGAGCGTCTTTTGCCGATAGCCTCAGCATCGTCACTGGTGTAAGCGCGCCATAAAACCCACCTACTCACATTAACGTTGACTGATCACACTGATGGTCTCTTTGATTTTGGAGATCATCATGAGCCTCGAACTCAATTCCACTCAAGCGTTTTGGTTAGGCCAACTGTGTTATACCGCCGCGTTGCAGCTGCCGTTAATTGCGTATACCAAAATGCAAGCCGTGACGTTAGCCGACCGAATGGCGTGAGAAGAATGGTTAATAGGACAAGGTTTTCTCGTCCCTCTTCGTTGTCGTCCCGCACGATTTGTTGCCGTGGAGGTGATCGCATGATGCATCCAGGTGCTGATCTAAAGGTATACCTATAACGAGACCCCGTGGATATGCGCAAGCAAATTGACGGCTTGGCACTGTTGGTGCAAGAAGCCATGGCCTTAAACCCGTTTGATCAAGCGCTGTTCTTGTTCGGTGATCGCCAGCGCGATAAAGTGAAGCTGCTGTTCTGGGAACGTAACGGCTTTGTGGTGTGGTACAAGCGCTTGGAGCGTGAGCGATTTAAATGGCCCACCAACCTGAAGGACGAGACAATGACGTTAACCGGTCAAGAGCTGAACTGGCTGCTGAATGGCTATAATTCAAAGGCCATGAAGCCTCACGAAGCACTTTATTTTCAGTGGGTTGGCTATCCGTATCCCTCCTGTTTTAGAGACGTTTTTGGTACACTCAGCGGTATGAAAAATACCGCATCTTCCTCACCGACGGTTACCCAGCTTAAGCGCAAGCTGGCCGCTGCTGACGCTGAAAATTTGTGACTGTGGGCGTTGATGGAGAAAAAGGAAGCGCAGCGGGAGGCCACTAAGCAATCCCTGTTTGAACAGTTCCGGCTGGCCCTGGAGCGTCAGTTCGGCGCTTCCACCGAGAAGTACCGTGTCGACCAGCGGGATCTTCTGATCAATGAAGCGGAAGTGACCGTCGATGAAAAGGACGACGCATCGGAAAACGCCGCCGTCGCTGATGACGCGACTATCGACACCGCTACGCCTGATAAGTCGTCGCACGCGCGGCGGGTGTGTTGCGCGACCATCAGAACTCCCGCCGGTTGGTGATGCACCATGACCGACGTGCCGAGGTGTATGAAGCCTGGTTTGGCTGGCAGCGAGTCGTCAGTTGCTCAACCGGTTAACTCGCATGTCCTGATAGTTTGTAAACACCCTCTGATGAGGGGAAATTACTATTTACTTAACTTTTGTATACGTCTATGAAGCAACTTCATCAAAAACTCCTGACAAGTGTCACCTATTTGCTACTTAAAATTTAACCCAAACAAAAACGGCCACTATAGCAATTAGCTAAGTGACCGTTTTATATGTTCTTGGTCGGAGCGACAGGATTCGAACCTGCGACCTTTGCAACCCCATTGCAACGCGCTACCAAGCTGCGCCACGCTCCGCTGTCTTTATTGGCTGCTACATATTTGCCTCAAGACGGTGCGTATACTAGCGGTTTCTTGCATAAATGAAAAGCCTTTATAGCGCTTTCTTTTCAAGTATTTGTCATTCACCACCTTAACGCGATCCAGCCTTTCTCGTTAGTGTTGGTCAGCGTCGAGCAGCAGATAGGCCATGGCGTCATAGACACCCGGCGCAGCGACCAGCAAGTGTTCTGGGTAGAGGTCTTCGGGTACCGATTTGGGCGGCTCATATAAGTGGCCTACCCGCGCCCCGGCTTCGCGTGCAATGACCCAGCC
>TARA_R110001583_G_scaffold48896_3_pt1 | contig 11305 bp, 7 predicted proteins | sample TARA_R110001583 | Tara Oceans TARA_R110001583 (sample SAMEA4398432) | marine metagenome | biome: Polar Biome; feature: [MES] marine water layer (ENVO:01000295) within the mesopelagic zone...; material: water (ENVO:00002006), including particulate matter (ENVO:01000060) such as...... | reverse complement strand
TCATGCTTTGACGGTATTGATATTGAGCAAAAAACCAATTTTTCAAACTCTGCATATTAATAAAAAAAGTAACATCACTTGTTCCACGAATGAGATTACGCTTTTTTAGTCTTATTTATCTTTGTTCTTTTTCCTAAATATCGACTTGATTTTATCGTAGATCGATTTCTTGTTTTTCTTTCGTTTAGCTCGACGTTCCTTTAATTTCATTTTATCCTCAGTTTTATTGTCGAGACCAAGAAGTCTTTCAAAGAATCCTGCTCTAGGTGGTATATAGTGAGGCATGTCTAATTGAGCCAAAGTTTCATTGTCTGGTTTAAAGAATGGTGCAGAACAATAGTTGTAATACTTACTGTTATTATTGAGCTGATGCATGAATTTGCCATATATTGGTAAAGCCATTGTAGCACCTTGACCTAAAGATAAAGAGCGGAAATGCACTCTCATATCTTGAGCGCCGACCCATGCTCCGGCAACTAAGTTTTGATTATATCCAATATACCAACCATCAGCTTGTGATTGAGTTGTTCCAGTTTTACCAGCAAATTCACCCTTTAAACCATAAACTGTTCTTAGAGTTTTAGCTGTTCCACTATCTACAACTGCAGTTAGCATGTGATTAATAATATCAGCATTCTCAGCAGATAAACTTGTTTCAAATTCATTACCCAATGGGTTTAAATCTACAATAACTTCACCTTTGTTAGTCTCTATTCTAGAGATATAATAAGGTTCTACTTTTTTGCCCCTATTAGCAAGATTTGCATAAACCTGTATCATTTCTAAAAGCGAAATATTAGCTGTTCCTAAAGCTAGTGAAGGTACATTCGGTAACGGCGAACTAACACCCATTTCTTCAGCGAGATCAATGGTTGATTCGATGCCTGTTTCCATGATAAGGTCAACGGCAATCGTATTAACTGATTCTGCCAAAGCGCCCTCCATACTGTAGCTGCCTTCATAATTGTCATCAGCATTTCTGGGTGACCAATCTTGAAATTCTGAGTAGACCTTGCGCTCATTAGGGTAGTACTCGTAAGGAGACATATTAGCCTCAAGAGCTGCGGCATAAACTATAGGCTTGAAAATTGAACCCACTTGTCGTCTACCTGTTACATGATCGTATTGGAAGTGTTTAAAATCGATACCTCCAACCCAAGCTTTAATCTTGCCAGAGTTACTTTCCATCGCTACAAAACCTGTGTTTAGAAGCTTAACGTAGTGTTTGATAGAGTCTAGTGGACTCATTTTTAAATCTTTTTCACCATTCCAAGTGAATATTTTCATGTCTCTTTTCTTCTTGAGAAGAGCATCTATTTCTTTTTTCTTTTTGCCTTCTTTTATTAAGCTCTTATAATAAGGCGATCGCTCAATTGCTGAAGTAAGAATTCCCTTATTGTCGTCCCAAGGGTTTTGTCTTCCCCAGTGTTTGTCGAATAAGTTTTGTAGGTTTTTCATATGAGATTTAACAGCATCCTCTGCATACTTTTGCATGCTGTAATCTAGCGTACTTACAATTCTTAAACCATCTCGGTAAATGTCGTAATAGGAACCATCAACCTTTGTATATTTTTGCAGAATATTATCAGCTTCCAAGCGAATACGTTCACGTAAATATGGAGCAAGACCTGAATGTGTACTCTGTCTTTGATATTTGATTTTTAAAGGTTGTCGTTTTAGTTGTTCAGCTTTATTTTCTGAAATGAAGCTGTTCTTTGCCATTTGCCCAATAACCACATTTCGTCTTTTTTTCGATCTTTCAGGGAATCGTCTTGGGTTGTAATAAGAAGGCGCTTTAAGCATACCAATTAGTACAGCACTTTCGTCAAGCTTAAGCTGATAAGCAGGTTTACTAAAATATTGACGAGAGGCACTTTCGATACCAAAAACCTGTTCTCCGAAAGGAACAGTATTTAAGTAGAGTTGAAGGATCTTCTTTTTAGAATAGATTTTCTCTAAACGAGAAGCTGTAATGGCTTCTTTAATCTTATTGACCGGCATAGAGAGTTTACCGAAATTCCTTCTAGGATAAAGGTTTTTTGCTAGCTGTTGGCTAAGTGTACTTCCTCCACCAGAGCTTTTATTTCCAAGTATAAGAGTTTTTACTAGAACTCGAACCAAGCTTATTTCGTCAATCCCTTCGTGGCTGTAGAATCGTGAATCTTCAGTAGCAACTAGAGCATTAATGACGTTAATAGGAATAGCGCTAAAGTCGATGTTTGTTCGATTTTCAGCGTAAATACGTCCCATAATTTTTCCGTCATCAGAGTAAACTTCTGAAGCATCAGCATTTTGAATCGTCTTTAATGTATGATAATCTGGTAATTTTCCCCATGCTCCATAATAGATGCTTGCCAAGAATAAACCAAATATTGATCCAGCTATAAGCAGACAGAAGAATAAAAGTCGAAACAGCCGAGTTTTAAATGTTCTCTTAGCCTTTCCTTTTTTCGCTTGTGTTGATTTTCTTTTAGGAGGATTCTTTTTTCGGGCTTTTAAAGCCGTGTTTTTGCCTTTAGTCATTTATTCCTTTAGTTGCGGTTTCGGACTCAATTTATGATGCACAAAAGCCAACCTAACTGAATCAATCCAGATAACGTTAGGGAAATAACTTTTATTGCTTAAAGTTTTAAAATTGAGTTTTAAGGTAAGGTCACCGCAAATATAGTAAAACTTGTGAATTTGAATTCCGAAAGCTAATGATGAATGTGTTAAAAAAGATTATATCTGATTTCAGTATTCTCTATCTGGATTGTGTCGGAATCTTAGAATTTTTAGTTTCGAATAATCTTAAAAAAATCTTATGCCTGCCCTTCGAGTATTCCTTTCTTTTATTGCTTAAAGCTTAAAATTAGAGAGATATTGTTGATTTTAGACCTAAATGTTTGATCTTTTGAAATTTAGAAAATACTCATGGAGTGTTGATTTTTAGGCAAATTATAACATTTTTATGTCATGTTTATGGAGGGAATGTCTTATCTTGATAGCTGCTAATTGAGAAAAAAGAGTCACTTTTGTGGCCAATATTGATTAGAGGGATAAGTATCCGTAAAGAATCTTGTTATGAGATCTTTAGAAGATAAAATGTGGAGAATGACTGTAAAACAAATCATAATACTGATATTAACTTTGGTTGTTGTATTGCTTGATACGCATACCAGCTCGTCTAAACGCGAAGAATTACATATACCTTACGATAGCAAGCTAGATCCAGTTTCGCACCGTATCTCAAACGAACTTTCATCATCAGATGCTACGAAAAGGGCTGATTATAGAATTAATAGATTTCTTGAATATTGGCGAATAAATGGGGCATCTGTTGCTTTGGTAAAAGATGAAAAACTTGTATTTGCTAAAGGTTACGGATATGCTGATGTAGAAAAGAAAGAGAAGGTTGAACCAGATCATTTGTTTCGTATAGCTAGTGTTTCAAAGCTTATAACTGCTACTGCAATCATGAAACTTAAGGAAGAAGGCAAGTTGCAGTTGAGTGATAGAGCTTTTGGAGAAGATGGAATCCTTAATTCTGAGAATTACCTAACTATTCGTGATAAACGTGCAAAGAAAATTACTGTAGAGAATCTTTTAAGACATACTGCCGGCTTTACAAGTCGATATGGTGATCAGATGTTTTTGCCTTTGACAATAGCTAAAAAAATGGATGTGCCTGCTCCAGCAAGTGCTGAAACCATTATTGAATTTGCCCTTTCAAGACGTTTACATTTTACGCCAGGTAGCCGAGGAAGCTATTCAAACCTAGGTTATGTAATTCTCGAGAAAATTGTTGAAGAAGCATCTGGTAAAAAATATGAATCATATGTGCAGGAACATATTTTGCAACCAGCAGGTATTTTTGATATGCATATTGGACGAAACTTGCGTGAGGATAAGTTACCTAATGAAGTAAATTATTACGAACAATCGAATGCTTTACTTATTCCTGCTTTTGATGGTTCAGGAGGAAGAGTGCACCGTAGCAATGGTGGAAATAATATTGAAGAACTTGGAGGCGCTGGTGCTTGGATTGCTTCTGCTGCTGAATTAATGAAATTCTATGTAGCTATTGATGGTAAAGACAAGCAAGCTGATATATTATCTAAGGAAAGTATTGCATACATGACAAAGCCAAGTAGAAGAGGATTCAGCCCAATTGGATGGAAAGGAACACGATCAAATGGAACATGGTGGAGAACTGGTACTCTTGCTGGTAGTTCTGCTCTTTTAAAACAAAACCCTGATGGATCTACTTGGGTTATTATAACTAACACTTCTTCGTGGAAAGGATCTGATTTTCCAAAGGAATTGAACAAACTAATGGGACGTGTGATGCGCTCTGTTAAAAAATGGCCAGAGGCTGATTTGTTTAACTATTTTGAAGCTCAGCCTAATCAACTTGCATTTGATGACATTACTGATTTTTTAGAACATAGCTAAGTTTTATAAATTATCAGAATTTTATTTAAGCCCTATTGAGGATGAATATTCTGATTGCTCCTAATGCTTTTAAAGGTAGTCTTTCAGCACTTGAAGTTGCTGATATAATTCAATGCAACCTTTTAAAGATTAATCCTGATCTTAATTGTACAAGTTTACCAATTGCAGATGGAGGTGATGGGACTTTTGATGTTCTTCGAAATCATTATCGAGGACAAACACATACGATAACAACATCCGACCTTTTAGATCGAAAGATTCAAGCCCCTTTATTTATCTCAGAGAATGGCACTGCTATAATTGAGTTGACTCATGTTGCAGGTCTATCCATACTTAAACCTTCTGAATATAGTCCCTTATTCACACATACATTTGGAGTGGGTGACATGATTCGTCATGCTCTTGATCGGAACTGTACCAAGATTATTCTTGCCATAGGTGGAAGTGGAACCCTTGATATGGGTTTTGGTGCTTTACGAGCATTAGGCTTTCGCTTCCTCGATAAACATGGAGACGTTGTAAGTGGAGGTGGTGGGAATCTGAAAGCTATTTCTGAGATAGATTCTAAAAACTTTGACACCAGACTTCTTCAAGTCGATTTTCAAATTGCTTGTGATGTTGATAATCCTCTTCTAGGTGAGTTTGGAGCAGCAAATGTTTTTGGACGACAAAAAGGTGCTAATTCTGAAGAAATTCGTCAGTTAATAGAAAATCACCAACATTTTGCTCAATTATTAGAAAGTCAATCGCATATCAATCTTAGTTCTATTAGACACGGAGGTGCTGCCGGAGGTATAGCAGCCGGCTTATATGCTTTATGTGGAGCCCAATTGTTGTCAGGTAGCAAATTGGTATTTGATTGTTTGGGTATGGATGAAGCTATAGAAAAATGCGATGTTTTAATTACGGGAGAGGGGCGAATTGATTCTCAATCATCCTTCGGTAAAGCACCATATGCTTTAGCTAAAAAAGCTAAGCAGATGGGAAAACGTGTAATCGCCTTTTGTGGAAGTACTGAAAATATAATACAATCTCCATTTGATTCTGTAATTTCAATAAAAAAGGAAGCTCAAAATCTTAACGAGGCAATCAAATATGCAAAAAACAATTTAAGAGATGCTGTTTTAGATAATGCTAATTTTCTCTAAGCTTCTGATATAGTGTCCTTAAGTGCGTTGTTTAAGATGTGATCTATAGCATGAAAAAAGTTTGTTATTTTTGTCTTGAAATCTTTCAGAGATTGGTATTTTTGCACTCAAATACTAAACAAACAATAAACTACTTTTTTAATGGAAAATCGCAGAATTCTAGCTATTAATCCGGGATCTACATCTACAAAGATTGCCGTATATCAAGGCGATAAATCAGTATTTCTAAAAAATATTAAGCATTCTAACGAAGAGTTAGCTCAGTTTAACAGCATTTCAGAACAATTCGAATTCCGTAAGGATATCATCTTAAAAGAATTGGTTGATGCTGAGATTATGATTGACCTAATTGAAGCTGTTGTTGGACGTGGTGGTTTGGTTAAGCCTATCGAGTCTGGAGTTTACTTGGTTGACGAGAAACTTAAAGCTGATTTACGTGTTGGTGTTCTAGGAGAGCATGCTAGTAATCTTGGTGGACTAATTGCCGACAATATTGCTCAGTCGTTACCAAATGCAAAAGCATATATTGCTGATCCAGTTGTAGTGGACGAAATGATCGATGTTGCTCGTGTTTCTGGTCATCCAGAATTTGAGCGTATGTCTATTTTCCACGCTTTGAATCAAAAAGCTGTAAGTAGATCATTTGCTTTATCGGTAGATAAAAATTACGAAGACTTAAATATTATTGTTGCTCACTTAGGTGGAGGTATCTCAGTTGGTGCTCACCTTAAAGGTCGTGTAATCGATGTGAACAATGCCTTAGACGGTGAAGGACCTTTCTCTCCTGAGCGTTCAGGAACTCTTCCAGCGGGTGCAATGGCTAAACTTTGTTTTAGTGGTGATTATACTTTGGAAGATGTTAAAAAAATGATCAAAGGTGAAGGTGGATTAGTTGCTCATTTAGGAACTAATGATGCTTACGAAATTGAATTGAAAGCTAAGGATGGAGATGCTAAGGCTAAGCTGATTCAAGATGCAATGGCTTACCAAGTAGGTAAATCAATTGGTGCTTGTGCTGCTTCTTTAAAAGGTGAAGTTGATGGTATTATTCTTACAGGTGGTATTGCTCACAATGGTGATCTAGTAAGCTATGTGAAAGAAATGGTTTCATTTATCGCTCCAATTATTGTTTATCCAGGTGAGGATGAAATGAAAGCTCTTGCAATGAATGGTTATATGGTATTAAGAGGTGATGTAATACCTAAGAAATACGTATAGTTTATCATTTAAACTTATATCAGTCTAATTATATATTTATTAGAGTTCAAGATATTATAAAACCTTCGGTTAATTCCGAAGGTTTTTTTTTGTGCTTTGACATTTAATTTTAATGAGTCTAAATAGAAATTGATCGGGATTTTTCTATATAATACTAAGGTCTGTTTTCTTGGGAATGCTTATAAAATAAGGCTTACTTAATATGGGGATATACATAAGTTGTTGACTAGATTGAACTTAAATTCAATTGTAATTTAATTAAAGAAATAATTCTTTAATATTTTTTATATCTTAATGGTGAAATGAAAAGTAAGACCTGTTGAATATGAGTTGAATTAGCCGCACTCATTTAAGTTTGAATCAGAAATTATACAAGAATTATTAGCATAAAAACTAATCTATCTCACAATAATTAGATGATGAATGAACCTTAACTCTAATACGCTTTTATACTGAGTTAGCCGTCCTAGCTCAGTTTAGAAGTATGCATAGAACTAAAAGTCATTTATTTTCAAACAAAACATGAAACTATGAATGATCAGGCTGAATTTGTAAAGGATCTCGTGATAGAACATGGAACAGGTAGGGAGAGCCTTCTTCCTATCTTACAAGCTGTTGTAGAAAAACATCGTTATTTATCAGAAAATTCTATTCTTAGAATAGCAGAAGAAACTAAAATCCCTGCTGCGGATGTATACGGCACGGCTAGTTTCTATACATTTCTCGATATTGTTCCAAGAGGGAAGTACGTAATCCGTGTTTGTAAAACCATAACCTGTGCCATGAAAGGAAAGAATCAGATTCTTTTGGCACTTGAAGATTTTTTGAAAATTAAATTAGGAGAAACCACTCCTGATAAACTCTTCACAATTCTTGAAACCAATTGCTTAGGATGGTGCCATAAGGCGCCTGCTATGTTGGTTAACGATGATATTTATACCGAATTGACTCCGAATGAAGTAGTTGATATTCTGAGTTCCTATAAGCAAAAGGCTGATAAGGAACAGGGTTTATCTTAATTATCAAATTTGTAAAAATCCAGAGTTATGACGACAAAAACAAAACAGCTCAATAGAATAGACTTAATCTTCAAACATGAAAATGATTGCAAGGAGATTCTAACAAAATCATTTGAACGTTCTCATGAAGAAATTATTAACGAAATGGTTAATTCGGGACTTAAGGGGCGTGGCGGTGCTGGTTTTCCAACAGGACTAAAATGGAAACTTACGGCCGAGGAACAAGAACCTACCAAATATGTTATTTGTAATGCCGATGAAGGTGAACCTGGCACATTTAAGGATAGAGAAATACTAACAAGAGTTCCCCATAAAGTATTAGGAGGTATGGCCATGTGTGCCAAAATAATTGGTGCCAAACTGGGATATATTTACTTGCGTGGAGAATATAAATTTCTGGTACCTCAACTAAGAGAAGAACTTAAAAAGTTTCACCATATAATGGATGAACTTAATTTAGATTTTAGGGTGGATATTTTCCTAGGTAGTGGTGCTTATATCTGTGGTGAAGAATCTGCTCTTTTCGAATCGATGGAAGGCAAGCGAGGTGAGCCAAGAAATAAACCTCCATATCCGACTCATTGTGGCTATTTAAATAAGCCTACTGTAATAAACAATGTTGAAACTCTAGCACATTCATATACCATTATGAAATATGGCGCTAAAAAATTTAGAGAACTAGGCGTAAAAGATTCTTGGGGTTCTAAGGTGTTTTCAGTATCAGGTGATACACCAATACCAGGTATATATGAGCTGGAATTAGGTATGTGTGTTCAAGATTTTGTTGATGATTTTGGTGATGGAGATACCAAGGCCGTTCAAGTAGGTGGAGCTTCGGGTTTTCTTGTTCCACGAAAGCGTTTCCCTAAATCTAATATTGGTTATCAGGGTAAATTAACAGGTGTGTCATTACCTACTGGAGGATCTATGATGATTTTCAATAGTTCTCGCTCAATGTATAATGTTCTGAATAATTACCTTGATTTCTTCGAAGAGGAATCTTGTGGACAATGTACACCATGCCGTGTAGGTTGCCAGCAATTACTTAAAGGTATAAAAGCTGTAAAGCGAGGTGAAAAGCCAGCAGCGTATCTTGACAAACTTCTAAAACTAACAGACACGATGCGTTTAACTGCAAAGTGTGGTTTGGGACAATCCGTCGCAAATTCATTTTCCTCTATTGTAGAAAATTTCCGTGAGGAAATGATTTACTAATGGATTCTAAATAAATGAGTCTAATGTTCAATTTTTTAAGGCAATGAATAATTAGAAGCCTTAATTTTTAAAGAGAATGAAAATGGCAAATATGATCAATTTATCAATCAATGGAATAACTGTTAGTATTGAGGAAGGAAAAACAATACTCGAAGCAGCTGAGAAATTACATATTAAAATCCCTACACTTTGTTATCACAAAGACCTTTGTGTAGCAGGTAATTGCAGAGTTTGTGTTGTTGAGCAAGCTGGTGTTGATAGGCTAGTTGCTTCTTGTGCTACACCTGTAAACGAAGGAATGGAGATTAATACCAATAGTTTAAAGGTGCGAAATTGTAGAAAGCATATTATTGAATTATTGTTGGCAGAACATAATGAAGAATGTACTAAGTGTTATAGAAATGGGCATTGTGAACTTCAAACAATAGCTGCTGACCTTCAAATTACCAATCAAGATTTTATCGACCTAGTACCTGATAAGTTTTATAGCGTCGATTCTCTTTCTCCATCTATTGAGAAAGATGATAGTAAGTGTATTCGTTGTCAGCGTTGCGTGAGGACTTGTGCCGATATTCAAAGTGTGGGAGCAATTGCTGTTGCTCATAAGGGTGCTGATATGAAAATATCAACCTTCTTTAATCATTCTTTAGATGAAGTTGTTTGTACAAACTGTGGACAGTGTATTGTGCATTGCCCAACTGGAGCATTAGTTGAAAAGTCGTATGTAGAGCAAGTTTGGGATGCTATTGCAGATCCTGAAAAACATGTCGTTGTTCAAACAGCACCAGCAGTTCGAGTTGGTTTAGGTGAAGAATTGGGTTTTGAAGCTGGTACGAGAGTAACAAGTAGAATGGTTTCTGCACTTCGACGTTTAGGTTTCGATTCAGTTCTTGATACTGATTTTACCGCGGACTTGACTATTATGGAAGAGGGAACAGAGCTATTAACAAGGCTAAAAGGGGCATTGGTTGATGATAATCCTGATGTGGCTCTACCTATGGCGACATCATGTTCGCCAGGATGGGTTAAATATATCGAGCACAAGTATCCAAAATATCTACCAAATTTATCGACATGTAAGTCACCGCAGCAAATGTTTGGTGTATTAGCTAAGACTTACTATGCTAAGAATATCGATGTTGACCCAGCGAATATTGTTTCTGTTTCTATTATGCCATGTACAGCTAAAAAGTATGAAGCTAATCGACCAGAAATGAAAGATAGTGGTTATAAGGATGTAGATTTTGTTCTTACAACTCGCGAGTTGGCTGTTATGATTAAGCAAGCTGGTATAGAATTTGATCAGCTGAATGAAGAGAATTTTGATTCAATTATGGGTATTGGTTCTGGTGCTGGAGTCATCTTTGGCGCTACAGGTGGTGTTATGGAAGCTGCTTTACGAACTGCCTATGAAATTGTAACAGGCCGAGAAGTACCTTTTGAGAATTTAGAGATTAAACCTGTTCGCGGACTTGGAGGTGTGAAAGAGGTTATTGTACCTATTGTCGATGTTCTTCCAGAGTGGTCATTCCTTGAAGGTGTTGAGTTGAAATGTGCCATAACCAATGGTTTGGAAAATGCTCACCAGCTTATGGAAGCTATAGATAGAGGAGACAGGTTTTATCATTTCATTGAGATTATGGCTTGCCCAGGAGGTTGCCTAGGTGGCGGTGGTCAACCTTTCCCTGTTGATAATGAAATTCGTCAGAAAAGGATGGATGCGATTTATTCTGAGGATTTATCATTAGCCATTCGAAAGTCACATGAGAATCCTGAAATCGTAAAGATTTATAAAGAGTTTCTTGAGAAACCGCTGAGTCATAAGTCTCATAAATTATTGCACACTTCATATGTGAAGCGTCAACCGTACTAGAGGTCAGATTAATCAACTGACGAATAGTTAGTTAATTAAAGGCAAATACGTCACATCTTTATTTGGGTGATGGTAAGACGGAAAAACCCTTGTAAGCAAATAGCTTACAAGGGTTTTTTATATGTCTGTAAAAGTGATTCTTTTATTAGAATTGATTCACAACTTTACGGATGGCAACTAGTTTAGTCAATAAATCTTCAAGGTGATCTAAATGTAACATATTTGCACCATCAGATTTTGCATTAGCTGGATCAGGATGTGTTTCAATAAAGATACCATCTACACCAACTGCTATGCCCGCTTTGGCAATGGTTTCAATTAAGTCTGGACGACCACCAGTTACACCAGATGTTTGGTTTGGCTGTTGTAATGAATGCGTGATATCTAAAACAACTGGG
>TARA_R110001583_G_scaffold38455_1_pt1 | contig 11307 bp, 8 predicted proteins | sample TARA_R110001583 | Tara Oceans TARA_R110001583 (sample SAMEA4398432) | marine metagenome | biome: Polar Biome; feature: [MES] marine water layer (ENVO:01000295) within the mesopelagic zone...; material: water (ENVO:00002006), including particulate matter (ENVO:01000060) such as...... | reverse complement strand
TTAACAAGCAAGGCTGATCACCTTTTTAGTTCGTTTGGTATAACTCAATAACCAATAATAATTATTCGATATAAAAGATTAGGAGTTAACTTTGGAATTTTACCACTTACGTTCTTTTGTTGCTGTTGCTCAAACAGGAAACTTAACTCAAGCGGCTAAACGTTTATATACCACTCCACCAGCGATCAGCGCACATATCAAAATGCTCGAAGAAGAGCTTTCTACCCCTTTATTCATTCGTTCTAGTAAAGGCATGTCATTAACAGAGAAAGGCCAGTTATTACTCAAAAAAGCACAAATAACCTTAGACAGTGCTATCGATTTAGTAAACTTAGCGGCCCAGCAACAACATGAAATAATGGGTACTTTTCACTTAGGCATCAATTTATCCGCGAAGCAGGTTAGGTTATCTAGTTTAGCGCAAAACATTCAAGAGAATTGTCCGGGCATCAGTTTAGAAGTCCACTCGCAATCAACGGGTAAAGTCATTGATGATATTAGAGCAAAACAATTATGTGGTGGTTATATTTTTGGAGATATTCCTGAAGACTTTGTTGGTATTGCCGTGATGCAACAACAGATAACCACAGTTGCGCCGATAACATTTGATATTAGTAAAATTTTAACACCTGCAGATTTACAATCTCATCAATGGATCATGATGGGAGATTATTGTCCTTTTGATCATTTCCTAAAGCAAAAATTAGGTAATAACATCGCTTCAGTGATGAAAACCAGCGACGATGGCACACGATTAGAGCTTGTTAAACATGGATTAGGATTAAGCTTACTCGAAAAAGAAGAAGCACTTGAAGCTGAAAAAGCGAACAGTATTCAGATTCTATCCGAAATAGATTTTTCCACGACCTTGCATTTTGTAATTGCCAAAAACAGAGCCAATGAACCAGTCATCAAAGCATTCATGCAAGAAATAAAAGTGTTGTGGGATATTAATTAAAAATATGATCTTTAACTAATGCAGCCATTTCAAGCACATCATTACTTTGCGATTTAGACAACCCCGCAACTACTCCCTGTTTATTGATTTCAGGTTGATTTTGGCTAACTTTCCATTGCCCTTGCATTGATTTTATTTGTATTTCTATACCAACAATTGCAGGCAACATACGCTCAATATATTCAGATGGCGCATCGTATATTGACCAAGGCACTTCCTGATTCTGTTCCTGTTGAAATGTCAGGTTGTGGAGCATATCCAATTTAAAATCATTATCAAAACGCATTCGTATTTCACCTTTAATATGCACAGAAACATAATTCCACGTCGGTACTGCTCTACCATTTTCTTTTTTTGTCGGATAAAGGCTGGGCGAGATATAACAATTAGGGCCTTGAAAAACAACTAACACCTCTGAATTCGCATTCAAGTTTTTCCATAATGGATTAGCTTTTGCTATATGCCCTTGAAGCATTGCTTTATCATTTTTTATATCGAGAAATAAAGGTAAATGATTTACGTCTAACCCAGACTCCGAATAGCTGACCAAATTGGCAAAGGGATATTTAACCATAATGTTTTGTAACTGAAGGTGATCATCTTGTTTAAATGCTTTTGCAATATGCATGTTTATCTCCTACTAAATGTTATTGTTACACTCTTAAAAAAAGAGCATCCATAAACCCATTACAGTTTCTGACTTAATAACTGTTTTACATCAGCCCATTCGTTACTAATAATCGAGAAAAAAGCACTATTTCGAAAACTACCATCAGGTAAAATCTTTTGATTACGTAAAATGCCTTCAAATGACGCACCTATTCGGCTAATGGCTTGACGAGAAGATTGATTATTTTCATGCGTTTTAAATTGCACTCGGATAGCATTTAACGATTCAAATGCGTGTGTTAATAAGCAGTATTTTGCATGAGTATTAATATAAGTGCGTTGATAACGAGGAGTGATAAAGGTAAACCCAATTTCCAAACTTCTATCTGCTCGATTAATAGCACAATAACGTGTGCTGCCCACAAGTGCCCCACTTTGGTTATCAATAATAGCAAACACAACCTGTTGGCCTTGTGCAACCATTTCTTCTGAGTCGATTAACCAAGCGGTGCATTGTGCTTTGGAAATACATTGATTAGGCAATGACCACTGCCATAATTCAGGAAAAGCCCCTGCTTGATAGAAAGCATCAACATCTTCGATTGTTAACGGTCTTAAAGTTACTTTATCAGTAGCCAGTGTCACAGGTTTGGGGTTAAACATACTTATTATCCTTAAAAAACATTTATATTCTTCGAGTCGTGGTATAAAAACAACAACCAGATTTAAGTAAATAAATAGACCAGAATGGCAATATGAAAACTCTCAATTTAACGCTAGAAGATTCAAATAAGACAATATACTTAAAAATTGCCCAAGCGATTAGGACTAGTATTGAAAGTGGCCAGGTAACTGCAACAGAGAAACTGCCTTCTGCGCGAGCGCTTGCAGAACAATTATCTGTTAATCGTCACACCATCATGGCAGCTTATAATGAATTAGTGGCGCAGGGTTGGGTGGAGACACAACAAAGGAAAGGTTATCACGTTGCCAAAAGTCTGCCTCTGTTAACACCTAAAAAATGCAATCAGCAATCTCAAATAACAACACATCAACATAAATGGCGCTTAGCTAAACCTAACAATAGTGATGCTTCATTAGCTGCAAGTAGATACCCTTTCAATTTTGCTGGCGGTAATCCTGATATAAGCTTATTTCCATTTAATGAATTTAAGGGGTTTATGAATGATGCAATAAACCGTCCAAACATCGAAGAATTAAACTATGGGGATAATGCAGGTTTTGCACCTTTCATTGAACAAGTGAGCACTTATTTACGCCGAGTAAGATCTATCAATAATAAAGAAATTATTGTCGTTAATGGCACGCAAGAGGCACTGTATATTATTTCCCAAGTATTAATAACACCTGGCGATAAAGTCGCAGTAGAAAGTCTAGGTTATCAACCTGCTTGGGATGCATTCAAAAATGCAGGTGCACAGTTAATTCCTGTTAAACAAAGCCTTCAAGGTATTGATAACAATGATTTTGAACAAATAGTCAAAAGCAATAATATTCGTTTATTATATCTCACTCCTTTACATCAATATCCCACCACCACCACACTGACGATGAGTAAACGAAAAGCGATTTATCAATTAGCGCAACAATATAATATTGCCATCATTGAAGATGATTACGATCATGAATTTCACTATAACAGTCAACCACTCGCCCCCATGTCATCTAATGACCCTTCTGGGTTGGTGATCTATCTTTCAAGCTTCTCAAAAATCATGTTTCCAAGTATTCGTTTAGGCATTATTGCAGTGGATGCGTCGCTTGCACAACATATAATCAATTACCGTACCATGATGAACCACAAAGTGAATGTGTTACAACAAGATGCGCTGGCAAGGTGGATGAAAGAAGGCGGTTTTGAACGACATCTTCGTAAAGTCACTCGACTTTATCAAAAAAGAAGGCAGTGTATGGTTGATTTATTGACTGAATTTATTAATGAAGGCATTAATATGCAATTTTCAATTCCTTCTGGCGGCATGGCTTTATGGATAAACGTAGGGGGAAATGCTGAAAAGATTGCCACATTAGCGAAGCAAAAAGGTATTTTTTTATTAGCGGAAAACGCTTTTCATTTAGACAAAAAGCAAGACCAAAATCAATATATCCGTTTAGGCTTTGCTGGACAAAATGAGCAAAAAATACGAGAAGGTTTATATTTATTAAAAAGCTTATTACAAAAAGTGACGATCAAACACTCTAATTCATCACTTTCTTAGCCAGATACCTGCACAATTTGTTTGCCTGTAAAGCCACCATCAATTTGCTTATGAAGTGCTGCAGAGACGCTTTTGGCATTAAACTCAACCAAACTAATATCAGGTATTTTAATATCACCTTTAGCAACATTCTCTAATAAAAGCTTGCCCATAAAGCTCATTTTTTGCTGTGCACATAAACTATTCGCAAGCCACGCACCACATAAAGAAATAATGCCGATATTAGGCGCTTTTCTATCTAATAGGTTCTGTTCAAAAACAGGTAAAGGTTTAAAGCAGGCAATTCTGCCACTAAAGCGCATTAATTCAATGTTACGTATTGTTGATTCTCCCCCAACAGTATCAAGCACCGCATCAAAACCCTGTGCGCCTAATTCACGAGACATTTTTTCACAAAGTTTTTTATCTTTGTAATCAAAAATAGCATCCGCGCCTAATTTTTTAACCAGTTTATGATTGCGTTTAGAAGCTGTTGTAAACACATCCGCACCACGTTGTTTCGCAAATTGAATGGCAAACTGCCCAACAGCGCCCGCCCCTGCTTCAACTAATAGTGTTGTGCCTTCAATAATCTGTAACTTTTCAAGGGCAATTAAGGCAGCCATGCCAGAACAAGGTAAAGTCGCCGCTTCATTGGCACTGATACTCTCAGGAACGACAGAAACAGCAAAATTAGGCACCTTAGTATATTCACTCAATACGCCAGGGCCAGAAATATTGGCATGCCACATTACTCGCTGGCCAACATCTGGAAAAACACCCTTTTTGCTTTTGACCACAATGCCAACTGCATCGATGCCAATCACATGCGGGGATTTCCATTGATTACAAAAGCCAGTTTTAGCAAATTGAGCGTCTCTTGGATTGAGACCAACCGCTTCTACTTTTATTAGCAGTTCATTGTCGTCACATTCAGGAACAGGTATTTTAATATCAACTAAATTAATTTGCTCACTTGGTTGCTCTAATGCAACTGCTCGCATCAGTGCCGGGATATTATATTCATGTAATTCTAACATCGAGATACCTACTATTAATGGATTATTAAGCCAATGATTAACTATGAGATAGATGTAAGTGGTAATCCAGAAGCATCACAATAATCTTTACCATCAATTAATAATTAAATATTGTTGAGGCAATGATTATCCCTTAAGTTATTCTGTTTACCACTTTTTTCAGTCTATTATCGAGATCAAGATTCTTTATTCTGTGCACTAGAGCTCACTAGAGGCTGATTTTTATTCAACCCTTTAGTGACGAGAATATAAAACACAGGTGTGAATAACAATCCAAATAATGTCACTCCAATCATGCCAGAGAAGACCGCATTACCCATTGCATGACGCATTTCAGAGCCCGCACCTGTTGCTAATATTAAAGGTATCACACCCGCAGTAAAGGCAATTGATGTCATTAATATCGGTCGCAAACGTAATCGGCATGCTTCAATAATAGCCTCTAAATGTGTCATGCCATGCTTGTTTTGATCTCTTGCAAACTCCACCATCAAAATGGCATTTTTAGAGGCCAATGCAACCAGTACAATCAACGCAATTTGTGTAAAAATATTATTATCAGAGCCAACTAACCACACACCTAACAAAGCTGAAAAGATGGTCATCGGCACAATCAAGATGATTGCTAAGGGTAAACCTAAACTTTCATATTGTGCAGCCAACACCATAAAGACTAATAATACAACTAATGGAAAAATGTAAACCATGGTATTACCAGCGAGAATCTGTTGGTAAGTCACATCTGTCCATTCGTAAGCCATACCATTAGGTAATGTGTCAGCTAATATCAATTCGATCGCTTGCTGTGCTTGGTTTGAGCTATAACCAGGCGCTGCAGACCCATTGATTTCAGCGCTTGGATAGCCATTATAATGCATCACACGATCTGGCCCTGTTGTAGGAGAAACCGTTAATACAGAACCAAGAGGCACCATATTACCTTGACTATTGCGCACTTTTAAATTCAAAATTTGCTCTGGATCTTGACGAAAATCAGCATCAGCCTGTGCATTTACCTGATAGGTACGGCCAAATAAATTAAAGTCATTCACATAGACTGAGCCTAAATAAATCTGCAAGGCGTTAAACACTTCATCTAAGGGAATCCCCTGAATTAAAGCTTGTTCACGGTCAATATCAATATTCATTTGTGGTACTTGAATACGGAAGCTTGAATATAATCCCATTAACGCAGGATCTTGTCTGGCTTTTCCAAGTACAGCCTGCAGGCTATTAAATAGGCTTTCAAAACCTTGATTAGTTCGGTCTTCAACTTGTAATTTAAAGCCCCCTGTTGTGCCTAAACCTTGAATAGCAGGCGGTGGAAACACAGCCACAAAAGCTTCATCTATCACAGTAAACTTTTGATTTAATTGCGCAGCAATTGCCATTGCAGACATGCTTGGATCATTACGCTTGTCAAAGCTGTCTAAGGTAGTAAATATAATCGCGCTGTTAGGGCTATTGGTTAAACCATTAACCGAAAGACCAGGGAAAGCAACCGTATGCGCCACACCAGGAACTTGTAATGCAATTTGTTCCATTTCTTGAACAACATCCTGCGTTCTATCTAAGCTAGCCGCATCAGGTAATTGCGCCATTGCTACCAAATATTGCTTATCTTGAGCAGGAATGAAACCACCGGGAACAGTATCAAATAATTTAAGCGTGCCACCGATTAAGGCCAAATAAACCACGAAAACAAGTACACTTAAACGAATTAATTTTTTCACCAATTTCTGATAACCGCCTGAAGCACGTTCAAATAATCGGTTAAAAGGCTTAAATAACCAACGTCCAAATAATCGGTCTAATAAACGCGTTAGAAAATCAGGTTTACTATCATGAGATTTCAACAATAACGCAGACAAAGCAGGTGATAGCGTTAATGAGTTAAAGGCTGAAATAAGCGTTGAAATAGTGATAGTAAGTGCAAACTGTTTATAAAACTGACCCGATAAACCTGAAATAAAGGCGGTTGGAATAAACACCGCACATAATACTAATGCGATGGCAATAATTGGTCCTGTTACTTCATTCATCGCAACACGCGTTGCTTCTATAGGCGATAAACCCAAAGCAATATTACGCTCTACATTTTCAACCACCACGATGGCATCATCAACAACAATACCAATCGCCAGTACCAAACCAAATAATGACAAGGTATTAATAGAGACACCTAACCATTGCATCACTGCAAAGGTCCCTATTAATGAAATTGGGACGGCAATAAGCGGGATGATTGAAGCACGCCATGTTTGCAGAAATAAAATAACCACGATCACAACTAAAACAATTGCTTCAAGTAATGTATCGATTACCGCATCAATAGAGTCACGAACAAAAACCGTCGGATCATAAACAATTTCATACTCTACGCCTGCGGGAAAATCTTGTGCTAAACGTGCCATGGTTTCACGCACTTGGTCGGACAGTTCAATAGCATTCGAGTTTGGACGTTGAAAAACAGGGATCGCTAATGCAGGTTGACTATCTAACAGCGCTCTTAAAGAATAAGAATCTTGACCTAACTCTATGCGCGCAACATCAATTAAACGTGTTAATTGCCCTTGCTCACCGACTTTAATAATCACTTGCTCAAATTCTTCAATACTGTCAAGACGCCCTTTTACATTCAACAATATTTGAAATTGGTTATCGATTGCTGCTGGTTGTGCACCAAGGCTACCCGCTGCCACTTGTTGGTTTTGAGTACGTAACGCCGTAACAACATCTGTCGCAGTAAGATTGCGTGCAGCTAAAGCATCAGGATTCAGCCAAACACGCATTGAATATTGACCACCACCAAAAAGTCTCACCTCACCAGCACCACTTAAACGCGCAATTTCATCTTTAATATAAAGATCAGCATAGTTAGATAAATAGGTCGTATCATGGGTTTTTTCAGGTGAATATAAATGCACCACTAAGGTTAAATCTGAGGATGCTTTTTTAGCCACAACACCTAGTCGTTGCACTTCCAGTGGCAAGCGAGGCAAGGCACTATTGACGCGGTTTTGCACCTGCACTTGGGCACGGTCAAGATCAGTCCCTAAAGCAAAGGTAATGGTTAAAGTCATGCGCCCATCACTGGTGGCTTGAGAAGCCATATAGAGCATGTTTTCTGTGCCATTAATCTCTTGCTCAAGCGGGGTAGCAACTGTTTGTCCAATCACGGTTGGATTTGCGCCAGGATAACTCGCCGTCACAACCACAGTCGGGGGCGTTACGCCTGGATATTCACTCACCGGTAATTGAAATAACGAAAGACTACCCGCTATCAAGATAACCAGTGACAGCATGGCTGCAAAAATGGGTCGTTCAATAAAAAAGTGTGAAAATTTCATAGTCTCACCGACTGCTTAACAATTAAATTATTATCATTAGTCGATGAAAGTGTAAATGATACACCTGTGCTATCAATGATAACGTTATTAGGTTGAATAGGCATACCTGGTCCAACACGAGCGGGTCCATTAACGGCAATAACATCACCACTTTGTAAACCAGAGGTTATAGCTCTTAATTTTCCGTAACGCTCACCAATTTCAATCAGGGTATATTGCAAAACATTATTTTTATCGACAGTTAATACAAAACGATTTTTCAAATCGGTACCAATCGCACGTTCAGGAATAATCACTTGTGGTGTCACTTCATTTGAAGCCAGTTTAATACGAGCAAAAGACCCTGCACGTAGTTGATTATTGGCTTCATTGAAAATAGCGCGTACTCTTAAAGTACCTGTTGAAGCATTGATTTGATTATCAATAAAGTTAATATGACCTTCATAATTAAAGTTTGTTTGTCCCAATTTTTGCATCATGACTTGTTGTTTACTGGTGGCAGTGACATCAGAAAATGAGCTATTCCAGGTGCGTTCATCGACATCGAAATAGGCATACATTGCTTTATCTGAGACGATAGTTGTCAATACGCTTTGGCCTGCAAGCACATTATTTCCACGGGTAATATTAGCGCGCGAGATAATGCCATCGATAGGAGAACGAATATCTGTAAACTCGAGATCAAGTTGTGCTGATTTTAATTGTGCTTGTAATCCAGCTAATTGCGCTTCTCGTTGGCGTAATGTTGACGTGCGTAACTCCGCTTGCTCAGTTGAAATTGCTTTTTGTTCTGTTAAACGAATGGCACGTTGTGCTTCACCACGAGCTTGGTCTAATACAGCTTTAGCACTCACTATTTGTGCTTGTAAATTAGCCACAACAGCGGTAAAAGGACGGGCATCAAGCTTGAATAACAAAGCTCCTTGCTTGACATTATCGCCTTCATTAAAGGCAATTTTTTCTATCACACCAGACACACGAGGCATTAATGCCACCTCTTCTGGTGACTCTAAACGTGTTGTATAAGTACGCCAATTTTGTACTGGCTCGACTAATACTTCAGCAACATCAATTGGTTGCAGGGGTTGTTGTGTGGCTTTTGCCTCAGGCTCTGCAACACAACTGATTAGTGTAAAACTAATCGCAGTCATTGCAGTCGCTATTAAATGTTTTTTCATGACAATACTCCTTAGGTAATTGATGATAATCATACGCAACAACTCCGAGTACAAATAGCCTATATTTTTACTAAGATTAATGCCAAAATAGCACCAATCGAATAATTTAAGGTTAATCATGGATACCACAAGCCGACTTTTGATGTTACTTGAAGTAGTTGAACAGGGGTCTTTTTCTAAAGCAGCGGAGCATCGTAATATTGATCGCTCTGTTATTTCCAAACAAATCACGCGATTGGAAGATGAATTAGGGGTACGATTATTAAATAGAACAACCCGTTCCTTTTCACTGACAGCAGCGGGTGCGGAGATGATCAAAAAAGCCACTGAGTTGCGATTGTTACTAGGAGAAACTGTCAGGTTAGCGGAAAACTATCACCAGGAAGCACGAGGTCTATTAAAAATCGCATCTTCTCATGGTATTGCCAGGCGTTATTTGATGCCGGTTATCATTGATTTTCAAAAACGATTTCCGCAGGTGGAAATAGAATTACGACTTGATGATCGTTATATCGATATTGTTTCAGAAGGTATTGATTTAGCTTTTCGAGTGGGCGAACCTAAAGATTCCACACTTATTGCACGTAAAATAGCGACTAATAAAGGATTATTATTAGCCTCTCCCGCATTTCTCGAAACCTACGGTACGCCAAAAACGATCGAAGAATTAGCCGCATTACCTGCCGCGAGTTACTCAAGTTCATCCATTAAGCTAGATAGCCTTCGTTATTTAGATAAAAAGGGGGAAATCAAAGAACAAAAGAAAAATACTGTATTTAGTGCAAATGATCCTGAATTGTTATTGATGAAATCTATTTCGGGCACCACGTACGTTGCGGCCCCCGCTTTTGTCCTGCAAAATGAAATAAAAGATGGCCTTCTAGTACCTATATTGCCAAACGTTAAACTTTTAAATTTTAATGATATGTATGCGTTATATCCGCATCGCGACCTGCCAGTCCGAACAAGACTCTTTTTTGATGCAGTACGAGAATACTTAGGAAGGGATAAACCTATTTGGCAGGAACTTATTCCAAATTACGATAAAATATATAAGAATAACCTGTAATTAGTCATTAGTGATTAGTCTTTTAACTAATAACTAACGACTGATGACTGGCCACTTTATTTAATATGACCCCAATAAAGTGGACACAGGGTTTTAATTCTTTTATTCAAAAGCCATGTTACTCCCACCATCAATACCAATCTTTAGTCCTATCAATAGATTAACTTTAGTTAATAGCTCAACGATCCCCTCTTTTTTAATACCATTCCGCTTAATTAAATGATCAATTATTACGCAGCTAAAAGAGAGTAGTTAAAGGCGTATGATTGAGTAATAGCTTGCTTATATAATTGAATGCAAAGCATAAATACTTTTTTAACTCGCAGTTAGTCGGATTAGTATAAGCCATGAAATAGGGCTTGCTATTCACGTTCAAGTGACTGTTAAAACGTTAATATTGCTAATAATTTTTTATTTAAATTTATTTATTCAAAAGCACACACCAAACAACGTGACATACATCACATAACATCAAGCTACTGATATATAACCACTTTATTATAATTCCATTTATCAAAAACCCCATTGGTGCCAAATATGAAACAATAAGTTGCCAATTAGACTGTTTATTTATCATCAATAGAAGTTGATAATCCTTCCCGTCAAGCGAATACAGCTTTTAAATTTCGCTAATAATCAAACACTAAATCAATTATATGAAGGTCACTAAAATGAAAAAATTAATCACTATTGCAACAGGTCTATTACTAACAGGTTCAGTATTCGCAAGCACAGTAACGCTACACAAAAACACACAGCTAGTTACAGCAGATTACGCCTCTAAATCAGACGCAATTAATGCGGCTTTTGATATTGCTGAAACACTGAAAACAAATACCAATAATGAATTACGTAAAGAATTCAAAATCTCAAGCCATTCTTTT
>TARA_R110001583_G_scaffold46895_1_pt1 | contig 11315 bp, 9 predicted proteins | sample TARA_R110001583 | Tara Oceans TARA_R110001583 (sample SAMEA4398432) | marine metagenome | biome: Polar Biome; feature: [MES] marine water layer (ENVO:01000295) within the mesopelagic zone...; material: water (ENVO:00002006), including particulate matter (ENVO:01000060) such as...... | reverse complement strand
CAAACCTTTAGTTGAAATGATTTTGGATAAAGCGGGCCAAAAAGGCACTGGTTTATGGACTGCAGTGAGCAGCTTACAAATTGGTTGCCCGGCGCCTACCATCGCTGAAGCCGTTTATGCGCGTGCTGTGAGCACCCAGAAAAACTTGCGCATGCAGTTAAGCTCTAAGCTTGCTGGCCCAGCACCAATCAGCTTTAGTGAAGCTGACAAAGCTGAATTTATTGCTAATCTTGAAGATGCTTTATATTGCGCTAAAGTGTGCTGTTATGCTCAAGGCTTTCAACTGATGGCTATGGCAGCAAAAGAGCAAAGCTGGAGTTTAGATTTTGCTGAAATCGCAAAAATTTGGCGTGCAGGTTGCATTATTCGTGCGACTTTCTTGCAATCAATTACTCAGGCTTATCAAGAAGATGCAAATCTTGCAAACTTATTGATGGCTGATATCTTTAGCCAAACATTGTCGCAAAAACACCTTAACTGGCGTAAAACAGTTGCTGCATCAGTTATGCAAGGTATTCCTGCTCCCTGTATTAGTTCGGCTATTGCCTATTACGACAGTTATCGCTGTGAAATGCTACCCGCTAACTTGTTACAAGGTCAGCGTGACTTTTTTGGTTCGCATACTTTCGAGCGTACGGATAAGCCAGCAGGTGAGAAATATCATTTAGATTGGAGTGCTAAAGAGCGTACTTTATCAAAAGTATAATGGCTCTTAAGCTTAAAAAGGCGCCTCATTTACAATGAGGCGCCTTTTTCATTTTTTTATAAATAGATTTATCGCCGCGAGTGAAAGAACAGAGTTAACTGAGCGAAAAATACAGGCCAACACTGAACAACACACTGAAAATCATCGTTAATTTTGCTGTTTGCCCAAGTATTGGGTTTAATGCTTCACCGCTGTTGTTGTGAAATTCGCGGCTGAGATTACGCGCAATAATTAACGATGCTCCCGATAATAATACGGGTAAACCTTCCAGGGCTCCGAGTAAAAATCCGGCAATAATGATACCAAAGGGTAAGTAGACAAAGCTTTGATATAGCACTTTAGCTTGCGCTTCACCAATCCTCACTGCAAGCGTGTTTTTACCGGCTTTAGTATCAGTTGAAATATCTCTAGTATTATTGACCAGCATGATAGCCGCATTAAAAAAGCCAATGGCGCAACCGAGTAACCACGCGGTCATGGTGGTGGTTCCTGCTTGTAAATAGTAACTGCCAACAACGGCTACCAAACCGAAAAATACAAATGCAGCTATTTCACCTAATCCATGTGATGCCAGTGGGTAGGGGCCTCCGCTATAACATAACGCGCCTAAAATAGAGGCCACTGCGAGAATCGCAATAGGCCAGCCACCGTGCACTATCAATAACGAACCGACTAGTAATGATGTGATCAGGCAGCTAATCATGGCATTTCGAACTGATGAGGGGGCTAGGATACCACTTTGGGTGACTCTAATAGGACCGATACGTTCTTCTGTGTCTATACCATTTTTAAAGTCAAAGTAGTCGTTCGCGAGGTTAACTGAAATTTGTAATAATACCGCACATAACATTGATGTGAAGGCAATAAGTAAGCTAAATTGTTCGAGCCCAATGGCCAGCATGTTGCCAATTAATAATGGACCAATTGCCGCTGGTAGCGTACGAGGTCGGATAGCCATAAACCATGATTGCATTGAGCTAGGTTGCATAATATTGTGAGACGCAGTGTTGATTAGTCATGTCTAATAGCATATCAAATATTCATTTAGACTGCAGATATGAATATTTGCGTTGCATCACTATTTTACGATTTGTCATTAGATAACTGAAATTCACTATTATCATCGAATAAGCTAGAAAACATCAGCTTAACTGAGGTAACCTTAACGTTAATCCATGTTATAGAGAAGGTGTTATGAGTCAGGTATTAAACGATTTACTGTCATTATTGTCACTTGAGAAGATTGAGCTAGGTTTGTTTCGTGGTCAGAGCCAAGATTTAGGCTTTGGGCATGTGTTTGGTGGCCAAGTGATGGGACAAGCGTTAAGTGCTGCAAAACAAACGGTGAGTGAAGACCGTCATGTACATTCATTACATTCATATTTCTTACGTGCCGGTGATGAAAAGTTACCGATAATTTATGATGTTGAAAATATGCGTGATGGTGGTAGTTTTAGTGCGCGCAGAGTAAAGGCTATTCAGAAAGGGCGACCGATTTTTTACATGACCTGTTCATTCCAAAGTGTTGAACAAGGCTTTGAGCATCAAGATATGATGCCGGATGTCCCAGGACCTGAAGGTTTATTAAATCAGCAAGAACTTGCAATGACAATGCGTGATAAAGTACCTGCGCAAATGCTCGAAAAGTTTATGGCTGATTCTCCGATTGAAATGCGCTTAGTTAATCCTCTACATCCCATTACACCAAATGCGACAGAGCCTAAACGCTATGTATGGTTACGTGCCAATGGACAAATACCTTCGGATCATAGTATTCAAGAATATTTACTGGCTTACGCATCGGATTTCAACTTTCTAGCCACAGCTACTCAGCCACACGGGGTGTCTTTTTTAACACCAGGTATGCGCATGGCCACTATTGATCATGCTATGTGGTTTCATCGTCCATTTAATATGAGCGAATGGCTACTTTATTGTATTGATAGTCCTAATGCTGGCGGTGGACGTGGGTTTGTTAAAGGACAGTTTTTCGATCAGCAAGGACGTCTTGTGGCTTCTGCCACACAAGAAGGTTTACTCAGAATGACCAAGTAGGATGCTAAAGATGATTTTATTTAACAAAGGGATTCAATTCGCGCTAGTGGTTTTGATTGCCATGATGCTCAATGGTTGTGTGACAGTAGAGCCTGAAAAACCGGTAATCGTGAACGGTTATGCCGGATATGCCGAAAAGATTGCTTTGCCACAGGGGTGTAAGATCAATATTGCCTTGATTGATTTTAATACTCCAGGCGCGATTATTTCTCAAAAAAACTTTGATATTGCCAGAGCGCCTGTTCCATTTAAATTTACTTTGCCTGCCAACCTCATTAACAGTGGAGTCGATTATGGTGTGGTGGCAATGATCACCTATCAAGGCAATGCAATTTTTCAAACTTATGATAAGTTTCGTGTGATCAATAACGGTCAATTTACCACTCAAGTGTTAATGAAACGCGTTAAATAGCCACTTCGTAATCTCGCTCACAAACTGTTATCCCCGCCATTGATTGATTAACGTGGCGGGTAGTAATCTTTTGCTACTTTAATGTGTTGTTTAGGTTGTTTATGCCAGAGCTGATCTTGAATCATCGTTCGGATGCGCAAACGCGCTTAATTTGGGCTTTGTGTATCGCTTCTATTGTGGTTTATATTAATTTGTACACAGTGCAAGGCATGCTGCCGTCAATTGCTGAGAATTTTGGCGTGTCGGGTGCACAAGCGACTTTGGTGCTTTCTGTTACCAGCTTTACCCTAGCATTTTCATTGCTTTTTTATGCCGTGTTGTCTGACAGAATAGGGCGATTAGCCCCGATAGTGCTCAGTTTATGGCTATTAGCAGCATCGAATATTTTGTTAGTTTTTGCCCAAACGTTTGATGATTTACTTATGGTGCGCTTGTTACAGGGGATTTTGTTAGCGGCGGTGCCCGCAATTTCGATGGCATATTTTAAAGAGCAATTGGCGCCTTCTTTTATGCTCAAAGCCGCAGCAGTATACATAATGGCTAACAGTATGGGCGGCATTGCAGGGCGAATTTTTGGCGGTTTAATGGCACAAAACTTGTCATGGCAATCGTCTATGGGGTTGGTTTTTGTGGTAACGCTAATTGGGGTTGCTTTGGTGACATACTTATTACCACGCAAAGAGATAAAACCTACAGTGATTAAGCAGAAAGTGTCTTTACTGCGTAAGGTAAAACAAGACATCGATGGTTTTATGTTTCACTTATCTGATCCGCAAATGCGTTTGGCCTATATGGTTGGTGGCTTAGCCTTTATGATGATGGTTAATCAGTTTAGCTTTATTCAGTTACATATTATGGCTGAGCCTTATGGGTTGAGTCGTTTTAATGCAACCTTGATATTTTTATGTTACTCAAGCGGCACTTTTGCGTCTTATTTGTCAGCTAAGTGGATTATGCGATACGGTTCTATGCCATTATTTAGAGTGGCATTATGCTTAATGGTTGCCGGTACTTCATTGACCTTAGTCGATACACTGGCTGCCATTGTGATTGGCTTTTTGATCAGTGCTTGTGGGTTTTTTCTAACTCATAGCTGCTGCAATTCGTTTGTTGCCATTCGTGCAACCAGCCATCGAGCTAAGGCTACATCACTTTATTTATGCTGTTATTACCTTGGGGCCTCCTTAGGCGGACCTTACTTAATGTTGTTTTGGCATAAAGCAGAATGGAATGGGGTGGTAGTGGGTTCTATGACGCTTTTGGCATTGTTACTAGTCGCAATTTGGCGTTTAGGAATACATCAACAGCATGCTGCTGATGTATCTATCGCCGATTAACAGGTTAATTCTCGATAAACTGTTTACGGTCTAAGTCAAATTTGCGCATTTTGTCGTACAAGGTTTTACGGGGTAGCTCGAGCTGTTCCATGGTTAATTTTATGCTGCCTTTATTATGACTTAAGGCTTCTTCAATCAACATACGCTCAAAAAACTCTACTCGCTGCTGCAATGACATACTGGTATGTATGGTTGTATTGCTTTCTAGATTACCAGCAAAAGCGGCCTCAGCGCCCAGTAGAACATAGCGTTCAGCTAAGTTACGTAATTCACGCACATTACCCGGCCAATCATGTGCGGTAAGCACCATGGTTTGTGAAGTATTTAAGGCAATAAGTGCTTTATGGTATCGAGCCGATGCAATTCTAGCAAAGTGTAAAAACAGCAGTGGAATATCTTCTCTTCTATCTCTTAGCGGCGGAATAACGATAGTGACCAAGTTAAGACGATACAATAAATCTTGTCTAAATTTGCCTTCTTCACACAGCTGCTGCAAGTTTAATTTTGTTGCAGCAATGACTCTGATATCTAAGTCTATTGGTGTGTTTGAGCCCAGTCTTTCAACTTTGCGGTCTTCCAACACGCGTAATAATTTCACCTGCAGTGCCATTGGAGTACTTTCTATTTCATCTAAAAGTAGTGTACCGCCATTGGCATATTCGAATTTGCCGATACGGCGTTTGTCTATGCCGGTAAAAGCGCCTGATTCAGCACCAAAGAGTTCGCTTTCTATGAGATTTTCAGGAATAGCACCACAATTAATTGCGACAAAATTGGCTTTGTTACGGTAGCTATGGTCATGTAAATATCGGGCGACTAACTCTTTACCCGCACCGGTTTCACCTTCAATCATAATATCGGCGGGAGTATCTAATACTTGGTCTATAAGGTGGCGCATTTTCATTACGCTAGGACTGTTTCCTAAAATACGCGGTCCAGGAGCAATGTGAGATTCAAGTTCGCGCTTAAGCTTGCGGTTTTCTAAAGTTAACGATCGCTTATCTAGAGCACGTTTGGTGACATCGAGTATGTGTTCGTTATTAAAAGGTTTTTCGATAAAGTCGTAAGCCCCTTTTTTCAATGCGTCGACAGCCATTGCTATGTCACCAAAGCCAGTTAACAGTACAACAGGAAGATCACTGTCTTGTTGTTTCAGTTGTTGTAATAAACTCAATCCATCAAGTAATGGCATATTGACATCAGAGATCACAATACCTGGCCAGTTAGCGGTAATGTGACTGGAAATAGACTGTGGGTCTGTGGTGGCTAAGGCACGAATATTTTCGAGTTTGAATAATTGTTGTAACACGATACCAATATGAGGTTCATCATCAACAATAATGACTTGATAATCGTTGATGTCTTGTATTTGAGTCACGTTTAGACTTCCTCACGTAAATAAAGAGGCAAAATAATATGGAAAATAGCGCCACCTTGAAGGGCGTTTTCGACTGTAATAGAACCTTGCATGGATTCGATAATCCGTTGCGAGATGGACAAGCCTAATCCTAATCCCTGACGTTCGCTGGTGGTATAGTAAGGTTCAAAAATTTTGCTCATTTGGCTTTCTCTCACACCCGGACCACTGTCTTGGATACTGATGTTTACCTTGTTATCGCAATAGACTTCGATACGTAATTTTCGTTCGGTAGATTGTTGCATTGCGACAATGGCATTACTGATAAGATTAACCAATACTTGCTGTAATCGCACGCTGTCACCCCAGATTTGACACTTATCCTGTAGGAGTTGCAACGACAGTTTAATACCTTGCTTGTCTATTTCAGGTTGAACAATTGTTAACGCCTGCTCTATCGATTTTGTTATATCAGTGGCGTTGTCTTTACCCTGAGACTTACGGGTAAAGCTCTTAAATTGGCCAATAATATCAGCCAATCTATCGGTTAGTTCGATCATGATTTTGATGTTATTACCGGCATCGTCAAGCATATTTCGACCGATGAAAGTTTGGGTATTTTGTGCGTAACTTCTTAGTGCCGCCAGAGGTTGATTTAGTTCGTGATTAATACTGGCTGACAGGCTGCCTATGACGGTCAGCTTTGCAGCTTGAATAAGTTCGTCTTGAGTGTCTTTTAATTGGGTGTTGGCTTGCTCAAGCTCTAAGGTGCGCTCTTTTACCCTTTGTTCAAGTTGATTTTGTGCTTGACGCATTCGGCGTAAATTTTTACGACGTTCAATGTTATAAAGAATAAATAATGCCAGTAATAAATATAGCGTGGCAGCCAATAGCAATATCTGTGGCAAAGACTCATATAAGGGCTTCATTGGTGCAAGTACATGAACGTTCCAATTGGCATTAGGCATAAATTGATGACGTTCAAGGTATTTTTTTTGCCCTTCAAAGGATGATATTTGGTAAACCTGAGCAGCATGGGAGTTACCAATCTTAAAGCTAGGATTGACACTAAGCTCACCAATGGGTCTATTGGCGTAACGTTTTGAAGAGTTGAGTGCAAAACGTTTGGCCTGTGTCAGCGGTGATAATGAATTAAATCGCCAGCTATTGATACTTGATAGAAACACGATATTGTCTGGATCGCTGATCATAAATTCATATTGGCTTGCGATGGCAATGCCACTACTTTGTTGTTCAATTAAGCCAATATCAACTTTCACAACGATTACACCCAAGACTAGACCATTGTGATAAACCGGGTTAGCAAAATAGAAGCCGCGCTTATTTGATGAAGTTCCGACGGCATAATATCGTCCTGATTTACCTGATATCGCTTCGATAAAGTAGGGTCTAAATGAATAGTCATGATTAATAAAAGAATTCGGCTGATCCCAATTGCTGGCGGCAATAGCGACTCCGAGCGCATCGGTCAGGTAAATATCAGATGATTCGGTGACTTGCTGTAATTCAGATAAATAAGCGTTCAGCTTTTCAATAGTTTGAGAGTTTTGTTGATCGAGTAACCCCTGTTCTAATATAGGGTTTTGTGCCAGTACGGCTGGAATATTCTCGTAGTGTGACAGTGCGTTATCGATAAAAATAACCAGTTCATTGATTTGCTTCTCAGATTGCTCTGCAATATTTTTCGTGCCTTGTTCAAGTACATACCAATAAGTCATTTTAAGAGTGAGTAATAATCCTATGATGAGCATGATGCTTACTAAAATATTACGTTTCTTGATGGTAAAAAATGAAAGCATGAATATTACCAATTAGTTGTGGTTGTTTTGAGTCATGAATAAAAAAACGAGCCTTAACCAAGGCTCGTTTATAATACGCGAATTATCAAGCTAGTAGCCGTTTAATTTGTCTATATATTCCGGTAAAAATAGTGAAATTTGTGGAATATAGGTAATCAACATCAAGAAACCGAGTAATAATACCAACCAAGGTAAGCATGACTGAATGACCCATCCCATACTTTTACCCGTTATTCCCGCGGTAACAAAGAGATTGAGTCCGACGGGGGGGGTGAGCATTCCTATCTCCATGTTAACCACCATAATGATCCCTAAATGGATAGGGTCTATACCCAGTTGCGTTGCTATAGGGAACAGAATGGGCGCCATAATGAGCAAAATGGCAGAGGGCTCCATAAAGTTACCTGCGGCTAACAGCAGTAAGTTAACAATGATCAAAAATCCCCAGGCAGGCAAACCTAATCCGACAATGGCTTCTGCAATAATGTGCGGAATGCGTTCGGTGGTTAACACGTGCGCAAATAGCATGGCATTAGCAATAATAAATAGCAGCATAATACTGACTTTTGCGCCGTCACGAACCACATGACGAATTTCTTTGTCGGTAGGTGTTTTTATCACAGCAAGTAACATGTAGCCGATATTGCGAAATGAGGCTCCGATTAAAGACTCTTGTTGATTACGCCAAGCCACATTTTTAAGTGGTCCAATATCTCGATAACCAAATACCGCAATAAAGTAAGCGTATACACAGGCTACTGCTGCAGCTTCTGTAGGGCTGGCGATACCACCATAAATTGATCCGAGTACAATAATGATTAGTGCTAAACCGCCAAGAGCTTTAGCACTTGATATCGTTAGCGCTTTTACGCCAGGAAAAGGGCGTGAAGGTAGCTTTTTTATTCTTGCCACAATGTAGATGGCCAGCATTAAAATACAGCCCATCATTAATCCTGGTATCAGACCTGCCATAAACATTCTAGCAGCAGATACTTCAGTTGCAGCTGCATAAACCAGCATCACAATTGAAGGTGGGATTAAAATACCTAAAGTTCCTGAGGTGGTAATCACTCCAGCAGCAAATTTTTCAGGATATCCAGCTCGTACCATGCCAACAATTACAATTGAACCAATTGCAGCAACAGTGGCAGGTGACGATCCTGATACGGCGGCAAACAACATACAAGCCATAACGGAGGCCATAGCAAGACCACCGCGGATATGACCGACACTGTCCATAGCGAAGTCGATAATACGCCTAGCGACGCCACCAGTAGACAAAAATGCTGACGATAAAATAAAGAATGGAATAGCTAATAAAGTGTAATGTTCTGATGTTGATTCATATAGTTTAAGCACAATTGAGGCGAGTGAGTCGTTTGAAAACAACAAAATCGTCAACATGCTTGAAAAGCCTAAAGCAATAGCAATCGGCATACCAATCATCATACATATAAACAAAGCGATAAAGAGTGTGGCTATAGTCATTATTTCGCGTCCTTATCATTTTCTCGTTGTTGTTCGGATGATGTGGATAGCGCTGCTTCATCAATTAAATGCATACTGTCTTTAGCTTCATCGGCCAATTGAAAGCCGACTGCTTGGTTTTTTAGAATAGCGATAAACAATTCTATAAAGCGCCAGGAGAGCATTGAAAATCCGATAATGAGAATACTTTGAGATAACCAAATCGGCACGGCACCATCGTCTACATCGATGCGCAATGTTTCCCAAGCAAAATCGGGATCTAGCTGTTGAATTAACCATGCTGGAAAGTCGATATCTTCCATCGGGATACCAATTTGGTACATTTGACTAAGGTAGTCCCAAGCCCCTTTTAAAAACATCACACAGTAAATAATGCAACATAGACATGCAAAGATCGCTACCGCTTTCTGAGGTTTGCCTGACAATTTAGACACAAAGGCATCAACGCCAATATGTGCACCCACTTTGACACCATAAGACATGCCAAATAGTACAAACCAGCCACATAAGGTTAGGGTGAGTTCTTGGATCCATAAGAAACCGGTATCGAAAAAGAAACGAGCAATAACTTCGCCAAAAACGAGCAATGTCATTAATGTAATCAAAAGATTAAGAAAGCCTTCTTCAAAATAACCAAATAGTCTTGAAATCACGGTCATACTCCTTAAATAAAAAAGGGTGGTACTAACGCTGAATGCATTCAGTACCACATCAAGTATTTAGACTATTTAGTGTTAGCCGCGACAGCAGCATCAATCATGTCTTTGCCAATTTGATCTTCAAACTTAGCCCAAACTGGTTTCATAACATTAATCCACTGTTGGCGTGCAGCAGGGGTTAACGTGACGAGTTCAGAACGCTTAGAGTCAATAATCGCTTGTCTATCTTCATTATCTTTTTCTGAGGCAATTTTGTTGCCAAGGGCAATCGCTTCATCCAGAGATGACTTAAAGATGGCACGTTTTTCTGCTGGTAAGCCTTTCCAGAAGGTATTTGATGTCACCACCATATAATCTAAAACACCGTGATTACTCTCAGTGATTTGACTTTGCACCTCATAGAATTTCATTGAGTAGGTATTTGACCAAGTATTTTCTTGACCATCAATTGCGCGGGTTTGTAATAAAGTAAACACTTCAGAGAATGGTTTTTTTACTGGAATGGCACCAACAGCATCAAACTGAGCTGCAATCACGTCAGAGGCCATGATACGAAACTTTTTGCCTTTAGCATCTTCTGGTAATGCTAATGGATCGTTTGCTGAAAACTGCTTCATACCGTTGTGAAGATATCCCAGACCAACAACGCCTTTACGGTTCATTGAGTTGAGTAATTTCTGGCCAGATTCTGATTGCTGAAAACGATCAACCGCTGCCATATCTTCAAATAAGAAAGGTAAATCGAAAATCTGTAGTTTTTTGGTAAAACGCTCAAATTTAGACAATGATGGTGCAACAAATTGCACATCGTTTAACAGTAATGCCGCCAGCTCATTGTTATCCCCAAATAACTGTGAGTTTGGGAATACGTTAACAATGTATTCACCTGGTAGGCGCTGTTCAACTAACTCTTTAAATTTCAGCGCCATCTGTCCTTTTGGCGTGTTCTCTGCAACCACATGCGAAAATTTAATTTCTATCGGTTCAGCAAAGACATTAAAGCTCGCAGCAAGGATTGAGGCAATCGTTGCTAGCTTAGCCATTGATTTTATAGGTCGAGTAAAGGCACTTGTTGATTTTTTCATATAATTAACTTCCTTTTTTTTTAGTGTTTTATTTTTCCTCAGCTGGTGACTTGCTCCAGAACAAGTACGCCATAAACGCTTATGAGGATAGTTAAAACATAGCAAGCATTGGGCCAGAATGTTAATTATTTGTAACTGCATGATATTTATTAATTTAAATTTACATAGGGAAAATAGAAATCATTTTGTGTGTGGATAGTCACACACATTCAATAAAGCAATGGGTGGAATGTCACACATTTTCTTATGATGTTATCGAGATCTAATAAGTGGGGGAGTAGCTGAAGAATAAATTACTGAAGATTGAGTAAGGTTGATTATGTATTCTTGGTAAACCAGATAATCAATGATATCCATATCTCGATAGAATAGACAAGAAATCGCAAATACAAAAAA
>TARA_R110001583_G_scaffold84281_3_pt1 | contig 11324 bp, 9 predicted proteins | sample TARA_R110001583 | Tara Oceans TARA_R110001583 (sample SAMEA4398432) | marine metagenome | biome: Polar Biome; feature: [MES] marine water layer (ENVO:01000295) within the mesopelagic zone...; material: water (ENVO:00002006), including particulate matter (ENVO:01000060) such as...... | reverse complement strand
TACAGCCGAACTGTACTTGCTTTCTGTTGCACTTGTCCTCAACTTACGCTGGACGGATGTTATCCGCTATGCTACTCTTTGGTGTCCGGACTTTCCTCTCCGTTTAAACGGAACGATAAGACGACCTACTTAATTTTGCAAAAGTACATTATTAAATGTTAAAAAAAAACCCACTCACAGTATGAGTGGGAAAATTGCTATGAAAAAGAAAAAGTTATCCGTTATTCACCGATAACCTTTAATCAAATATACTTTATTTTATAACATAATTGAAAAAATAATGCTTTTTTTTAAGAAAACATATCTTTTACTTTTTCAAAAAAAGATTTATCAAATTTTGAAGGGTTAGGTTCAAAATTCTCATCTTTAATATTTTCCTCAAAGAAATTCTTTTGTTCCTTTGAAAGATTTTGTGGTGTCCAAACATTCACATGTACTAATAAATCTCCATTTCCATAATGATCAATGCTTGGCAATCCTTTACCTCTTAATCTTAATATTTTACCAGATTGTGTACCTGGTTCAATTTTAATTTTTACTTTTCCTGAAACAGTGTCTATATTTTTACTTATCCCTAAAACTGCTTCTGATAAATTAACATATAAATCAAAATGTAAATTTGTTCCTTCACGTTTTAAAGTTTCATGTTTAATTTCTTCAATAACAACAATTAAATCCCCATCAACAGAATTGTTTCCTGGAGCCGAATTACCTTTACCATTTACTTTTAATTGCACTCCTTCAGTAACACCTGCAGGAATTTTAATTGAAACAGTTTCTTCCTTTGTTTCTAAACCACTACCATCAGAGCCTTTTGGTCTTTTATCAAGTGTTTCTCCTGCTCCCTGACATGTTGGACACGTAGAAGCTGTTTGCATACGACCTAAAATAGTATTTGTAACACGCATAACCTGTCCTTGACCATTACACGTTGTACACGTTTTAAAAGTAACGCCAGCTGACTGAACTTTTCTGCGGACTTTTACTTTCTTTTCTACTCCGTTTGCTATTTCTTCAAGTGTTAATTTAACTCTAATTCTTAAATTACTACCTTTAACTCTAGCTCTACCGCCACCACGTGAACCTCCACCGCCAAAACCTCCAAAGCCGCCGCCTCCGAATATATCTCCAAATTGACTAAAGATATCGTCCATGTTCATTCCGCCTCCACCAAAACCTCCAGCTCCTGCACCACCATTTTCAAATGCTGCATGCCCATATTGGTCGTATCTTGCTTTTTTATTCTCATCACTTAAAACTTCATAAGCTTCAGCAGCTTTCTTAAAATTTTCTTCGGCTGATTTATCTCCAGAATTTTTATCTGGGTGATATTTAATAGCCATTTTCCGATATCCTTTCTTAATTTCAACTGGTGTCGCATTTTTGGAAACACCTAATATTTCGTAGTAATCTTGCTTCATTTTTTTAAATTATTGTCCTATTACAACTTTAGGATATCTTATTACTTTATCGCCAAGTTTATAACCTTGTTCAATCACATCAATTATTTTACCTTTTAAATCTTCTGATGGGGCAGGAATTTGAGTAATTGCTTCATGTAACTCTGCATCAAAAACTTCACCTTGTTCTACTTTTATAAAACTTAGACCTTTTTGAGTTAGTGAATTTTGAAGTTTATTTTTAATTAACTCCATACCTTTCAAAAGCTCTTTATCCTTTACTTTTTTAATTTCAGCCAAACCTCTGTCAAAGTCATCTAATATTGGTAATAAAGCTGTCATTAAATCTTCATTGGCAGTTCTAAACAACTCAATTCGCTCTCTTGAAGTACGTTTTTTATAATTTTCAAATTCAGCAAATAAGCGTAGAAATTTATCTTTTTCTTGAACAACCTCTTTTTGTAATTGCTCTTCAAGGCTTATTTCATTGATTTCTTCTTGCTTAATATCGTTATCTTTTAAATCTATTTCTTCTTTATTATCTTTCTTTTTACTCATCACTTTTACTTAAAAAATTATCAACTTTATATGTAACAAAAGTTTTGCCATTTTTTGAAATATGCCAATATGACATTTCATAAAAAATCTCGCAAATTGCGAGATTTTAATTTTTAATCTATTCTTGTAATTTTTGCGCCTATAGCTCTTAAACGCTCATCTATATTTTGATAACCTCTATCAATTTGTTCAATATTTTGAATTGTACTTGTACCTTTTGCAGATAGCGCAGCAATTAAGAGCGAAATTCCAGCTCTAATATCGGGTGAAGTCATGGTAGTTCCTTTTAAGCTAGATTCATGATTCATACCAATTACTGTAGCTCTATGCGGATCACAAAGTATTACTTTCGCTCCCATATCAATCAATTTATCAACAAAAAACAAACGACTCTCAAACATTTTTTGATGAATAAGAACACTTCCTTTTGCTTGTGTTGCAACAACTAAAATAATGCTTAATAAATCTGGTGTAAAACCAGGCCAAGGAGCATCAGAAATAGTGAGAATTGAACCATCAATAAAGTTTTGAATTTCATAACTGTCTTGTTCAGGTATAAAAATATCATCACCTCTACGTTCTAAATTAATTCCAATTTTTTGAAAAACACGTGGTATTACTCCTAAATCATCCCAACTTACATCTTTAATTGTTATTGAAGATTTTGTCATTGCAGCCATACCAATCCAGCTACCAATTTCAATCATATCAGGCAAAATCCTATGAGCGCAACCGTTTAATTTTTTAACACCTTCAATGGTAAGTAAATTTGAACCCACACCACTAATTTTAGCTCCCATACTGTTCAACATTTTACACAATTGTTGTAAATATGGTTCGCAAGCGGCATTGTATATTGTTGTAATACCTGTAGCCATTACAGCGGCCATTACAATATTTGCTGTCCCTGTTACTGAAGCTTCATCTAACAGCATATCAGTTCCAACTAACTCGTTGGCTTCAACTCCATAGAATTTTTCATCTTTATTGTACCTGAAAGTAGCACCTAACTTTATAAAGCCTTCAAAATGAGTATCTAATCTACGTCTTCCTATTTTATCTCCTCCTGGTCGTGGAATGTATCCTTTTCCAAAACGAGCTAATAACGGCCCTACAATCATTATAGAACCACGTAAAGAGCTTCCATCTTTCTTGAATTTTTCAGATTCTAAATAATCTAAATGTAAGCTATCAGCTTGAAATGTGTACGTATGGGAATTAACTTTGCTTACTTTTACACCTAATTCACCTAAAATAAAGATTAATTTATTGACATCTCTAATATCTGGAATATTGCTTATAGTAACTTTTTCGGCTGTTAATAAAACTGCACAAATAACTTGTAAAGCTTCATTTTTAGCACCTTGAGGAGTGATTTCACCACTTAATTTATAACCGCCTTCTATCTTAAATGTAGCCATTTTTAGTTGAAGTTAATTTAATGTTGCTTTTTCTTTGGTCTTTGTTTATTAGAGTAAGAAGGCTTATTTGTTGGTTTATTTGTTGATTTTCTCTTTTTTAATAAATCTTTTTCAGCAGATAAAACTTCATTTTTATCTGTTAAATCAATTTTCCCTTTTGAAAGATCAATTAAATGTTTAAAAATCACCCTATCATCAACAGTATCTTTATTCCAATTTAAGTAGCATTTTTTCATATGATTGGCAATCGTGAAATATAATGCATCTCTTGCATCACCTTCTTCCCACGTTAAAGCAGTATCAATCATTGTTTGTATATTGTTACCGTAAAACCTATATTTTGAGGCATATTTTGGGTATTCCAATCGCTCAGGTTTTGCTTGCAATACTTCTCTTTCTAATTTTTCATATGGAGAGTCTACGTCTAATTTAAAATCAGCCATTATAAAAAGTTGATCCCATAATTTATGTTTAAAATCAGGTACATCTCTTAAATGTGGCTGCAAATTCCCCATAACATCTACAATTGCTTTTGCCATTTTATTTCTTTCTGCAACATCTTCCAAAGCAATGCAATGGTCTACCAACTTTTGAATATGGCGTCCATATTCTGGGATAATTAAATGCGATCTTTCCCCATTGTATTCTAAATCAAATTCCATGTATCTATTCTTCTATTTTATAAAATGCAAATTACAATATAAAAATTGGTTTTACAATGTAAATTTAGCTTATAATTCTAAGCTTTGCGAATTGCAATAATAACTTTTTAACACCTACTGAAGCAAACCTAATTTCAGCTTTTTGATTCGGTCCAGATCCTTCTAAACTAATCACTTCTCCTTTACCAAACTTTGTATGATCTACAATATTACCTACGGTAATTGAACTGTCAAATAAATTTGTAAGTATTGGAGCTGATTTTACAACTCTTTTTAAGTTTTTTGGAGGTGAAAATTGAACTTTTTGAGGTGCTTCCTTTTTAGCTGATGGCCGTTGTAATGGCTTTTTAAAACGAATTTTATTTTGTGGCACACTTCCAAAAATATCATCGTTCAAAAATTTTTGTTGCTTTGGAATTATAGCTTTTACAGTTAAAAAATCTAAATATTTATCATCAATTTCTTGTAAAAATCTACTTGGCTCACAATCAACTAATTTTCCCCAACGATATCTATTTTGTGAATAACATAAATAAGCTTGTTTTTCAGCTCTAGTTAATGCAACATAAAACAAACGGCGTTCTTCTTCTAATTCACTTCTTGTGTTCATGCTCATTGCTGAAGGAAATAAATTTTCTTCAAGCCCTACAATATAAACGTACGGGAATTCTAAACCTTTCGCTAAATGAATTGTCATTAACGAAACTTTTGGTGAATCATCTTTTGCTTTTTTATCTAAATCAGACGCTAAAGCAGCGTCTTCTAAAAAGAATGCTAATGAATCGTCTTCTTTCTTTTCAAGTTGTTCTTCAGTAAAACTTTTAATAGCATTTAGCAATTCCTGTATATTTTCTACTTTGCTAACGCCCTCAGGAGTGCCATCACTTTCTAAATCTTTAACCAATCTGGTTTGTTTAATCACAAAATCTGCTACTTCAAAAGCATTTTTTGTTTGTGCTTCAATTTGAAAATGTTGAATCATAGTAACAAAGTTCAAAAGCTTTGTTTTTGTTCCAGAATTTAAGTTTAAATCTATTTGATTTAACGTGCACAACAATTCGAAAATTGATTTTTTATAATGATTGGCTGCAACAGATAATTTATCAATTGTAGTTGCTCCAATTCCACGTGCAGGATAATTAATTATACGTTTTAAGGCTTCTTCATCGTTTGGATTAATCAATAATCTTAAATACGACAACGTATCTTTAATTTCTTTACGCTGATAAAATGAAAGCCCACCAAAAATTACATAATCAATATCTTTTTCACGCAACGCATCTTCAATTGCACGTGATTGCGCATTGGTTCTATATAAAATTGCAAAATCTGAATTTTGAAGTTGCAAATTCATTTTATTTTCAAAAATAGAACTTGCTACAAACCGGCCTTCTTTCACCTCAGTTATGGTACGCATAACTTTAATTTGTTCGCCATCATCGTTAGCGGTCCAAACTTGTTTATCTAACTTCGTTTTATTTTTTTGAATAACACTATTAGCAGCTTCAACAATCGTATTTGAAGAACGATAATTTTGTTCCAATTTAAAAATCTTCACATCATCATAATTCTTCTGAAAGTTTAAAATATTTTGAATATTTGCACCACGAAATGCATAAATACTTTGAGAATCGTCACCTACAACACAAATATTTTGAAAACGATCTGCTAAAGCTCTAACTATTAAGTATTGCGAATGATTTGTATCTTGATACTCATCAACCAAAATATATTTAAAACGTTGTTGGTATTTTGATAAAACTTCAGGGAACTGCGTTAATAGCTGGTTTGTTCTTAACAATAAATCATCAAAATCCATTGAACCTGCTTTAAAACAACGTTCTACATATTGATTGTAGATTTCACCAATTTTTGGACGTTGCGCCATTTTATCGGCTTCCATCAATTCTGGATTGTTATAATAAGCTTTAACTGTAATTAAACTATTTTTAAAAGATGAAATTCTACTTAAAACTTGTTTTGGTTTATACAAATCTTTATCTAAGTGCATTTCCTTAATTATGGAAGAAAGCAATCGAACCGAATCTTGCGTATCGTAAATTGTAAAATTTGAAGGAAAGCCTAGGTTGTGGCCTTCTGAACGTAAAATACGTGCAAAAACGGAGTGAAAAGTTCCCATCCATAAATTTTTTGCTTCAGATGTACCAACAACACTTCCAATACGCTCTTTCATTTCACGAGCAGCTTTATTGGTAAAGGTTAATGATAAAATATTGAACGAATCAATTCCTTGATTCATTAAATGAGCAATTCTATAAGTTAAAACTCTTGTTTTACCAGAACCGGCGCCAGCAATTATAATCATTGGTCCGTCTTTATGTAAAACAGCTTCTCTTTGTGATTCGTTAAGGTTTTCTAAGTATTTAGTCACAGGAATTCTTTAATAGCCAAAAGTACTATTCAAAATTTAGTTAAACAATAAAAGTTATTGACAAAGATAATTTATTAATTTTTGGATTGTTTATTAAATTGATTTATAAAAACTATTAGTAACCCAACTACCATTACAGCACTAAAAACTAACAGTCCAACATTATAATGTTTAATTGGTTTTAATCCCTTCAAAAATAAAAATCCTTGTGAAAATAAAAGTGATTCCGTAACCAAAATTCCTAGAATAAACAACCCTAAGCCAATTTTTGATAGAATTGTTTTTAATTCTATTATTTTCAATTTACCTAAAATTAGAAGTAGCAAAACACTCATAAATGCCAACGTAAACAAGTGTAAATACCCAATAATAAAAAAATGTTTTAAAGCCAACGTTTTTTCAACAATAAATGGAAATGCAGATGAAATTTGAATCACAATTTTTAAACAATAAGCCAATATTACAAATTTTAATAGGAATTTAGCAATTGAACTCCAATTAAGCTGCTTCATTGCTTGCCTTAGTATTTTTATCAAAAAAACTAAAGAAATTAATTGCAAAATTGAAGCTCCAAAGCCAATGACATAAAAAAATGAAGAAACATCACTCCATAAAATAGATAAAGAATATGCTGGAATACAAGCAATATTTAAATATAGAAAGAAATTCTTTTTCAATTTTTTTGAAATAGAAATATTTTGTTTTTCAAAAATTTTAAATAATAATCCAAATAATACAAAAGTAAAATAGCCATTGTATAAAAAATGTAAATAAAAATAAACGGTATTATAATACAAATCCGTTTTGCCCTGTGTAACTAAAACTCCTGCTAAAAACCAAGTTGCTAAACTTGATAATAAATAGTAATAAATACCATATTTTATTAACTTAATAGCAGTGCTATTTCCCTTAATATCTTTTAATAATCTATATGAAAGCACATAACTAGTAATTCCAAATACAGAAAGTAATACTATAGAAAAAACTTTATAACCACTTAACGGAAAACTGATTAGCATTAAAGTTATAGTTACTACTATAATTGAAAGTGTTGTTTGATACACCTTTTTTTGCTTGCTATCAATTTCAACAAAATAATTAATAATTGTTACTATAGTTGCTAAATATCCCCAACCTAAGAATGCAACATGTGAATGACTTTGTAATATGCGCTGATAATCTACAAATTTAGTAGGAAATGTAAAATTCCACCTCAACAGAAAACCATATAATGCAGATATAATGAATAAGGAAAAGGCATATAAATATATAAAATTATTGTTTTTGGTTCCTAACATCTAAAAATTTTAGTTTACAAATAAACAAGAATTTTATGTATTTTCTTACAATTGTGCATAAAAAAACGGCTTCAATTTGAAGCCGTTTTTTATATGAATGTATTAAATTATTTTTTAGCAAATGAATAAGATACACCAAGCGTAATCATATCAACAGTCATTTTATAACCAACCTTTGAGCCTGGAATAGCACCATAAGGATTTGAAGCTGAAGCTAACATAGGGTTCATAATTTCACCTTCTGTTTTATCTCCACTTTCTGCGTGATGATAAACACCGCTTAACATTAATTTATCAGTTAATGGATAGCTAAATCCAAATTGAAAAGCCTGTTTAAGAATAGCTGTTGCTGGAGCTGAGAAAAATGCCAACTCATCATCAATTGGGTTGCTACTATATGTATATCCAATTCTTAATGGTAATTTTTTAATTCCTTTGTACTGGAATCCTGCTGATAAGATTTGAACATTTTTCCATCCAAAACCTGCTACTGAACCTGTTTGAGTCCAACCTTTTTCTTCAAAACCTTGTGTGTTTTCATAATCTACTTGTCTAAAATCTAAAGCTAAATCAATAAGACTTGTAGAATATCCTAAACCTAAAGATAAAACTGCTGGATAATCCATATTAAAGTTATTTTCTGAAGTTGATCCATCAACTAAATCTGTATTTTCAAATTTTAAGTCACCAAATTTTTGTACTGTTTTATAAGATGCTCCAATTTTAATTCCTCCTGGAGAATTATAAAATACACCAAATTGTGCTCCATACCCGATTGCAGAAGCTTTATCACTTACCAAATATCCATTTGCATTTGGACTTGCTGTTGGATTTGGCGCCAATTCTAATGTAGCGTAATTAACAGTTGGTTGTACACCAATTGAAAAATTCTCAGTAACTTCATATGCCCAAGCTACCCCTACTTGTAACAACATATAATCAGATTCTAAGTGACCAAAACCATTCGCTGCTTGTGCATAATTTATAGGATTTGAATTTATAGTTGGGTTAAAATTAGGATTTGGATTCCCTTGTCCGTCTACTGGTGAATTATTATCTAGAGGAAAAGTTACACCAAATCCACTAATCCCAAAAGCAGAAGCACCAAATGTATGTTTACTATCTTCTTTACCCCAAACCATTGCTAAAGCTGGCATTGGTGATACTCCTCTATCATCTTCTGTAATTCCAGAAACAGCTGGTGAAGCTGGTTGACCAGGATAATATTGATCAGCTTGCCACATTGCACCTGCAGGTAAACTCCCACTCAATTCAGGAGAAGAAAAGAAAGCTCCAATGTTAAAATCAATTATTTTGTTATCAAATGTAGAAATAGTTGCAGGATTCCATTGTAAGGCACCGCTAATATCTAATGGTTGAGCTGTTGAAGCACCTCCCATTGACATATTTACTGCTCCAACACCTTGCATAATATGCCCTGCCTGCGCAAATGTTGCAGTTGTAAATAATAAAATTGCTAATCGTAATAAGTTTTTCATAATTTAAAATTTAATTTTAATAATGTTCCTTTTAGTAACAATTGTTGCCTATTACATTTAGGTAGTTACAACAATGAACTTACACAAAGCTATATCGTTCACTGTTTTAATTTAATGACAATTATCATAAAATAAAGTTTACATTGTAACAATTGTTACGTCTAATATTATAAAAGTAATTAAACTAGCATGATTAATTTTATTAAAATTATTGGTTAAAAGTATGAATTTTGAAAGACAAACTATAAATTTGAGATTTTAATCAACATTTATGGAAATAGAAAAAATTATTGAATTGTTAAGTTTTACAATTCCAGCTATAGTAACTGGAGTTATTGCCTATTATTTTTTTTTAAATCACACTAAAACCGAAGAAAATAAACTAAAATTAAATTTCCTAAAAGAAAATCAAAAAGAGGCTCTTCCTATTAAGTTACAAGCATATGAAAGAATGACCTTATTTTTGGAGCGAATGAATCCCGCGAATTTATTAATAAGGATATCTTCAATAAACAACGATAAAAAGGCATATGTTATAAGCTTAATGAATACTATTGAACAGGAGTTTGAGCATAATTTAACGCAACAAATTTATATTTCAGAAAAGTGTTGGAATATTATTGTTACTTCAAAAAATGCAACAATGCAACTTATTAAAACAACTGCAGAAGAAGATACAATTACAAATGCTCAAGAATTCCGTGAAACTATTTTAATGAAAATGTTAAATAAAACTTCCCCTTCAACAACAGCACTTGCATTTATTAAAGAAGAAGTTAGAAGTTTAATATAAAAAATTATTGTTGCCTTCCTTCTAAAACCTTTACTATATCTTTTAAAGTGTAACCTTTTGCTTGTAATAAGATTAAATAATGAAATAATAAATCAGCTCCTTCATTTAAAAACAATTCATCATTACTATCTTTAGCTTCAATAACAATTTCAACAGCTTCTTCTCCTACTTTTTGAGCTATTTTATTAATTCCTTTTTCAAATAAAGAAGCCACATAACTTTTTTCTGAATTGGCATTAAAACGTCTACTTTTAATTACATTTTCTAGTTCCGATAAAAACCCAAAAAACTGTTCATTTGTTTCATCCCAACAAGTACCTGTTCCTTTGTGACAAGTTGGACCTTCTGGCTTCACCTTAACCAACAATGTATCATTATCACAATCATTTTTTATTGAAACCAAATTTAAAAAATTACCACTTTCTTCTCCCTTTATCCATAATCTCTGTTTTGTTCTGCTAAAAAAAGTCACTTTTCCTGTTTCAACAGTTTTTTCATAAGCTTCTTTAGTCATATAACCCAACATTAAAACTTGTCGTGTTATAAAATCTTGAATAATTGCTGGTACTAAACCATCGTTGTTTTTATTGAAATCTATTTTCATAATTGTGTTTTATTAATTTATATCTAAATTATCATTCTGAACTTGTTTCAGAATCTCACCCTACTAATTCATTCTATTGATGAAAGCCTGAAACAAGTTCAAGTTGAAGTAATTGATTACAATCGAACTGGTGAATTTTTCTTTTTTAACTCCTTTTTACTATTGTCATTCCTGCGAAGGCAGAAATCCACTTTTTACTTGGAATAGATTCCTGCCTCCGCAGGAATAACACTACAATCGAACCGGTATATTATTTCTTTTTAACTCCTTTTTTAAATCTATAATTTCAATTTCTTTAAAGTGAAATACACTTGCAGCCAAAGCCGCATCTGCTTTTCCATCAATAAAAGTATTCACAAAATGTTGCATATTTCCTGCACCTCCTGAAGCAATAATGGGAATATTCACCAAACCACTTAAATAAGCCAATGCTTCATTTGCAAAACCATTTTTTGTTCCATCATGGTTCATAGAAGTAAATAATATTTCTCCTGCACCCCGTTTTTCAACTTCTTTAGCCCAATCAAATAATTTTATTTCTGTTGGAACTTTTCCACCAACCAAATGCACCATCCACTCTCCATTAATTTGTTTAGCATCTATAGCAACTACCACACACTGACTTCCAAATTTTGCCGCCAAATCATTTATTAATTGCGGATTTTTTACTGCGGATGAATTTATAGAAACTTTATCT
>TARA_R110001583_G_scaffold25250_3_pt1 | contig 11327 bp, 11 predicted proteins | sample TARA_R110001583 | Tara Oceans TARA_R110001583 (sample SAMEA4398432) | marine metagenome | biome: Polar Biome; feature: [MES] marine water layer (ENVO:01000295) within the mesopelagic zone...; material: water (ENVO:00002006), including particulate matter (ENVO:01000060) such as...... | reverse complement strand
TGCTACGTCAAATGGTTCGTTTTCACGAAGTTTAATTACTGGCATGTGCCTATTACCTTTATGGTTACGGTCGTAAAGCGACCAATGCATTTAAAATGGTGCGAGATTTTAATCCTATTTAGGGTGAAAAGTAAAGACTTACCGTATTAAATTTGCAGAAATACGATAAAAGATTTTTTTATGCATCTAATTTAAATTCGCGTATTGTTATTTTTAAGGAGTAAAAACAGATCTATCTCTGTAAACTAGACGTTTTATTATTGTATTTAAGGACTGGCTCGCTATGCGAATTTTAGGCATCGAAACCTCTTGTGATGAAACGGGTATTGCGATCTATGATGATCAATTAGGGCTACTTTCACACCAACTTTATAGCCAAGTGGCAGTGCATGCCGATTACGGTGGTGTTGTACCAGAACTGGCTTCGCGTGATCATGTACGTAAAACTATCCCGTTAATTAAAGAAGCGCTCGCCATCGCAAATTGCAGCAAAGAAGATATTGATGCTATTGCGTTTACGGCAGGCCCTGGGCTTGTTGGGGCGTTATTAGTCGGTTCTTGTATCGGGCGGAGTTTGGCCTTTGCTTGGGGCATTCCAGCGATTGCTGTGCATCATATGGAAGGGCATTTGTTAGCGCCTATGCTTGAAGATAATAAGCCAGATTTTCCTTTTCTAGCGTTGTTAGTCTCTGGTGGTCATACCTTGATGGTGAAGGTTGATAATATTGGTGAGTATGAAGTGTTAGGCGAAAGTATTGATGATGCGGCGGGTGAAGCTTTTGATAAAACAGCTAAATTATTAGGCTTGGATTACCCAGGCGGACCACGATTAGCTAAAATGGCGGAAAAAGGCACACCTGGGCGGTTTGTTTTCCCTCGTCCGATGACTAACAAGCCTGGATTAGATTTTAGTTTTAGTGGATTAAAAACGGCGACCGCTATTACCATTGCTAAAGAAGGTAATGATGAACAAACACAAGCAGATATTGCTTATGCTTTTCAGGATGCAGTGATTGATACCATTGCGATAAAATGCAAACGTGCGTTGAAACAAACAGGGTTAAAACGCCTTGTCGTGGCGGGTGGTGTGAGTGCAAATACTTCCTTACGCGAGCAACTGGCTGTTTTAATGAAAAACAATGGTGGGGAAGCATTCTATCCGCGTAATGAGTTCTGTACTGATAATGGGGCAATGATAGCCTATGCTGGCATGCAACGTCTGAAAGCAGGACAATTTGAAAGCTTGGCAATTAAAGCCAAACCGCGTTGGCCTTTAGATACTTTAGTCAGCGTAGGGTAGTTTTTAGTCCCACACTTTAATCTGATGTTTTTAATAAACTAAACCCGCCAATTAAGCGGGTTTTTTTATTGGTTATGTGTATTTTTTATTTTTGCTGTTGCTCTTCTTTTAACCAAATTGCGACTTGTTTTGCGAAATAGGTTAATACCCCGTTTGCACCTGCACGTTTAAAACACAGTAACGATTCCATCACGCATTCTTTTTCTTTTAGCCAGCCGTTATCAATAGCCGCTTTATGCATCGCATATTCACCACTGACTTGGTAAGCAAATGTGGGTACTTGTAACTCTGTTTTCACGCGACGTACGATATCAAGGTAAGGCATACCAGGTTTTACCATCACCATATCAGCGCCTTCACTGATATCGAGAGCTACTTCATGGATAGCTTCATCACTGTTGGCAGGGTCCATTTGATAAGTGGACTTATTGCCCCCTTTTAAATTACTGGCACTGCCGACGGCATCACGAAATGGCCCGTAGTAGTTTGATGCGTATTTAGCACTGTAAGCCATGATTTGAGTATTGATGTAACCTGCATGCTCTAAAGCTTTACGTATCGCCCCGATACGGCCATCCATCATATCTGAGGGGGCAACAATATCTGCACCTGCTTGTGCATGAGACAATGCTTGTTTAACCAGTATTTCTGTTGTGATGTCATTAAGTACATAACCGTTGTCATCGATGATGCCATCTTGACCATGTGTGGTAAAAGGATCTAATGCGACATCGGTGATCACGCCTAACTCTGGGCAAGCTTCTTTAATTTGCATCACCGCACGTTGTGCAAGCCCTTCAGCATTATAAGCTTCTTCTGCCATTTCTGTTTTTATATCATCAGGTGTAACAGGAAATAATGCTACAGCGGGTATGCCTAATGCTTCAAGTTCGATACATTCTGCGACTAATAAGTCTAAAGAAAGACGTTCAATACCAGGCATTGAAGGAATCGCTTCACGACGATTGGTACCTTCGAGAACAAACATTGGGTAGATTAAATCGTTAACCGATAATTGATTTTCTGCAACAAGACGACGAGAAAAATCATGCTTGCGTAAACGACGTAAGCGACGTGCCGGGAAACTTTGGGAGATGGTCATGTGCGATCCTTGTGTTTTAAAATCAAAGTGTTTTAAAAATCAAATTTTAAAGATTAAAAAATAGTTTACTGTTTTGCTCTGTTTGTTGCACTAATTGTTTCAATGATTCACCTCGCGCATTAGCAATCGCTTGTGCAATATAAGGTAGGTATTTTGGCTCGTTACGACTTGATTTTGGTTTCGGACGCATTGAACGAGGTAATAAATAGGGCCCATCGGTTTCAATCATTAAACGATTGTTTGGGATAAGCCTTACTAAGTCTAATAGCTCTGTGCCACGTCGCTCATCGCAGATCCATCCTGTGATACCAATATGCAGGTCAAGTGCAAGACAATGCTCTAAATCCTCCTGAGAGCCTGTAAAGCAATGTAATACTGCATTAGGTAATTGCTTAATATAAGGTTTCAGTATTTCTATAAAACGTTTATTGGCATCACGTTCATGCATAAAAACAGGTAATTGTAACTCCACCGCCAAAGCGAGTTGTTGCTCGAAAGCGACTTGTTGCTCTTTAGGGGTAGAAAAATTGCGGTTAAAGTCTAATCCACATTCACCAATTGCTTTTACTTGTTGGTTGTTTGCAAGTTCTCTTAATGTGTTTAGGCTTTGTAGATTAAAAGTTTTGGCATCGTGAGGATGAATGCCTGCAGTGCAATAAAGATATTCAGGGTATTGCAAACAAAGGGCGATGGCTTGCTCACTTTCTTCAATAGATGTGCCGGTGACAATTAAGTTTTTTACACCAGCTTGTTGAGCATTGCTGATGACAACATCTAGGTCTTTATGAAAGCGTTTATTTGTTAAATTGATACCTATGTCGATCATGTTTTGAGTCCCCATAAAACAAAAAAGGATAAATAGTTTAACTATTTATCCTTAACAAAAATCCTATAAAAACAGCGTTTATTTAGTTCAGTAAACGAGCTCGGATTGTTCCTTCAATTGCTTTTAGTTTAAGTAATGCAGTATCAGCATCTTCACTGTCTACATCAATGACAACGTAACCAATGTTGGCATTAGTTTGTAAGTATTGTGCAGCAATGTTGATATTCGCTTCAGCAAAAGCCAAGTTGATTTTAGTTAAGATACCAGGCTGATTTTTATGGATATGTAATAATCGGCTTGCGTCTGCATGACTTGGTAATGAAACTTCTGGGAAGTTTTTAGAAGAAAGCGTTGAACCGTTATCAGAATATTTAACCAGTTTTCCTGCTACTTCATAACCGATATTCTCTTGAGCTTCTTGCGTGCTACCGCCCACATGAGGAGTCAGAATAACATTATCAAATTTACGCAGTGGAGACTCAAATTCTTCTTTATTCGATTTAGGCTCTGTTGGGAATACATCAATAGCAGCGCCAGATAATTTTTTGCTTTCAAGTGCATCACAAAGTGCCGGAATATCAACAACTGTACCACGTGCTGCATTCATGAAAATGGCGCCATCTTTCATTTGTGAAAACTCTTTAGCACCCATCATGTTTTTAGTTGAATCAACTTCTGGTACGTGCAAGCTAACAATATCTGATTGAGCAAGTAGTTCTTCTAATGATGCAATTTGAGTCGCATTACCTAAGCTTAATTTATTCTCAATATCATAATATGAAACACGGAAACCTAAGTTTTCAGCTAAAATACCAAACTGCGTACCGATATGACCGTAACCAATAATACCTAAGTTTTTACCACGAGCTTCATATGAGCCAATTGCAGATTTATCCCACTCACCACGGTGAGCTTTAGCATTACGCTCAGGAATACCACGTAATAACAATAAAGCTTGGCCTAATACCAATTCAGCGACACTACGTGTATTTGAAAAAGGAGCGTTAAATACTGCAATACCTTTTGCTTGAGCTGCGTCTAAGTCAACTTGGTTTGTACCGATGCAGAAACAACCAATACCCACTAATTTATCTGCTGCAGCGATGACTTTTTCGTTGATGTCAGAACGGCTACGAATACCGATAAAATGAACACCTTTAATTTTTTCAATCAGGTCTTCTTCGCTTAGGGACGTTTTGATGCTTTCAATGTTTTTATAACCAGCTTCTGTGAAAGTATCAACTGAGCTTTGGTGTAATCCTTCTAAAAGAAGGATTTTAATTTTATTTTTGTCGAGTGAAAACTTGGTCATTTCTAGTTCCTTGCAACCTACAGGTGAGGTAAATGGGCAATATAAAAAATGGGTGAAAAATTTTAGTGAGCGTAAAATAGCAAAAATAGCGCTAATTGGAAACTTATGTGAGCTAATTCACATATGAAAAATTATTACTATTAATACTTTATTGATCTAAACCAGCAATCTGATTGATTTGTTCGACAACTATAGTCAGATTGCTAAGCGCAAAACACTTCATTATTTAAGTGTTTTAACACCTTCTGCAGAACCAACAAGTACGACATCTGCAGCACGATCGGCAAATAAACCATTGGTCACAACACCAACAATGGCATTTATTTGAGCTTCTAATTTAAGTGGTTCAGATATTTTCATATTGTGTACGTCTAAAATGATATTGCCGTTATCAGTAATAACACCTTCACGGTAAACGGGATCACCACCTAGTTTTACAAGTTGGCGAGCAACATAGCTACGTGCCATTGGAATCACTTCAACGGGTAAAGGGAAATCACCTAAAATATCTACATTTTTAGTATCATCAACAATACAAATAAATTTCTTAGCAACTGCTGCAACAATTTTTTCACGAGTTAACGCAGCACCACCACCTTTAATCATATGATTAAAAGGATTGATTTCATCTGCACCATCAACATAGACACTCAGTTCAGACACTGAATTAAGTTCAAACACTTCTATGCCGTAGCTTTTTAGTTTGGCTGTGGACGCTTCTGAACTTGAAACCGCCCCTTCAATTTCATTTTTCATTGTGGCTAATGCATCAATGAAATGATTAACCGTTGAGCCAGTACCAACACCAACAATGCTATCTTTCTCGACATATTCTAATGCAGCATAAGCAGCTGCTTTTTTCTTATCATCTTGAGTCATGTTTTTTATCCTGAAGTGAGCGCTAAAGTGGCGAGATTATAGCCTGTTATTGTTCTTGTCGTATATCAAAAGTATGAATTTTTATGTTGAAATGACGTGCTTTGACGGAGTGATTATTTCCGGTAGAGGGACATCCCAAGATGCAATTGGCAGTTGTTCTACCTGTTGGCAGTCGTGAGCGAGGCCAATAGGGTATGGGCCTGTTTTGTGGTTAAACCAAGGGGCTAAGGTACGATCATAATAACCTCCACCCATTCCAATTCGATTACCTTGAACATCAAAGGCAACTAATGGTGTGAATATAATATCGAGTTTATTAACAGGACAAATTAATTGTTGATTTAATTTAGGCTCTTTAATGCCGTATTGGTTGGTCACCATCTCGGTCTCTGAGTGGTAATGTAAAAACAATAAATGTCCTTTATTAAAAGGGTGAATAACTGGTAAGTGTACTTTTTTGTTATTTTCCCAACACCATTCGATAAAAGGCTGTGTTTGAATTTCGCCATCAAAGGCAAGTGAAATGGCAATATGGGTAGATTGTTGTACTTTATCGAGTTTAATAAGGCGAGCTAATAATTTTTCAGCATCTATGCTTTGTTGCTCAGCAGATAATGAACGTCGTGCTAAACGAATTTTTTGGCGAATATGATCACGGGAGAGTACATTAGTCATAGATAGCATTTTAAAGATAAGAGGAGATGCACTGGTTTTGCTTTTAACTAATAGCTAAATACTGACAGCTAATAGTCAGTGTAGGTAACCCAAGGGTATCGTTGTTGACTTGGACCTTAAACCCGAAGGTCAAGGTGGCGTCTCAGTGTTTGCCGCAGGCTTCTCGATACGAGCCGAGCTTGCTCAATAGCATTCAATCCAAGTCGCCGGGGTATTACTTATCGGCTCAGGGACTTAGTCAAGATTAGCGGATACCCGAGGGTTGAAATAACCTTACGCGTTTTTTATTACGTTTTAAAGTGTTTTTTGTCGTTTTAGGGGCGTTTGACTATTGATTGAACAAACTCAATTCACATTTTTAATGAAAATAGCTTATTCAATATTTTCTGAGGTTGGGCGCAATGCTTGTTCGATAGAATCTTGCAATAATCGAATACGCTCATTTAATTCACGTGTGTATCGTTCATTTTTTATTTTTTCGACATTCAATTGATGACAATAGTTGAGGGCCGCCATGACGATATGTTGCTCATTTCGACGCGCGGGTGCCTGCTCTTTCATGCTTTTTAATTTGTCATTAAATTGAATCACTGACTTTTCTAAGTTTTCCTCTTCGCCATCAGGACAGCCCATTTTGTAGTGTTGGCCTAAAATAGTGATATCAAGATGCGCCATAACCTGCCTTGTATAAGAAAGAAGCTTAGAAAAAGAAACCCTAATATAGCTAGCTAGTTAGCAACTTTCAAGTAATTACTGGCGACAATAGCTGTGTAAGGGTAGTATTCTATCTATAATTAATCATGATAGAGTATTAGCGATGAGTATCGAACCTTTGCCAAGTTTTAATCAAATAACAGATGTATTACAGGAAGCTGAGCTGTTTACTAGTACCTCTGAGGTACATGGTATCTTGTCGGGTTTTATCTGTGGAGGCATTGATCTCGACTCGCAAAGTTGGTTAACCCATTTTAATGATGTGGTGAATGAAGGTGTTGGCCTACCTCAAAAAGCCAAAAAATTGATTATTTCTATTTATAATCAAGTGCTAAGTCAATTTACTGATGATGGCTTAGGATTTAACTTATTATTACCCGATGATGAGCAACCATTGGATGACCGTTGTGATTTGATGTCTCAATGGGCACAAGGATTTTTAGTCGGTTTTGGCATGGTGCAACCCGCGCTCAAAGAGGCCAGTGAAGAGGTTCAAGAATTAATTAAAGACATTCGAGATATTTCACAAATTAGCCTTGATTTTGAACAAGAAGACGAAGAATCTGAAATTGCCTATGCAGAGATTGTTGAATATTTACGGATCGGGGTCATGCTTTGCTTTAATCATTTTTCACGCAAGCCGAGCCAGTCGTCCTCTAAAACTATCCATTAATACTAGAAGAACATAACAATGAACCTATTTCAGCAACGAAGAATTCAATTTATCAATCAAATGCAAGCGAATAGCATGGCACTCATTCCTGCTTCGCAAGAAACTATTCGCAATAACGATTGTGAGTATCCATTTAGACAAAATAGTGATTTTCATTATCTTACTGGATTTGATGAGCCAGATGCGTTGCTGATGCTGACTAATATCGGTGATGTGCCTAAAGTCATTTTATTTAACCGTAAAAAAGATAAAAGTGCAGAAATATGGCATGGCTACCGCCTTGGTCAAGATGAAGCACCTTCGAAATTAGCGCTTGATGAAGCCTACGCTATTGATGAGTTTGAATCGCTACTTGAATCGAAGCTAAATGGTGTTGATGCATTGTATTATCCTATGTTTCAAAATGATGCATTAGATAAAAGTTTAAAAAACATTGTTAATAAGTTACGCATTTCAAAACGAAAAGGCGCGATTGTGCCTAGTTGCTACTTTGATTGTTTGCCGTTATTGCACGAAATGCGTGTTATTAAGTCTGAGCGTGAAGCTGAACTATTAGCTGAAGCCGCTGAAATTTCGGCTTCGGGGCATGTTAGAGCGATGCAGGCTTGTCGTCCTGGCATGTGGGAATATCAATTAGAAGCGGAAATTAAATATCAGTTTGCTTTACAAGGTACGCGAGATGTTGCTTATAACAGTATTGTTGCTGGTGGTAATAATGCCTGTATTTTGCATTACACTGAAAATAATAAACAATTAAAAAATGGCGATTTAGTATTGATTGATGCAGGCGCAGAATATCAAGGTTATGCAGGTGATATTACTCGTACCTTCCCCGTTAATGGTAAATTTACAGAGCATCAAGCGCTGTTATACCAATTAGTCTTAGATATTCAAGTGGCTGCTATTAATCAGGTAAAACCGGGTGTTGCATTAGCCGATATCAATAAAAAAGTAGTTGCAAAATTAGTGGATGGTTTACTGACACTAGGGCTTTTAACGGGTGAGAGTGAAGACTTAATTGCTGATGAGAGTTACAAGGCCTTTTACATGCATGGCATTGGTCACTATCTAGGCTTAGATGTACATGATGTTGGTAGTTATGGCACCTTAGATGATCCCCGATTATTAGAAGCAGGTATGGCGATTACTATTGAACCTGGTTTGTATGTTAGTAAAGATGCTGATGTGGATGATTGTTGGAAAGGCATTGGTATTCGTATTGAAGATGATTTATTAGTGACAGAGCAAGGTGCGGAAGTGCTCAGTGCCGATGTACCAAAAACCATTGATGAAATTGAAGCATTAATGGCGGATGCAAAAGCCCATGGTTAAACAAAGTGCGAAACCGCTAGAAATGAATGAGAAGGCTGATATTGTTATTGTCGGTGCTGGCATGTCTGGTTGTTTGTTAGCACTTGCGATTGTTAAGCAATCGCCAACACTTAATATCGTGTTAATTGATGATAATCCTGAAAAAGTAGATAAAGGCACGCACCCTGGTTTTGATAATCGCAGTATTGCACTCAGTGCGGGTAGTTGCGCTTTATTGGAGCAAATTAATATCTGGAGCGCGTTGCAAAAAGATGCTCAGCCCATTGATGATATTCATATTTCAGATCGTGGTAAGTTGGGCATTGTTAATCTTGAAAAACAACATGGCAATTTGCCTTTTGGCTTTGTCGTTGAATTACAACATGTTGGAGCCGTGCTACAGCAACAGTTAGAAAAATATCCGCAAGTTAAACGGATTTATAACAGTGTCTTAATTGATATTGAAAAACAGCCACAAAGCATTCTTTGCACAGTGCAAAATCAAACAGAGCAGTCAACGGAAACTGCATTACCAGAGCCACAGATAATAGAAGCAAAACTCTGTATTGCAGCGGATGGTGCGAATAGTTTAACTAAGCAATTGTTATCTATTTCAAGTACACAATTTGATTATCAATGTAGCGCAATTATTGCTAACGTTCGTTGTGATAAAGCACATCTTAATCGCGCCTACGAGCGTTTCACCGATGCAGGGCCTTTAGCTTTATTGCCTTTATCAGATAATCGTTATTCATTAGTCTGGTCTGTAAAAAATAGCGAATTAGCAGATTTACTTGAATTAGATGAGTCTGCATTTTTAGCTGCCTTACAAAAAGCCTTTGGTTACCGTGCGGGTGTGTTTAAAAAGGCCGGAAAGCGCTACAATTACCCCTTGAAATTAATCTCATCAAATAAACCTTTTACTCATCGAGGCGTTGCTGTTGGTAATGCAGCTCATTGCTTACACCCTGTTATGGGGCAAGGGTTTAACTTGGGTATGCGTGATATCAGTGTGCTTGCTAACATTATCTCAGAGACTGCTAATGCAGAAGGTAATAACGCTGATAAATTAGGCGATTATTCAATGCTCTCTCGTTATTGGCAAGCACGACAAAAAGATCATCATCGCACCATTAATATGACTGACTCTATTGTGCATATTTTTAGTAATACCCATTTTCCCTTTGTCCTTGGGCGCACCATGGCACTACAAGCTATATCTTGTTTTCCAGCACTTAGTTCACCCATCGTAAAGCAAGCTAAAGGGCAATTTAATCTCTTAATACAAGAAGAAAAATCATGATGTTATCCTATGATTTAACCATTGTTGGTGGTGGCATGGTCGGGCTTACATTAGCCTCTGCTTTGGCTAAAAGTAATTTGAATATTGCCATTATCGAAAATAATGAAACTTGTCCGTTAACAGAAACGCCTGCTACCCGTGTTAGTGCTATCAGTGCCGCCAGTCGTACTATTTTTGAAAAGCTGAATATTTGGCAAAACATCAACGCCAAACGTATTACGCCTTACGATACTATGTTCGTTTGGGAAAAAGACAGTTTTGGAAAAATCGCCTTTGATGCGCAACAAGTCGAAGCCTCTCAGTTAGGTTACATCATTGAAAATGATCAGATTCAACATGCTTTGTTAACAAGCGTTCAAAAACAATTGAATGTCACTTTTTATCATCCGGATAGATTAACTAATATTGCATTGGGTGAAGGTGAGGCTTGGTTAACACTGGAAAGTGGCAAAAATATCACCACTAAGCTGGTGGTCGGTGCAGATGGTGCAAATTCTTGGGTACGTAACAAGGTTGATATTCCTTTAACGCATTGGGATTATAATCATCATGCCTTAGTGGCAACCGTCAAAACAGATCTTGCGCATGAATCCTGTGCAAGGCAAGTTTTTACACCCGACGGTCCTTTAGCATTTTTACCGCTTTTTGAAGAAAACCTTTGTTCTATTGTTTGGTCTGTTCCCCCTGAAAAAGCCAAACAATTACAATCACTCTCCGCCTTTGAATTTAATAAACAACTCACACGTACATTCGATAATCGTTTGGGCTTTTGTGAGTTACAAAGTGAACGACAAAGTTTTCCGTTAACCATGCGTTATGCACGTGATTTTGCTAAACACCGCGTTGCATTGATTGGTGATGCGGCACATACCATCCACCCTTTAGCGGGGCAGGGGGTTAACTTAGGTTTGTTAGATGCCATAAGCCTTGCACAATGTATTTTAGACAATAGCGAAGCAGATAAAGATATTGGTGTGTATGCGAATTTACGTCATTTTGAACGCTGGCGTAAAACCGAAGCTGCGCAAATGGTGGCATCAATGGAAGTTTTAAAACAACTTTTTCATGGTGACAACCCGGTGCAAAAAACAATACGCGATTTAGCATTGGTCTTTGCGGATAATGTCAGCCCGTTAAAAAAACAATTCATCAAACAAGCGATGGGATTAAATGGCGAGTTGCCAAGTATTTTGAACCCTAATTAAAACAGATATACCCGTTACCAATCAAGG
>TARA_R110001583_G_scaffold194120_1_pt1 | contig 11338 bp, 9 predicted proteins | sample TARA_R110001583 | Tara Oceans TARA_R110001583 (sample SAMEA4398432) | marine metagenome | biome: Polar Biome; feature: [MES] marine water layer (ENVO:01000295) within the mesopelagic zone...; material: water (ENVO:00002006), including particulate matter (ENVO:01000060) such as...... | reverse complement strand
GGTCTAAGCGAAATCTGACTAGATGGGTTTTATGGCGCGCTTACCAAAATACCGGCTGCGCAATACGCTAAAAAAGAGCTGTATGACCTGTTAGAAGGGCAAGCACACCGCTTTGCCAGCGCTTTTTTAATGCCGCCTGAGAGCTTTGCGCAAGAGGTCGTATGGCCAACGCTGGATAACCTGCTTTCGCTTAAGTCGCGCTGGAAGGTCTCCGTGGCGTCGATGATTGTGCGCTGCCGTGATTTATCACTGCTGACAGAACAATTAGAGCTAAGGCTGTGGAAAGGGCGTTCGGCTCGTAAATGGACGAAAGGCGAGCCAGGTGATGATGCTCTGGCTTTCGAGCAGCCCAAACTTATGATGCGAGGCGCTCATCTGTTAGTGGATAACGGCATCTTTGAGCGCAATGAGTTAGTGCATCAGATTGGTTTACCGCCAGCAACGATAGAGATGCTATGTAATTTACGCCCAGGTTATCTGAGTGTTCAGCCTAGTGCTGGGGATAACGTGGTGCCTCTCAAGCTCAAGCGTACTGCCAGGGCTAGCCGGTCAAAGCAGGCAGAGGTTCTGCCGTTTCAGAAGTAGATAGGGCTGTTTGCGCCATAAGGTGGCCGTCACCGGCCGCTAATAAAATTTGTGTCTGATGACCACACTCTTTAGTTAGCCCACGTCATTTTTTCCTAATAATGCTCTTCAATATACGCATACGATTTCTGAAACAGCTCTTTATCTTTACCTAACCCAAACTGGGCCAGCGTTACCATGAGAGCCTTCTGAATTTCACGTGGGCCGCTGTTTGAGTGCTGCCAACCATCAAAACGTTTGGCTTTGACGATTTTGTCGATTTGTTCGACCACATCGCCAATGATCTTGGGCGTCGTTTCTGGTCGGGTTTCGAGGAATAACGTGGTGAGGGCCTGCTTGTTATCCTCTTCTGTTACCACATGCTCGCCGGTTTCACGTTCGGCTTGCACGGTGTCTTTGGCGGTATCTAATAGGCCTTTCAACCAGTCGATGGCTTTGATAACGCCGGCTTCGTAATCCTGGCGTAGCTTTTCCAGGCGTTCACCCAATGCCACGAATTTAGGATCATCGTGACCTCGCAACCTGCCCATTAGATCAATTTCCAGGCGTTTGGCGCGTTGTTCCTGTTCTTTATCGGTTAGGGTGAAAATAGCGTGTTCATCCATGATGAGTTCGTCGATATCATCGCGGATACGCTTGATGTCGGTATGTTCATGGATCATCTTGATGGTTTCAGGCCCGAGAGCTGCCCATACCAAAGCGCCGGTTTGGCCAATTGGCCGTACGGATTCGTAAATTTGGGCAAGCCACTTATAGTCTTGTTGGTAAGGGGTGAGGAACGTATCAGGGCTAATGGCCGACCATAACTTGGCTAACACGCCAAAGCAGGCGGCGAACTCATCGCGCTTTGCATTGGTAGGTAGGCACTCTTGCGCCGCGATAATACCCTCAAACCCTTCCAGCGTGCGGTCCACTTCCGGGAAAAAAGCCAAACACTTCTCTAGCTGAGCTGGCAGTATCGCTTTAAAGGCCTCAATGCCTTCAACCACACCATCTATCTCATCTGGGTTGTACGCCAGTGCGGTACGTAAGTTCTCGAATACCCCCAGGTAATCAATGATTAAGCCCATGTCTTTGCGAACATCGCTGGTCTCGTACAAGCGGTTAGTACGGCACATGGCTTGCAGCAGGGTGTGGTCGCGTAGGGGCTTGTCTAAATACATGCAGTAGCAGATAGGCGCATCAAAGCCGGTTAACAGCTTGGCGGTGACTATTAACAGTTGAAGCGGGTGCTTGGGATCTTTATAGCTTTCAATTAGATCTTTTTGGGTCTGATCTTCAGCATCAATATGCTGCCAGCGCTCAAAATCGGCTTGCTGAATGGGAAGGGCCAGCTCGTTATGCCATTTACGCCAGTCGTGATTGGTTCTCTCTTGTTGGCCCTTTTTGGAGGAGTGAATAGGCGCCTGGTCCACATTCATCACTACTTCTAGAGCGTCAAACCCTAGCTTTTCACCCAGTAGATAATACATCTGCACACAGGCTTCGCGGTCGTACATCACCACCATGCCTTTCATTTTTTTCGGCTTAACATGGCTGGTAAAGTGCTCAGCAATATCACTGCTGACGGCGGCCATCCGTTTAGGCGCTTTCAGCATGATGGCCAGTTTGCCTGCGCGTTTTGAAAGGGCGGCTTTTTCTTCGTCGTCTAGGTTGTTGTCTTTAGCAAGCTGCTCAAACTCTTCGTTGATCGCGTCTCGGTCTACCCGCAGTTCTGCCAAGCGTGGTTCAAACTTCACGGGGTTAGTAGCCCCGTCGCGGATCGATTGCTTGTAACTGTAGCGGCTCATGTAGCGGCCGGGGTCATCCTCAGCGCCAAATAGTTTGAAGGTGTTGCGGTCGATGCCGGAAATCGGCGTACCGGTTAGGCCGTAGAAGTGCGCATTTGGCAGTGCCCAGCGCATTTTGTCGCCAAGGCCCCCTTCCTGGGTGCGGTGGGCTTCATCCACCAGCACAATAATGTTGTCGCGGTTATTCAGGCCGTTTAGGTTGTTCTGGTCTATCTCAATTTCTTTAAACTTAAAAATAGTGGTGATCAAAATGCCACGGCTGTCTTGCTCGATATGCTCGCCGAGTTTTTTGCAGCTTTGCACTTTGATTAGGTTTTTCACATCAGCCCCGCCGAAGGTTTCATTAATCTGGCTATCCAGATCGCGTCGGTCGACGACCACTAACACCGTGGGGTTCTTCAACTGGTTGTCGGTACGCAGCATTTTTGCAGCGTAGAGCATCAGTAATGATTTACCTGAGCCCTGGAAATGCCAGATTAAGCCCTTTTTCGGGTAGCCCATTCTGACCCTTTCAACAATCTGTTGGGCGGCTTCAAACTGAGGGTAGCGCGGTAAAATTTTGCTGCGCTTTGGCGGCGTGTTTTTACCGGTTTTCACAGTGGAAAACAGTGCAAAGGATTCCAGCAGTTGCAGTAACGTTTGCGGGTTTAGCAAACCTTCACAGCTGCTTAACACCGATGCCAAGCCGGGCATAATATTGTCGCGTTGATCAGTATGGTGCCAAGGCCCCCAATCTTTTACTCGGGCATTAATAGCGCCATAAGCAAAGGTTTTGCCTTCGCTGGCAAAGCACAGCAGGTTAGGCACAAAAAAGCGCTCAACGTTTTTCCAGTAGTGCTTTTTACCGCCCATGAAATCGGCGGCACCATCCTGCCAGGTCACGCTTGGCCGCGTGGCCGTTTTGACTTCGCCGACCACTAAGGGTATGCCATTCACATACAGTACAATATCAAAATACACCTCTGTGGCGGCTATGTAGTGCACCTGCTTTGCCACCACAAAGTGGTTGTTTTCAATATCATCAAAATCAATCAGGTTAATGGTGATATGGTCGCCATTCTCGCCGAAAGGCAGTGTTTTGTCGGCCATTAACCACTCATGGAAGTTCTCGTTGGCCTTCACTAGGCCGGTATGTTGGGCTTCCAGTACCACGGCACGCAGCTTGTGAATCACCTCATCGGCATAGTCAGGTTGCTTGGCGATATCAGGGTTTAACGAACAAAGCGCGTCTTTGAGCCACTCGTCGACAAAGATATCCTGCGCTTGTTTAGGCAGGCTGTCGCCGTGGCAGTAGGTCCATTTTATGTCGCTTAAACCTTTTAAGCGGTCAATGATCCCATTTTCTGTGACGGTTTTTTCGTTAAACATTTATTGTCTCTCAAATATTAAAAATTTTTGATAGCAGTAGGTTTTTAATTTTTTGTGCATTATTAAATTTTTCGGTTAGTGTGGCTGCTGTCATATCAAAACTCTCAAGAAAATCTGTAATCATTTCTCTTTCTTTTTTTTCTGGCATCTTGAATGTGAAGTTAGATAGATCCTTTCCATTGATAGAATTGATTGTGGCTCCCAAATTGCGCAATACTTGCTTTCTGTACTCTGAGGATTGAAATAAGTGAAAAGCAAAGCGAAAGTCATCTGTTCTAAATAGAGACATAAAAGCGCCATGTGTTGCATTTTTAGCGGCATCGGATATTAGAGCTGTTTTACCTATCAAATGCTTTGACCCATTTCTCACACAGATTAGTATGTCATTTGGCTGGGCAAGTGAGTCATTTCGCACTTTACAGTTAACATAAACATTGTCTTCCAGTATGAGCTTGGAATCTTTAATGTTTGACGATCTCAATACAAGAAGTGCTTCAGTGTCCTGTGTAACATCGTTTGGAGAGTAGGTTAAGCCTGCCTTAAATGTTCCTATTTCCTTTAGTTTAACTTTTTTCCATTCCCCATTAGCGCCTAATAAACGCCTGTTTCCAGTCAAATACTCATTTGATATTGCAATTCGTAACTTTTCGAAACTATCCTTTGCTTCTTGGGAGGATATAAGTGACCTTTCAGAGCTTAGCATCAGCTTCAGAAGCTTTGCTTGGCTTTCTTTGTTTGGAAGGCTGAATTTTTGTTCGGCTAGCACTTTCCATTTAATCGTTGGAGATAAAGAGCCTTCAGAGATAGCGACTGAGCGACTCATAAATACATCAGACTGCATAAAAAATGGCAAAAATTCCGGAATCACCTTTTCCGGAATAGCCTCAAGTACCATGGCATGGGCAGAGCAAATACAATCCCAATCAGCTACAGCTACTTTACGTTGGTAGGCGCGACGCTTACCAAAAATAATCTGACCTTTTTTCACTAACAATTTCTGCCCAGCAACATCACTGGGTACACCGTGACGCTTAATTTTCAGGCTGTCGGGGTCTAAGTGCTCAAGTCCGACATAGATATCAAGGTCGGTTGCGCTAGGTTCTACACGCATAGAAATATGCTTGGCGATATCGCCAAACTTCACCATTTGCCAGCCTTCAGGTAATTGTTGCTCGCTCATTTACTGCTCCACCTTGCTTTCATTAACGTCGTAACCTAGCTCAGCAAGGCTTTTGAACAACTTATTAGTCTGCTTTTGCAGCTGTATGCGGCTTACCTTCCACGCTTCGATGGCATGTTCAATATTATGCACTTCGCCATCACTTTTTGCCTCTACATACAGCGGTATCGATAGGTTGTAGAGGTTCTCTTTAATGGTATCGATATCGACCAACGCGGTGATGTCGCTTTGGTTGTCAGGGTTAAAATAAGCTTCACACAATACCGTTAAATCATCATCCGATAAGCGGCTATGGGCGCGTTCGCGGGTCACATGCTCCACGCCATTGATAAACAGTATCTTGTTTTTTCGCTCTGCGGGCTTGTTGCAGTTAAGCACTACCACGCAGGATTCCATCGGCGAGTTGTAGAACAGGTTTGGCCCTAGGCCAATCACCGCTTCGATAATGTCAGCTTCAATCACCTGTTTGCGAATGGCCTGTTCAGAATCACGGAACAGAACGCCGTGGGGCCAAAGCATTGCGGCGCGGCCGGTGTCTGGATTTAGGCTCTTGATGATATGGGTGTAAAACGCGTAATCGGCACAGCCTTGTGGCGGCACACCGTAAAGATTGCGGCCGTACGGGTCGGCGGCGAACTTATCGCGGCTCCACTTTTTGATGGAGTACGGCGGATTGGCGAAGATGACATCAAACTGCTTGAGCTGGTCGTTTTCGATAAACTTTGGCTCTGCCAGGGTATCGCCGCGCAGCACGTCAAACTCTTCAATATCGTGCAGGAACATATTCATGCGGGCGATGGCCGAGGTGAGCAGGTTTACCTCTTGCCCATAGAGATGAACACTGCGCCACTCTTTGCCTTGTGAGCGTAAATCCATCACCGCATTTAGCAGCATACCGCCAGTGCCACAGGTGGGGTCGTAAGCGGTTTCGCCGGGTTTTAAGCCCATGATGCGCGTCATCAGATGCACCACGGTTCGATTGGTGTAGAACTCTGCAGCGGTGTGGCCTGAGTCGTCGGCGAATTTTTTGATCAGGTATTCGTAGGCTTCACCTAAGTCATCCTGGGCGACTGATTTAATACCTAGCGGTATTTTACTGAAGTGCTCAATCAAATCGGCCAGCAGGTGATCTGGTAGGCGCTGTTTATTGGTCCATTGGGCGTCACCAAATACGCCATGAAGCCGTGGGTTGTTGGCCTCAATTTGGCGCAGTGCGTTCTGAATGGCCTCACCGATGTTTTTGCTGGTATTGCGCACCGTTGCCCAGCGCGCTTCATGAGGAATATCAAAGCGGTGGAACATAGGTAGAACGGCATATTCCGCATCGCCGTCATGGACTTCCAGTGCTTCGTTATACTCTTCCAGGTACACATCAGACAGGCGCTTATAAAACAGCAGCGGAAAGATGTACTGCTTGTAGTCTGAGGCATCAATTTGTCCGCGCAGGAATTCGGCGGCTCCCCAGAGTAAATCCTCTAATTTCTTTCGATTTAACACACTCATGAATGCTTCTCGTCGCTTAGTTGCTGCTTCACTTGCTGACCAAGCGAGGTTAACCGGTACTTTTGGTTGCGGCTGGTTGGCTTGTCTGGAATGGTCATTTCCACCATATGTGGTTCGGCCGTTAATGCAGGTTTGAGGTAGTGCTTGCGAAAGTGCTCGGCGTTATTGAGCCCCATCAGGACCATTAGGTCATCACGGCTATGCTCGGTGGTCATCACTTGGATCATCCGTGCCACATCCGTGGTGACTTCCGTGGTGACTTCCGTGGTGACTTCCGTGGTGACTTCCGTGGCAAATAGCGTCAAGGTAACCCCGGATGAGGGGTCAGATTCCCATTTTGGCGCAGGTAAGCCCGCCTGTTTGCAGGCTTCTTGGATCACCACGCTGCCTCGGCCGAGTTTTTCCATATAGCCTTGCAGATATAAACCGTGGGCGATATCGGGATTTCGCAATACTGAAATATGGCCTTGCTGAATTTTCTCTACATCAATGCCTTTTGGAAAGGCCCCAGAGTTCCAGATGTTGACTTGTTGCGGGCTCACTTCGACTTTGATGCCGCCAGCAAAGCTACTGTAATCACGATGCGCAAAGGCGTTAACGATGGCCTCACGGACGGCCTGTTCGGGGTACATAGGAACATCTTGTCGCTGATGACTATTGCCGGTGAAACGCGCACGCGATGGGGTATTGCGTATCACAAAGCTAATCAGTTGTTCGATGATCTCTGCCATAGGGCCATCGAGGTGTTGAAGATCTTGATACTCATCATCGGCTTTTTGGCGGTAACTCACTGCCCGCACGCGTGCTTGTGGGTGACGTTTGCCGGGCGTTTTTGCCAGTAGTACATCGGCTGCATTGGTAAGGCGGCCATATTTGGCCAGCGACAGCAGCTGTAATTGATGCAGTAAGCCTTGTTCGGCTTTTTTAACCTCATCAGGAATGCGCTTGGCAGATAACAGCTTTTTACAGGCAGGCTCTGACAGGGCTTGTTCGTCTAGCTCGGAGGAAAACAAGCGCTCCCAGCGTTCGGGCTCAATCTGTTTACGCAGCACCATGTCGCGAATGGTGTCCACATCGGCCTTTTGGGTACGCTCATTTATGCGCACATAAATGTCGCTGTTAAAGGCGTAAGGAATGTCTTTACCCGCGGGCACTTCGACAACCAGTATGTTTTTACCTTCCACCGTTTGTACTTCTACAGAAAACAACACGGGTGGCTGGATAGCTGATTTGAGCTCGGATTCTAACCGTTCTGCGACCTGCTCAGCCTTGTCAATACCGCTAATTTGGCCCTGATTGTTAACGCCGCACAGTAAGTAACCGCCTTGAGTATTTAAAAATGCACATACCTGTGGGCCGCACATTTGCAGAGAGGCTTTAGCTTTAAATTCCAGCGTTTGATTTTCGCCAAGAGACAGTAGCTGCTTGAGCTCTGAAGGAGATTTACTCATTTCGGCCTCCCACTGACTGGCCGACTCTGGCGGTATCCTTAAAATGCTCGGTTAGGCGCTGTTCAACATCCTGATAACGGGAGAACTGTGCCACTACAAATAGATTGGCGTCGTCGTCGCGATCAAATTTTTGTACCCAATTCCCCTGGCGCTCATCCAGGGGCAAATTTTCCATGGTTGCATCTTCGTAAAGATCGATAACTTTTAAGTTAGAGACAGAGGATGCCCCTTTTCGCAAGGCAAGCTTAGAGCGCTCTTCAGGCGTTTTGTAGCCAAGATCCATCAACATGCGGCGTGCAAACACCACTTGGTCATGGGCTAGAAACCAGCGTGGCTTGTGGAGTTCGATGGCTTTTTTGATTTCTTTATGGGTAATCGATAAGCCCGTGCTATCTACACCGCTGCCGTATTGCGGTGTGATGATGCCTAAAAAAAGGTCACACTTTTCCACTGCTCTTAGGCAACTTTCGAAGGCGGTTTCATTGGAGGAAACGGGAACTGTTCCCTTGTGAGACATCCAGACTTCATAACCAAAAGCGGTAAGCAGTGAATAGACGCGATCGAGCAGCTCTTCAACGCCGTAGACGGTTGAGGACACCATAACGGTGAGCTTTGGAGTCATAGCTCGAACCCTTCCTTGATGAGCAACGCTTCCAATTCGTCTTCTGCTTGCTCAAGAGCGGCAAGCTTTTGTTGGAAGTCTTTTAACGCCTCTTCCACCGTTATGGTTTCTTCGACCAGCGGCTTTTGTACGTAGCGAGCAATATTGAGGTTGAAGTCGTTCTCTTCGATTTCACTCAATGGCACCCAGCGTGCAACACCTTCAATTTCTTGCGCTGTTGGGCCTTGCTGCTCCTGGCTCCGGTAAATCTCATAAATGGAATCGGCTTGATCATTCGATAAGGTATTTTGTGCGCGGCCTTTGGTAAAGACTTCTTCTGCATTGATGATCAGTAGGTGGTCTTTGTGTGCTAGCGGTCGATATTTACGCAGTACCAAAATGCAGGCCGGGATACCTGTACCATAAAAAAGGTTGGGGGCAACGCCGATGATGGCTTCAATGCGGTTTTCTTTAAGTAGCTGCGTGCGGATTTTTCCTTCCGCCCCGCCACGGAATAACACGCCGTGAGGCAAAACAACGGCCATACGCCCGGTATTGTTGAGTGAGGCAAACATGTGTTGCACCCAGGCAAAATCACCGTTGGTTTTAGGCGCTAGGCCATATTGCTGACGGCCATAAGGGTCGTTTGCCCAAAGATCATAGCCCCACTCTTTCAGGCTGAATGGTGGGTTGGCAATGACACAATCGAAGCTTTCCAGGCGGTCGTTCAGCAGAAATTTAGGGTCGCGTAGCGTATCTCCACGCGCGATGTAAAAATCTTCCTGCCCATGAAGGAACAGGTTCATGCGGGCAATGGCTTCCGTGGTCAGGTTTTTCTCCTGACCTTTGATTCTTAATAAGCGCGGATCGCCTCCGTTTTCTTTGACGTGATGAATGGTCTCTAACAGCATGCCGCCCGTACCGCAGGCTGGGTCGTAAACGCTTTCGCCAGCCTTAGGGTCAAGAATATTGACCATTAGCCGCACGATAGTGCGTGGCGTATAGAACTCGCCGGCTTTTTTGTTGGCTTTATCGGCAAAGCGTTTGATGAGGTACTCGTAGGCGCGTCCCATATCATCATCACGCACACTGGTGACACCCAGGTTCACCTTGTTGAAGTGATTGAGCAGCGTGTTTAAGAGTTCGTCTGGTAGGCGCTCCTTATTAGTCCAGCTCGCATCACCAAAAATACCGTGTAGCTTAGGGTTGGCTAATTCGATGCCGCGAAACGCATCTTTCAGCCCCTGGCCGATGTCTTTCGTTTTGGCGAAGACATCTTTCCAGTGGCAACTTGCTGGAATTTGGATACGGTGGAACATCTCGCCTTTAGCGAGTTCAGCATCACCGACTTGCTCCATTGCTTCGGCAAACTCTTCATCGTATACGTCGCATATACGTTTGAAGAACAGAATCGGGAAAATGTAAGTTTTGTAATCAGAGGCGTCGATTGGTCCTGTGATGATATGAGCCGCATGCCACAGATGTGCTTCTAAATCTTTTAGATTAATCAACGTCATTGTCTGTCCTAAGGTAATTCTCAACGCCATTTTTCCCGCACGTTAGCGTACGCGTGGCAGGCTTAAAAGCCATCTTTGATCACTTCTGCTATAGAGATAGGCGTTTTGGTGCTTTCTGCGATTGGTTGCGTTAGCGCATGTAGCCGCTTGAGGTCGTCTAAGCTTTGCCAGAGCAAAAGCAGTTGGCGAAACGAGATTTGCCCGGTGAGCTCAAATTTTTTGATGGTGGGTGCGGGCACATTGCTGCGCTCAGCCAGTGCTGCGCGGGATAACTTGGCTTGTTCGCGTAGGTGGCGCAGATGGGCGGCAAAGGCCTGCTGAATATCGTTATCGTCCAGCAGCAAAGCATGATGCATAAGTAGGACTTCCTGGTCTGGATACAGTGGTGTCCATGTTAGCTGTTTTAGAGTGCTTTTGGATACTATGATGTCCTTGCAAATTCTGGATCACTTGTCTCGTGGAGTCTGCTGCTCAACTGACTAAGCCCGTTCGCGATTCAGCACTCTAGTGCCCCAGCTTTGGTTGATAGCTTCTTACAAATACCAGTGACCGTCTTGGGAATTTTCCACTCGCAGCATGCAACCAAATCGATTCGAGAGACATTGTCTCCCAAATTGGAAAAGCTTGATAAAAGTGGCGCATATTGCACACATTGTTAACATCGAAATCCTTTCACAGCGGTTCGGTTGTTGCGCTCGTTGCTGCTTACCCTTCACTGATTGAGGATGGCCTATGCCCACCCTGCGCCGTTTCACCTTAACTCTGCTGCTCGGTGTGCTGGGTATGCTCTCCATCAGCGCCCAAGCCAACACCGCCTCTTGGCAAGCTCTCCAAGAGGGCGGATTGATAATTCTAATGCGCCACTCCCTAGCCCCAGGCATTGGCGACCCGCCGGGTTTTGAGCGGGGCCGCTGCGAGACTCAGCGCAATCTTTCTGCGGGTGGCCGCGCCCAGGCGGAAGCCGTTGGTCGTACCTTTCGCGAGCGGAATATTCCCATTGCGGCAGTGTATTCATCGCGCTGGTGCCGGGCGCTAGACACCGCGGAGCTGATGGCGCTGGGGTCTGTAGAGCCTACTCCCTGGCTGGATTCGTTTTTTCGTGGGCGCGGAGATCAGGCGTCCATCACCCAAACGGCTCAAGGGCAGATCGCTGCCTGGCAGGGGCCGGGTAATTTACTGCTGGTCACCCATCAGGTAAATATCACGGCATTGGTGGGTAGCGGTGTGAGCTCTGGAGAAATGATTGTGGTGCGCCCAGAGGATGATTCGTTTCAGGTAGTGGGGCGGTTGAGCGTTAACGGTCAGTAATTTGCTTCCTGTCTGCGGGAGCCGTTATAAAGTAA
>TARA_R110001583_G_scaffold99381_1_pt1 | contig 11357 bp, 10 predicted proteins | sample TARA_R110001583 | Tara Oceans TARA_R110001583 (sample SAMEA4398432) | marine metagenome | biome: Polar Biome; feature: [MES] marine water layer (ENVO:01000295) within the mesopelagic zone...; material: water (ENVO:00002006), including particulate matter (ENVO:01000060) such as...... | reverse complement strand
ATTAACTGGATGGACTCAGGAGAGTTGCGAAGCTATGCGGAAGTGTCAGACTGTTGGCATGGGAACACAGATGATTTATTTTGTGCCCATCCAGCAGCTACGGCAAGCACTAGGGCAGAAGGTAGGGCGCTAAGAAAGGCTTTAAAGATTAGATGTCTAGCCGCTGAAGAGCTTGCAAAAAAAGATATTGTGTCGATTGTTAGACAGGCTGTCAACACCGACCAAGGACTAGACGGAGAGTGGAAAGAATCAGATACAATTAGTGAGCCTCAAACAAACTTTATTGACGCTAAATGTAAACAGCTAGATATTGATGTTATGAAATTCATCAATGTGGGAGCAGAACATTATGGCTCAATTAGCGAGGTGACTAAAAAAACTGCTTCTAAAATGCTCTCTACTTTAAACGAGTACCAAACGAAAAAGAAACCCATCCCAGACAAAATTCTGGGCTATGATTCAAACTGGAGATAAAAATGAAAGTAACAAAAACGATTGGGAATTTAACCGTACAGTTCGAAGGGGAAACCCAGAAAGACATCTTTAAGCAGCTTTCCTCTTTGGAGGAAGTGTTTGGAGAAAAGGCGTGCGGCAAATGTGGATCAGAAAATCTTAGATTTGTTGTCAGGGAAAACGACGGCAATGAATTCTATGAGCTTAGATGTCTAGACTGTGGTGCAAAGCTTTCGTTTGGCGCGCACAAAAAGGGCGGTGGATTATTCCCACGACGAAAAGACGTGGATGGTAATTGGCTTTCTGACAAAGGCTGGCAAAAATGGAATCCTAAAACAAAGAGTTTGGAATAAATTTAGCCCGCGAAAGCGGGTTTTTTTATATCATGAAAGTAAGCGTAATAATTCCAACATACAATAGATTTAATTGTCTTCTAAACGCTATAGAGTCTGTAAAGAATCAGAACTATCCAGACATTGAAATAATTGTTGTTAATGATAGATCAACACAAGAAGAATACTACAAGTACGACTTCCCCGGAGTTACTGTTGTTCATCTTGATAAGGGGGCCATAGAGAGACACGGCAGACCAATGCCCGGATGCCATCCAAGAAACGTCGGTATCAAGATAGCGAGTGGTGATTATATAGCATTTTTAGATGATGACGACGTATGGATGCCTTACAAGATAAGACTACAAATTGAAACAATGAAACATTATGGGTGCAATATGTGTTGCTCTGATGGATATATAGACAATGGCACATACGATGAAAACAAATTATATAAAAAATATAATAGTGAGTATTACTGGGCAACCATAAAAAAGATATTCAAAAGAAAGAAAAGACCAGAACTACTAAGGAGCGGATTTCCAGACATTTGGAATTTAGATTTTTTAAATGTCCATAATTGCTGCGTGACATCAAGCGTGATTTTAGCAACAGAAGTAGTAAGAAAGGTTGGAGAGTTTAAAATTATGAGCTTTGCTGAGGACTATGATTATTGGAAGCGAGCATTAGTCCATACAAAATGCGCCTATGTGCCTATACCACTATTTTATTATGACAGCTCTCATGGTGGTGGTAGAAAATATTAATCTTGCACGCGGCCTCCACATTTGTAAATGATAGATTTTACACTTTTCATTATTTTTGGAATTGTACTAGCATCCCAACCGTCTTTAATCATTTCCTTGATAGTGTCTATCAGCCATTTATCTGTATGAATCCTCTTTTGCCATCCCCCCTCCCAGAAGGTATAATCCCCCACAAATCTACCATATCTTATTGGGTGGTGGGGTGGAAAATGATTACCTTTAGCGTTGACCCAATCCCCAGACCACTTTATGTTAGTTTGAGCCATGCCAGAATAGATACGCTTGCCTAAAAATTCCTGATCCCAACCTCTACCAGAACATGGACTTCCCACGGCCCATTCATCAATAAGCTTCCGCATTGATTTTTCTCTAAAATTAAAAACATGCCGATTATCTGGTGCTTCTGATTGGTTTTGGTAGTGTCTATATCCCCACATGCCACCCATCATTGAGATCTTTCTATGCCCCTTCCAATCGTGCATTGCGTGCCATTGATAGTTGGTTTCTTCTAGCCACTCTTTAACGGCGGCGGCCTCTCTTTCGTTAACAACAGAGTCCGCATCTCTTGAGAGGCACACATCAGCATCGTCTACCGCCAGAAATCGCCAGAACATCTGTCCTTCGGGCCAGTCATGCATTGTTACAACCTCAGCGCCTAGATATTCTAGCTGTTTGCAAATGGTATCATTGTCTGTGGTATAAAATCTACACTGCCAGTCGGGATAGACTCTTGCCGCCTCGATAGTATTAATTATCGCACCAATTTGAAAATTTGGCTTATTAGCGTATAAAGAAAAGCTAATTATTTTTTTCATAGGGCTTGCTCACCATGGTCCAGTCTTGCATACATTGGAATATCATACCATGCCACCATCTATAGTCGGATGGATTTGGACATATGACATTGTTTTGACTACCGATAAATCCTATCCACCAACTAAAAGTCCCTAAAGATAAAATTTTATTTTTAAATCTAGAACCAAATATTATTGTCTCTTCTGCTGTATTTTCATAAGGCTCTAAATCAAACTCACGTATTATTCTTCTAACAAACGGATGGCTAAGTGAATCAGAAGCTAAATATCTTTTATCGCAATTAATATTAGATAGGCAGTGTTTATAGTACTCATAATTACAAACATGAGACCCACCATGAAAGTGCTCTAAATCTCCAAGCCTAAAATGAACAAATAATCCGTTTTCTTCTCCAAAGTCTTTTATAAGTTGTGTTTTATATCTAGATATTAAATCTATAGTGTTACAGCTTTGGTGATGTTCATTTCCATAAAATCCTCCAATATTGTTAGGTAGGCCAAGAGTAAGAAGATCTTTTTCTTCGTAAGAAGAATATGGCCACAAAAGACCCCAGTGATCCTTTTTTACACCAGCAACATTCTTGTAGATTTTTTCCATGCCGATATTTATTTTTGTATTCAGCCAATTACACAGTGGCTCATTATTCTGTACGGAGAGTGCTCTAGCGAGAAAATTTAAAAACAAATGATTTCCAAAACCAGAATTGTTACCATGATGATGATGATTAATCTTTATAGCCATCACAACCTCAAACATTTTTCTATGGCATAATACCAATGCTTCTCATTTCCAAACTCAAAATCCAAAGCTCTTTGAATCGCCTCTTCACCATAAGCTCTTTGTCTAGGGTCTCCAAATTTGTACATTAATTTTGAGGGATCAAACTCTATTTTATCATTTGGGAATACGCACATGTATATATCATCGCCGCCCATTCTGTGTTTTCTTGAATAAGTTCTGTGGCGAGATAGATGGAGGTGTTTCGCCTTAACGATTTTAGAGGGATTGAAAACCTTAAGACCGCTAACCGAAGCAAGATAAGAAACCATACCATCACATCCGGGCCTACCCATGTAAAAACCCCCTTTTTCTAGCATCTTGGCTGGAAGAGGGGGCTTGAATATCCATGCGTCGTGGGAGTTTTTTCTTATTCTGGCTGGTTGTTTAAACCTAAGAGAGTTATCTCTCATAAGATCCCATCTAGTCAGACAAATAAAATGCTCACTGAGATCAAAATCTTTGGCGAGTCTTATCTCATCTAAATCAAAACCAAATGAAATATCATTATTGCAAAGTATACAATTTTCACCAGCTAGATGATTATTAGCATAAGAGAAGAAATCTGAATATGTGCTTCTATGACCCGCAGGAAAACGATTAACTTCTATTTTTTTATAATTTTCTATTGATAAAACATCAGCTAGATCCAGAGGAAGATCTGTCTGAGAGTCTACAAAAACAACAACGCGCTTTATCTCTGGTATCCTGCAATTTACTTCTATGCTTTTTGCTATCTCTTTTCTTCTTCCAGTATGACTAGACCTAAAGTACTCTGTCATCAAGACAAATCTATCGTCCATCCTTAATTCCTAAAAATACTACAGATATTCTACAGAGATATAAAGCCCGTATTGCTCCTTAGAACCAATAGAAAGTGGCGAAGCCGAAAGAGCTACAGACCAAGTATGATGCGTGTGAACACCTGTGCCACCATATGTTTTACCCAAGTTGCCAGCGTCAGAACCATCCCCGAAGTTATTCGCAGAGCTTCCAAAAAATGTAGCTTGGTTGCCAGTAGTCTTTATGTACTGTGTCCATTTTGGCCAAATCATACCAGTTGAGCCAGTAACTACAGCCTTTTGTAATTCATACTGACCGCTTCCGGGGCTATCCAGCAATGGCATGATAATACCAGTTCCACCAACCGTATCGTATGAGCCAGCAATTCCAGCGCTGGCAAGTCTAGAATCGCCATTTGTATTTGTTTCACTATCTAGACCATTATAAAATTTAACAGAGCTGCTATTAGTCCAATAGTTTTGCGTACAAAGCGCGGCTGGCCAAGGCTCGCCCCACCAAACAGCATCACCACTGCCAATCGCAGTCGAAGTAACACCAACACTGCCCTGATTAGCCCAAGCGGTAGATCCAACATATCCATTATGGTTAACTATCTCTGCCGCTTTGGTATTTACACCACTAGCTGGATTGTTAATATTGGATCTATCATAGATTCTCATTTGGCAGTTTTGCACTTTTACAGCAGTACTATGGCCAAATTCAATGCCAATAGTGCTCTGAAAAGTTTTGATACCAGAAAGGCCAATATTATCGGTAGCTCCGTGCTGGCCAGAAAGAACTGTTTGGCCACTTGGAAATGATCCAGCGACATATTTAACATTAAAGCACTGATCAGAATAAGCGCTACCCGTGCTATTAGCCACGTAAGAATTGCCTTGGTATTCACCAATTTGAACCGAAGAGCCTGCGGAAGACCCATAAAAAGCTAAGCCTGATCCACCAAGATTGTCTCTGGTGGGGGTGCCAGCAGGTTGTTGTAGTAGTTGAAAACGTATTTCGGCCATTTTAGGATCTCCTTCTATAGTATTTTATAATAGATACACATAATAGTTTTTTTAGTTGAATATTTACGTTGTGTTATGGGCTAAATACGTCTACTGGTAGACATTCGATATCGGATGGAGCCTCTTCTGGACAGCCAACCCAAATTGGAAGCCATTCATAGTTTATTTTCATAGCTATTACGAAAATAGCATTTTCTATATAGTCTTGTTCTAGGCTCATATCTCTATTGTTTATAATTACTTTTTCACCCAGCGCCGTAGTAATAGGGCCAGTAAAATCTGACCCTCCTTCGCTATCTTCGGGATCGCTTCCTGTGTTTCTAAACACTCTAATTGTGAATTTCGTAGGATTACATGGGCTATCGGGAGCGTCTATGCCTGTCAGCGCTATTCCACAAACCACAGGAAGGCCACCCTGCCAAACCTTCCTCTCATCGTCCCACATTAAATTGATTGGCCCAGTTTTCCACTTTCTTCTATCATGACCTATTCCGGTGTCGTGTGTAACTTTTTCAGGAAAGCTTAGCACGCCATTTCTGGTCCCACCACCAGAGGGAGGAACTGGCATATCATCAATGCCAAACCCCCATCCAGACAATATGAGTGGGCCACGCAAAGCGTTGATTCTAACGTTGGTTATGTCGCTCGGATCATCTTCTCCAACACGTATGTTTAAATTGGTTGGCTTGGCATTTCCCACATCATGAACCATGCCCACAAAATCCGTATTCCCTAAAAATGTAGCCGTACTAGCAAAAGTTCTACTAAAATAAGGATTTAGCTCACTAACAGTTGGGCCAGCACACTGATTATGAAACATACCCTCTTCGCCATCTTGCGCCGCAGGAATTTTAAAACCGGGATCTTTGGCGTTTTGGCCCCTTTTGATTGATATAGGAGAAAAAAACTGTTCATGCGTTTGCATATGGCTAACTAAATACTTTCCAGCCGTGTTAGAGCTGGCGTTCGCCGTACCAGCTTGAAATGTATTTTCTGCAATCTCTGTGTTAGTTTTTACCATAATTTTATCTTTCCGGTCTAATCAAAAACTTGTTCCATAATTCCATTTATTGTTTGTATCCCCATCTGTGCAAATCTACCCCCACCATTTTTAGCAACTGAAAAATCACTCTTCTCAAAAGAAAAACTAGGAAATGGCCGTTTTTCCATTCTTGATCGTTTTTCCTGAGCAAATGCCAAACTTGCTTGATTGACTCTAGCTATTCTATCCATATTATATTTTGCCAATTTGCCAAAATTAGGAGTCCAAGTGTTAAATTTATAAGTACATTTACATCCATCAGTAGATACATCAATTTGTAAGTCTGTAACATATGGCCCCATCTCGGACCATCTATCACCAATATTAAATGATGGAAATTCAGCAATTTCAACAAAACCACTTTCGACAGCCTCTAGTTCCCCTACTCCAGCAAAAGCAGTAGCAAGACCAGCTTGATCTAACACGCTGCTACTACCAAATGTTTCTGGGCGAAGGCTGTCGTCTAAAATAACTTCTGCTTTCCCAGTCTTTATAGCGGCACGATACCACGGCCCCCATCTATATACTCTGCTTTCCTGTGGAACACCAATTGAAAGAGGCAATGCCACGCCCGGAGGTATAGCAATTTGAACAGCTTCTTTCCCCGGACTAATGTAGGCTGCTGGAGGAATATCGATTCCAAAAAATATTTGAGCAAGAACAGTCAGGCCAAAATCTGGCGTTGTGTAACTGTCATAAGACCTAACCTGTGCCCCCGTGCGAACTATGCCATAGGGGTAAATGTCTCCGCCCGCAGTGGTGATCCAGAAAAGATCTTTATCTGGGCCACCCTTGGTGGTACAAAGACGGCCACCAAAACCTACTGAATAATCACCGCCAAACACGCTAAAATCTGAAATCCCATCATTACGCCATGTTGAATGGGCCTTGAGTCTTCCTTCTCCATCATACCCCAACACATCACCCACGGGCCTCCCATCTGCCCCCGTGGCCTTGTCATAGTACCAAGCAGAATCAGTAATTTCCCAAGCTGCTTCATATTGATAATCCTCTGTTATCCATCGTATGTTATTATCTTGTCCGCCTATCTCATAAGGTAGCGGGGCATAAAATACCTGACCATAAAATTCAGAAGCCGCTTTGCTTACAACATTGAACATCTTTTGGGATAATTTCTTTTGTTCTTCACTATAGGCTTGGCCTGCTTGGTTTAAAAAAGTGTTTGCTAAATCTAATGTAATAGTTGTCTGACCCGCTATTTTTTCAAGTATGTCTTTGGTTGTAGCAATCCTAGCAAACCAAGGAGGATAGGGACCACTATACAAAGAGCCATTGGGCTCAGTGTAGCCAGTACCGCCATACAATTCAAGCATTGACTGAAAAGCCTTATAAATTTCCCAAGTCTCCATCCCACCAAGAGCCATTCTCATTTCAAATATAGTAGCATTATAATGCACGGCGCCAAACTGATCAGGATATCTTAAAGGAATTGTGTGACCCGAATATCCGGGGTCAGTTGCTGAGGTGCCAGTATACTGCGCTACTGCAAGCCCCCCAAAATCATAGTCTCCGTTAACCTTTTTCTGCCAAACAGAAAGGAAGTCAGTAACAGGCGAATCATAATACCTACTGGCCGCACCACCAATTACAACCTTTTGCGTCGTGGCGTCTTGTAATTCTTTGCCAACACTTGATGAAATCAACTTGCCTTCATCTTTTTTGTTTTGAACCAGATCCTCAATAACACCGGGAGTGGGCTGTTGTCCCATATCAATCATTCGTATCTTGATAATGGGATTTGCAATTCCATCGGTGTCAGCGCCAGCTGGACCTATGACTTGAGGAAAGTATTGATGCTGCATGGTTTCGCATATGTCAGACAAAATACCATTAAGATTGGAAACCGGACCTTTTACACGATACTCAGGAATATTAGCTTCTACGGCCTCGGTTAATTCGCTAAAATCAAATTTATATTTACTTGAGCCAAACTCTGCTGGCCCTCCAAATATTCCATCAGCGTCATCTCCAAATTTTTGTAATATTTCTAACAATGTAAGAACTGGCATTCCAACACTGTTGACATCACCATTTCCAAAGTGGCCCCCCGTTTCAGTGTTGTAAGCATAGTTTTCTAATTCTGCATAAACATTCCATACATTATTAACATAGCTTTTATCAAATTGTGTTGGCGCTTCAGACCCAAAAAATGGATAAAAGGCATTCTTAGGCGCAAAAATAGTACCTTGGAATTCATTCAATATAACTTGAATACCATCAAAAAGCTTGGCGGGCGATTCAAGTATTACATTATAAACTCTACCACTCAACGACTCTGAATAAGTATATCTCTGAAATATACCACCAAAATAAAAATCGCCATATCTAAGACCAACCGCCGTACCAATTTTTGGAGAATCTAAGTCTGCATTGTCTATGCCGCCAGTAAACGGCGTGCCAGCTGGCCATGCACTATCTAACACCCGCTTGCCATTGTCATAATGTCTTGGAATTGTTATATTATTGTCTGGATCTTCAATTAAAACAAGTTGACACGTTCCCCCTTGGCCGCCCCATCCTACGGATGTGCTTATGCTTTGAATATAGGCACCAAACAAAGTTGGTGCAGTTGTGGGTACTGCCATTTCTTATCCTATTCCTGATATGTATCGTTGAAAACCCAAGATATACTAAGATTGTAAGTACCGGTTCTTGGTGTCCAGCTTTCAGATTTAGTTTGTTGATGTCCATTATCTGGTCTATAAGCAGAAACAAATGTATATATTTGACCGCCTTCGACGGAGGAGGGTTTTGTGGTTCTAGCAGATTTAGCCATTGTTAAATCCAAACTCGCGTTAACAGTCCTTTCTTTTGTTGTATTCATGTCCTGAATAATTGGACCATCGGCTCTAGACAGAACCCCCAATATCGCAACAACCTTATCTTTACCCTCAATATTATCATAGTTTACATTAAGCTCTTGTCTAATAGCATCAGTAATATCAATAGAGGTATCGTCATAAGTCCTACTAAAAGTTATCGTGCCAGTAATCTTATTATGGCCCAAACTTTCCGATAATACTGTAGTTCTAAGTGTTCCAGTATGACCGCTATCTCCATATGTGTCATTTGCAATAGCGTAAGCATTTCCCAAAACAGTAGCTAAAGCTGTTTGCGCATTAGTATATTTAGCTGTGGTGTCAGTAGTTGATGAATTTGTATCTAGACCCTGAACAGACCCCGCAACAGTAACCACTGTTTCTGGCTGCTCTTCGCCAGATTCTACGCTTACCTCTAATTCATGCCTTGCACTCACCGAAGCGTTGGATATTATCCAAGTTTCAGTTACTGAATAAGTGCCAGCCCCTATGTCGCTTTGGATTTGTCTAACATGGTTGTAAGCTCCAAAGCTACTTAAATCATAGCCCATTCCAGTACTACCGTCTTTATCCATCTCAAGTGGATCGAAAGTTGTAGTTTCTTCATTGCCCATTAAATCTTTAGCTATTGCCGCTGGGGTTGTAATTAGTCTTGTGTTTATCCACCGAGAAGCTTGCCTCCAAGCAGCGCCATCATCATCAAGCCCATCGGCAGGCGCAACCGAAAACTTTTTAGTTCCAGTGGCAGACAACGTGTGTGTTAAGGTATAAACCCTATATGGAGCATTTCCTAAAATTCCAGCAATCGCACCCTCGTCTTCATTCATTGAAAGCTCAAAACTTTCTTCAGCAGAAGACAAAAAATATGTGGGATCATTAGAAGTTCCGTCCCCCGCTTTGCCATCGTTAGAACCAGTCGAAGCTTCTTGATAAGCCTCAAAAGTAAATGAAAACTCTAAATTTTGAACACCAGCGGTTTCATCATTTTGTTCTGGAAGTTCTAGAGAAATTAATCTAGCATCTAAAAATTTTATTGTATTCGCGGTACTGGCGCCATACGAATCAATTTCTAAGACACCATTACCATGCATTGGCCATTGTCCTCGATTGAACATCATTTTTATGAGGGCTTCGCCCTGAACAGCACGCTGCCTCTCACCCTGCACAAGCATATTTTGACTAGTGGCGGTTTTTAATGTGGCCGTTCCGGTAATCGTGATGGTAAACTTACTATTGATATATGTGCCATCGGTTGTCGCCATCTCTTCTCTATTGATAGAATATCTAGGAAATGGACCAATACCACCCGTAACGCCTGTATCCAAAGCAGTAGCGCCGCCTATAACTATTTCACTTGTGTTGTCTTGAGACGTAAACGTAATTGCCATTTTTTACTCCAATTATTCGAAACCGGGCGCATCTCCAGAGCCATCAAATGCCTGAGCATTTAGAGTCATTACTTTCGTAAATGGCGCCATTGCAGTTAGTGATATTGTTCCCGATGGTATGCCCGCCCCGTCAGCAACCAAAGTCAAAATACCACTACCTAATTTACTTTTTATACTTAGAGGCGCAATTGCGCCAAATGGAAAGTCAACATAAAGATCCATCGACTGATTGTCTAACGAATGACTCACCATCGCTAGTGGAGCATCTCCTGTGAACTGAGTAAATACCCCGCTTGCGTTTGATGCATCAATAACTAAAGTAGCAATTCCTGAAGATGGAAATGTTCCATTTGGATTTGGTTCTGGAGTTGGATCAGTGACTAAAGTTAAAGGCACTAGCCCAATACCACTAGCTATTGTTTGTGCCTCCATATATAAATCAGCATTTACATTTTGATTAAAAAAGCTGGTTCCAGAAACGGCCAAATTCAAAAACTCTTCACCCAAAGCACCACCGCTAGCAGCTATAACACCAGTCGCAAAAGGTGTTTGAAGGAAAAGCGGTATCTGACCAGTTCCACCAGTTAATATATCTTTGCCTATAAATAAAGGCGCAAACCCATCGGCTGGCGTCATTATTGTTAAATTTAGATCCCCACTTGCTGCAAGTGGTCCTTTTGTGGTAAGAGGCATCTCCTCCGCTTCAGGACCAGATATCGAGCAAAATAAAGAATCGCTTAAAATACTAAAGTCACCCGCCATAACAATTTCCTTTCCTACGGTGTTCCCGGTGGCGTTGAACTGCCATTCGTATTGACTTCTTTGCCGCTATTTGCAATTGTGGTTTTAATCAACTCAGAAATTGATGGCATTATGCCTTCCTTTACTGCTGTCACAATCGCATCCTTATTACCAATATTAACAGACATTCCAATTTCACCAGTAAATGAATGCGTCATAGTCAAGCCTGACAAAGAGTCCGCAATACCTTTCAAACTATCACCCATTGTGGTTATTGGTCCTGTTAACTCAGTCAACTTACCAGAAAATTCTTGAACAAAATTTGATAAAACGCCCTGCAATGCGGTCGGATCTATACTCATTCCACCACCAGCAGCACTAGCGGCTTGCATA
>TARA_R110001583_G_scaffold47350_4_pt1 | contig 11362 bp, 10 predicted proteins | sample TARA_R110001583 | Tara Oceans TARA_R110001583 (sample SAMEA4398432) | marine metagenome | biome: Polar Biome; feature: [MES] marine water layer (ENVO:01000295) within the mesopelagic zone...; material: water (ENVO:00002006), including particulate matter (ENVO:01000060) such as...... | reverse complement strand
TTTAGTGTTGAGCGTCAGTACATAAATAAACTACCTGAAGTACCAAAGTTATTTGATAGTGATACTACTATTGTCGTTAGAGATAGTAAAGAAGGGTGGTCTAAAGCTCTCAGACAGGTCATAGCCTTGCTGTATGCAGGTGAGATACCCAAGTGGGATACAACTCTCGTTAGACCTGCTGGTGCTCGTCTTAAAACGTTTGGTGGTAGAGCATCTGGACCTGCTCCATTAATTGATCTATTTAATTTTACTGTTAATATCTTTACAAATGCTCAGAAAAGAAAGCTTAACTCTATTGAGTGTCATGATCTTATGTGTAAGATAGGAGAGGTAGTAGTGGTAGGTGGTGTACGTAGGTCAGCAATGATCTCACTATCTAATCTTACTGATGATAGAATGAGACACGCAAAAGATGGAAAATTCTGGGAACTAAATGGTCAACGTCAGTTATCTAATAACTCAGTATGCTACACTGAAAAACCTGATGAAGATGCATTGATGAGAGAGTGGACTGCATTAAAAGCATCAGGTAATGGAGAACGTGGTATCTTTAATAGGCAGGCAAGTAAGGTTCAAGCTGCTAAGAATGGTAGAAGAAATACTGAACATGACTTTGGTACTAATCCTTGTAGTGAAATAATACTAAGACCATATCAATTCTGTAATCTTACTGAGGTAGTTATACGAGCAACAGATAACCTTGATTCTTTAGCAAATAAAGTTAGGCTCGCTACTATACTAGGTACTATTCAATCTACCTATACTAAGTTCCCATACCTACGTAAGATATGGCAAAACAATACAGAAGAAGAAAGGCTACTTGGTGTCAGTCTTACAGGTATTATGGACAATCCTCTTATGACTTCAGAGAACAAAGGTTTGAGTAAAACATTAGAACATTTAAAGAGTGTTGCTATTAAAACAAATGCTGAATGGGCAAAGCGTTTAGACATACCTATCTCTACTGCTATTACTTGTGTTAAACCTAGCGGTACAGTGAGTCAACTTGTAGATAGTGCATCTGGAATACACGCCAGGCACTCACCATACTACATACGTACAGTAAGAGCAGATAACAATGATCCTTTAACAGAGTTTATGAAGGCTCAAGGTATACCATCTGAACCTGCTATTGGAAAAGAAGACAGTACAACTATCTTTAGTTTTCCTGTACAAGCACCGCCTAAATCAGTAACAAGAAATGATATGACTGCTATTGAGCAATTAAATATGTGGTTAATTTATCAAAGACACTGGACAGAACACAAACCATCTGTTACAATATCAGTTAAGAAAGGAGAGTGGATACCTGTACAGGCATTTGTTTGGGAAAACTTTGATGAGATAAGTGGTGTATCTTTTTTACCACACGATGATCATATATACCAACAAGCACCTTATCAGGATTGCAACAAGAATGATTATAAGATACTAAAAAGTATTATGCCAAATAAAATTGACTGGTCTAAACTATCAGACTTTGAATCAGAAGACACAACGAAATCATCTCAGACCTTTGCTTGCACTGGCGAAGTCTGTGAAATTGTAGACATCAGTGCTTAAGGAGAAAAAAATGAAAGTTACTATTGATAATAAAGAACATGAAGTTGATGAGAACAACAGTGATTTAATGGCAATACTTAACACTGTTAAACTTGGAGATACTTCTTTAGGTTTGTTAAACCATATTGCACAATGCGTAGATGCTGTGCATAAAGGTAAAGTAAATGAATTAAAAAATGCAATAGGAGATGATGGTGGAGACAAAGAAAAAAAATCAAAGTAATAGGGTTATAATAGGTTCATTAACAACTAAACTTCATAGCCCTAGAGAGGGTGAAAAGTATGACCCTGTTAATAAACCAGCCCACTACAATCTTTCAGGTGGTATTGAATGTATAGATTACATTAAACAAGTATTAGGTAAAGAAGGTTTTGTTAGCTACTGTCATGGTAATATGGTTAAGTATCAACACAGGCATAGGTATAAACAAAACCCTGTTGAGGACTTAAAGAAAGCACAGTGGTACTTAGATAAAATGCTTGAAACTTTAAAGGAGATTCGTAAATGAAACCATTTGAAGAAGGTAAGTTGGCTTTTCGTAAGGGTACTTTAGGTAATCCTTACACCATCAATACTAAAAACAATAGGGATTGGGAGTATGGTTTTAATATATCTTACTTTAAAAACCTAGAGAAGGTAAAGAAGAATGAAAGACAACAAGAAAATAACCTTGGAAGACGAAGCTAAAAAGTTTACTAGACGTAAGCGTAATCCCAGAACAATAAAACCCCTGACTACAAGGAGATACCTAGCTGGACAAGCTCTAGCTGGGTTACTCTCTGGCGGTCGAGGGGCTGGTCGTATGCATGATGTTAAAAAATCAGCGTATGACTGGGCAGACTTTATGTTAGATGATGATAGTGAAGATTAGTTATTAATAGATTCTAATTGAGTATCGTATTTTTGTATCCTTTGAATTTTAAGTTTTAATTCCTCTAGTTTTTTTAATGCTTTATCTTTATCTTTATCCTTAGTATCTTTATCTAACAAGGGATAAAGAGTTAGTATTTGTTCTAATGCTTTAGACTTATCTGTTGTGCTTATATTATCATCTGGAAACATTTCTTTAGTTGCTTTAAAGAAAGATTTATTATCAGATCCTATTATAGAATTAACAATTAAATAATTTTTATCACCTCTTTTAGTGGAAGTTTTTAAATCACTCATTACTTTCTTTTTAGCTCTGCTATTTATTATTTCAATAGCTCTTAATTTATTTTTCTGGCTTAGATCTTGATAGCTAATTCCTTTAGCTTCTCCTTCAAAAAAATTTTTAGTTTCAAGTATTAAAGCTTGTCTTATTAATGTATTTAATCCCCTAGTTAATTGTCCAGGCCCTCTAAATTTTATATCATCAGGAGAAGCTGCAGTTAATATATTAGGTGAGTAAGGTCTTACACCAGCAGAGTTTAATAACTGTTGATATAAAGTAGGTTCTTTTACAGTCCTTGATCCAAAAATTAATACCCCTAAGTCTTTAGTTTTTTCTTCGTAGACTGAAACTTTTTCATAAGGTTCTCTAAGTTCTTGTGGTAATAAATTTGCAGTTTTTTTAGTAACACCTAATTTACTAGTACCACTATCAAAAAGTTTAAAGATATTATCTACATATTTAAAAGAATAATTTAAATTTCTATTACCTTGATTTAAATCTGGCACTGTGTTGTTACCTAATATTAATCCAGATACTTGATTTAAAGGATCAAGAAACCTAGTACCTCCAGCTGCAAGTTGAGATACAGGACCACCTAACAATCTTTTAGGTAAAGTATGTAACACTGTATTTAAATCAGCTTTACCATTTATAACATCCATTATAAATCCAGCTTCACTGGTAATATTTTTTATAGCTCTTACATTAGAAGTACCTAATTGCTCACCTAAATCTATCCATAAACGTGCTGGTGCTCCTTCAATAAATTTTTCTTGATTACCAGATACTGAGGTTTCATTCTTTATATTATTTATAAACTTTATTAAATTTTCTTTACTACCAAAGTTTACATCAGCTTCTTCTCTACCTGCTATTGCCCAATGTGCAGCTATCTGATCTGTAATTCTTACTATAGATTCAGGAAAGTCATATGTCATATCTGTTATACTTCCATCTTCATTTTGTTTCATGTTCCAGTTTAAACCATTTTTAATACGATAGATTGGGTTATCTATTTCTTCTTGTGCATTTGAACCAGGTAAACCCCATATACGTATAGCTTGAAGACCATAAAAAGCCGTAGCCCTAGCAAATAATTCTTTATCACTAGCATCAGCTGGATTAATTAATTCATGGGCTTTGTATCTAGTTAAATTAATCTTTAAACCAATCGGCCCATCTTTTGCAAAGCCTCTGTGTACTTTTCTACGTACAAAATTAACACCTGTTAAATCACCACTGATTTTTAAAGCTGTGTTCATAAAACTTGCAAAGGGTATTGGTATACCTATTAGACCTTTAGTTTTTTCTTCAAAAAATCCTGCCATCTGAGCAAGCATATTTTTAGTTTCTTTTGATCTCATCTCCCAGTTATTAGATGCTGTTGCATCTCTAGTTCTTTGTATAGCTGGCATAATAACATTGTCTTGAAAGTCTGGTTTTGATATTATTTGAAACACATCTGCTTGTTCAAAGAAAGTACTTGGATCTGTACCGTATTTTATACGGATCATTTTATTTACCTCTGTACCAAAGGTCCAAAGTTTTGTTATTTCATCTTGTGCTTTAATTAAATTAAACGCTTGGATACCTGAAGTAATTTGATCTGCACCTTTCCAAGCAGCTTTTCCAGAACCTAACAATTCTAAGTTAAATGTTTCAAAGGCACTTCTAGGATTTTGTGTACCACCAATAGTTGACATTAATTGTTGTTGTGATTTAGGGGAAATTTGAAATATCATTTTAGCAAACTCAATAGGTAACTCTGGAGTAAGTATATCAAAACCTTTATTAAGAGTTCCTGTTAATGACCCTATACCTTCTTGATAATACTTTAATCCTAAATCTATATCAGATAAATTTCCTCTTTGAATGCCTTTACTAATTACAGCTGCAGCATTAGCTACATCAAACACTCCAAGCATAGCATCACCCATAGCATTATAATAAGTTGTATAACCAAAACCTTTTATGTTTGCACCTGTAGTTGCAGGGTGAGATGTTAATAATCTTTTATATATACCAATAGCAGCATTCATTTTTTCTGGGTTTAACTTACCAGTATTAGCTAAAGCTCTTACCTTATCTGCGTCAGTTAAAAAACCCATTTTTTCTATCTTAGATAAGTAACCCCTAAGTCCTAAAGCTTTACCAGCTTGACTTGCTTGAGAAACAAAGTGTGCAGATAAACTAGTACTGCTTTGTACTTTACCACTCTTTGTAATAGTAGTAGGAAATGATAAACCTGTAGTTTTTTCAAACTCTTTTATCATTTCTCTTTGTACTTTAGGTGGTATCATTTCTAAAGCTAAAGCAAAAGCATTGGTTGCCCCACCTTTACTATCAAGTTGAGAAGCATGAACAGTCCAACCTGCTTCTTTTAGTATTGAGTAGTAACCCTTTACAGCTTGGCTACCATCTGCTTCTGGAACAGATCCCTTCCAAAGAAAATCAAAAAATAAATTTAATGTTTCATCATTAGTGTACTGTTCAGATCTTCTTTTTATAATCTTACCAGATCTAGTCTTGTTATCTTCCCAACTTAAAAAGTAATTAGCTTTTTTATTATTATCAATTCTATTTTTTACAAGTTTTGCTTTTGGATTTAAAGACCCAAACCTTAAATTAAAATTTTCTAATAATTGACCTATTACTTTTGGTGATTCTATTGTATCTCTTATAACTGTTTCTAATCTTTTTTGTCCACCAGTTATAAAAGCAGAATCATAATCACCATAACGAAGAATAGATTTTCGCATGTATTTACTTTTACGGAAGTCTGCTAAACTTTTTGAACCTGCATATAAACTAGGTACTGCAATGGCTGCTAAAGCTGCAATCCACATAGACTGTGGATTAAATTCTTCTTGAGCACCTGTTCTAATATTAACATTTTGATATGCATACTCCACCCCAACATTAATTGCTGTTTCTGGTATAAGTAAACTAGTAGTATCTAAAAGTATATTTATTTTTCTTTTTGCTATTTTATCAGCCATCTCTTTAGTAATAATATCTTTAGATTTTTTATTCATTATACTAGCTGACAATGCGGATTCAAGTTTCTTTATACCTACCTTACGAGCAGCAGCAGAAATTGGTGCTGAAAGTAATTTACCTATACCAAAACTAGCTAGTACTAATGGATCTATTAATGCTGCTTCGGCATAATCTGTAAGACCATCAAATAATTCGCTTTGTCTATTCTTAGAATTTAAATTTTTTCTATCCTTATTAAAAATACTAGCCATTTGATTATGTAATAGATAGCCAGCAGCTAATGATGCTCTTGTTGGATCATCTGCTCTCATAGCATAAACTAATTCATTTATAGTAGTCACAGTATTACCACCAGAAAAAGATCTTTGATGTTCTTGGAACATTTCATACACTTTATTAAAAGGCATGTTTCTATAATTTCTATTTAGGCCACCACTAGTAGCACCTGTAGCATAATTTTTTGCTGTTTGTGCAACTATACCAACTTTAGAATAGTCATGTTGCCATCTATGTTCCATATATTGATATACTATTTCTCTTAGCTCTCTACCTTTTTCTTTATCAAGAATATCTTCTTCTGTTAATGGCCTGTTATTATATTTACTTTCAAATGTTTTATAAACATTACTTAAAATAAGTGGCATGTCTACACCATGTTTTTCACGCCACGATGTATTTAAATCAGTACCAATAACAGATTTATAATCAGGAGATACTGGAAGAGATGTACCTATTAAAGGATGAGTATCAGGTATCCAAGGTGCTAATTGATCCTCATTAATTTCTTCTTCCATGTTATCAAAGTTAATAAAAGAAGTTGGTTTATCCTCCTCAATTAAATTTAAATCTAATTGATTTGTATTAGGTAAAAAAATATTTTCTTCTTGATCAGAAGTATCTTCTTCTAAACCATCAAAATTAATAAAAGATGAGTCATTACTATTTAAATTTAATTCAACCATTAATTATATTCTTTCTAATTTCTTTTAATAGATTTATACGTCATAAGATATTCTTCAGGTTTATATGTATATGCATTTGGTCTACCACTTCTTACAAGTATTTTCATTTGAGTACCTTCAGGTATTAATTTTATTCCAAGATCTCTATAGTACTGTCTTACTCTACTTAATGGATTATTTTTACCAAAATTAACAGCTCCTTCTGATGTTTTATAAATTGCATCCATAATATTCCAGTGCTCATAAGAGCCATCCCCCATTTGTTCACCTAACATATCTACTTTTATATTACTTGTTATATTTTTAATATTTGATACAAAATTTTCTATTATGGGATCACCCCTAAGATTTTCTCTACCTGCAAATAACGAATCAAGATTATTTCCACCTGCAAAAGCTATTTTACTAGCATTACTTTTACTCATAATACTGTTTACTTGTAGTGCATAACCACTTAACCATTGTTTAAAATCACTTGGTAAATTATCTGAGTTTTCTAACCCAGATATTGCTGTATCAATTTCCTCTAGGTTTTGAATAGAAAATTCTGCAAATATTTTTTGAGCTTTTTCTACTTCTGAAAGATCAACATTAGGAGTTTCATACAAGGCTTCTATATTTGCACTAGGCATAGTTAAAGCTTTAATTTTCTTTTCTAATTTAGAATAAAGATTAGGGTATTTTTTCCAAATATCAATGTCTAATTCTAACTCTAACATTGTATTTGCAATCCCTTCTCTTAGTAAAGCTTCATTCTCCCCTGATTCTATATTAATATTAGCATATAGTTCATCAAAATCTTTTTTATCAAGATCACTTAACGTAGTATTAGCACCTTTTGATACCCTATCTTTGTGAGTTGCTGCAGCTGCTGATCTTAGATCAAGTAATATGTTTGGGTTATTCTTTGCAATATAAGGAGCTAAAAATTTATCACTAAAATAATTTCTTAGGTCAGCTACTACATCTCCTTTTACAGATAGATTATTTGATTTACGTTTGGTATCAATACCACCTATGCTTTCAAACAAAGAATTTATTTTAGCTGTGTTTGTTTCATCTTCGTATTTTTTTGCAGTTAAAGCTAATGTAGCGTCTGCTCTTTCATCTTGTTTTTTTGAAAGAGCTAACTGTTCTTGTCTAAAATTTTCTTCATCGGCTGCTTCCCACCCTTTAAATATACCTTCCCAAACTCCCATTACATAGCACTCCCTTGTCTAGCCATAAGACCTTGTGGCATTTCCTCAGAAACTTCAGGCATATCTTTATTTATATTTTCATCTATACTTTCAGAAACTTCATCCATACCTTCACCCATACCTTCACCCATACCTTCACCCATACCTTCAGGAATTTCTTTGGTACCTTTAATTTCTTTACTTAATTTATCTAAAAGTTTTTGTGATTTGTTTTGTTTTATAGAGTACTCTATGTCTGTACGATCCATATCTTCTTCTTCAAAACCTTCATTGTAATCTATGCCAGCTCTATCAGCATGTCCTTTAATAAATTCATGTAGAACTGGTGCAATTAATAAACTAACATCTACAGTATGTATACCGTCTGAAACACCCATACGTAATACACCACTAACTAATGTAACCATGTCTACATCTAACTCTAACATATCTAAAAGAGCTGTAATTTTTTTAGGTTTATTTAATTTACCTATGTGATATATAGCTGCATCAAGTGGCTTTATTATTTTAGGGGGATTTTCCCAAGGATAACTTTTAGGTTCTCCTGTTAAGGACTGTCCTGGTATAGGTGCATTAATCATTAAGCTACTCCAGTATCTATATTACTTTTTAATTCTTCATTTCTATCTAATATAGCAAAGTGTAGTTCAGTTAAAGAACCATTTATTTTTTCAAAAGTCTCTTTACTATTATTTTTTTTACTTACTAAACCTTTATTTTCTTTTGAATCTGTCACTAAAATTTTTTTAGAAACATTTTTTAATCTTTCTTTATGAGCTAAGTTTGCTGCCCTCAGTATTTTTTCATATGGTATTGTCATTATGTTATCCTATTTTCTTAAAATCCAAATATTATTTTTGCTAATGTTGCATACATATAAGTTTGATTAGTGTCAGATCTCTGTTTAGCGTACTCAGCACCAGTTTTATCTGCAAGAAGAATCTGTAAAGTTCTATTCTCTGCACTCTCACTTGCTTTAAAAGCATAGTCTAACATATCTCTTTCACGTTGCCACACTTGATCTAATGTAGCCTGAGTCATACTGTTTGAGGCTAGTGCATCAGCTGCATTAGCTGCATTCTTGCTGCTGTATTAGTAAGCTCAACACCCTGTCTCCACTCAGCATTAGCCTGTGCTATTACTAACTGGTTTTTAGCATTAAACTGATCTCTTTGATTTTCTATTTCTGTATTAAATTTAGCAGCAGCATTTTCTTCACCAGCATTAAACTGATTAGTAGCATTCTTTTGAGCAACATTAAACTGTTGTACTTGTGTATTTAAGTTAGCCATAAACTGTTTAGTTTGATTCTCACTACTCGCATTAAATTGTTTAGCTGCATTCTCTGATGCTTGATCAGATAGTAATGCTTGTTGCATAGCTTGAGCTTTAAACATAGTAGCTTGCTGATCATTACTTAAATTAGCCATGTCCATAGATAAGAAAGCTTGAGCATTAGCTACCTTAGCTTGTTGTTCATTAGATAGGTTAGCCATATCCATTGATGCTACAGCTGCAGCATTTTGTAATGTAGCTGCCTGTTCTGAATTAAGTTCTGCTAAACCTATAGTCTTCATAAGCTCAGAGTTATTTATCTTAGCTTGTTCCTGTGCAGTAAAGGTTAGGTTATTAGCATCAGCAAAACGAGAAGCATTTTGTATAGCTACTTGTTGCTTGTTATCTATTTGTTTACCTTGCAGTGCTGCTTCAAGTTGAGCATTAACGACATAGGCTTGCTGTTTAGCATTAAGGTTAGCTACTTCTATTTGCATAGTATTAGCGTTATCTTGTAGTATACCTTGCTGTTTATTATTAAGGTTAAGGTTAGATACTTCAGCATAACGAGCAGCTTCTACTATATTAGCTTGCTGTTGATTAGATAAGTTCTGACCCTGCAATGCAGCTTTAATCTGTGCATTAGCTAAAGTTGTTTGCTGTACATTAGATAAGTTTTGAGATTGTAAAGCGAATGAGTTAGTACTATTTTGTAACATAGCCTGTTGCTCATTGTTTAAATTCTGTAAAGATAATCCTTGTTGAGCAGCAGCATTAGATAAAGCAACCTGTTGTCTATTATTTAAATTTTGCATATTCATAGTTGCAAAAGTTTGTGCATCTTGTCGAGCTATAGGTAATGCTGATTCCATTGCAGCTTGTAGTATAGCTGCACTAGCCATAGTACTACCACCCATACCACGAGATAGCATTGCCTGATTAGCAGCCCGTATAGCCCCTGCAGCCCATGCTGGAGTACCATCATCAAAGTCCTTCATTAAAGAACTTAACTGTCCTTGTACGGTATCTTGAGCGCCTACATTACCCTGTGCAGCCTGTGCTAAAGTTTCAGCATCTACAGTAAATTTTTCTAGTTTAGCAGCAACTGCTGGTGCATCTAATCCACCCTCATCTGTAACATTAGCAGCTGATGCCATGTCTGATTCTTTAATCTGTGCAGCGTCAGGTAGTTCTTCTGGTTTAACTGTAGTAGTAGCAGCAACAATATTGTCTGGTACTTGAGCTTCAGCAATCTTAGCTTTAACTGCTTCTTCATCTAGTCCCTGTGCTTCTGCTAATTCTTTTGAGTCTACAGTTCTTTCACCAGCTACTACTTCTTTGACTTTTTCTGGATCAAAGTCTACACCTTTAGCTTTAGCATCTTCTGATAGTTCACCTTCAGCTGCTACAACTTTAGACTCTTCTGATACTGTACCTTCTGCACCTTTTACTTTTGCTGCTTCTTTTCTAGCTTTATCTTCTACTGTAGTAGCTGTATAGGTTTCTGCATCAATAGCATCAGGGTCTTTAACTACATCTGATTCAGCAGCTGTTTTTGCAACAACTTTATCTATTTCTCCTACTTCACCAGTACCTGTAGCAATAGAAGTACCTGTTGCATCTGCATCTGAAGTAGCTACAGTTTGTTTAGTTACTTTTGAGGTAGGATCTGCAAGTTGTTCTTTTTGTAATTTCCTAGCATCATCAGACATTGTTTTTTGATCTGCTGCTATCTCCTCTAATCTTTCATTTAATTTTCTTTGTTCAAGTACTTGAGCTTCTGCTGCATTTCTTTCAGCTGCAGTAGCAAACTCTTGACCAGCTAGTTCAGGGTAAGTAGAGGTAAACTTTTCTGCCTGTCTATTTTGAGTAGTAGTGGTATTAGTTTGAGTGTTAGTATTGGTATTTGTATTAGGCTTAGGCATTTTAGACCCAGGTTGACCATATGGAATCTTTCGCCCTTGAGCATCTATACCTTGTGATTTTCTGTAATCTTCTGCATCACCTCTATCATAAGCTATTAACCCAGAAGCTCTAGGATGTATAATGCGTCTAATGTCTAGGGGATTAAAATACATAGTTAAATCTTTCTTTTGTATTGTCTTGTTATAACATAAATAGTATTAAATGTCAATCAGTTGCCTACTAATGGATTGTCTAAAGCTTCCTGTAATCTCATGCTTAGACGTTCTTCTAACTTAGTCATAGC
>TARA_R110001583_G_scaffold9971_3_pt1 | contig 11365 bp, 8 predicted proteins | sample TARA_R110001583 | Tara Oceans TARA_R110001583 (sample SAMEA4398432) | marine metagenome | biome: Polar Biome; feature: [MES] marine water layer (ENVO:01000295) within the mesopelagic zone...; material: water (ENVO:00002006), including particulate matter (ENVO:01000060) such as...... | reverse complement strand
GATGAATAATTAAAATATCTAATCCAAGTCGTTCTAAGATACTGACCTTTTCGTCTATTGTATTCAATAGTTTAATATCGGTATCTTTCTGTAAAACCATTCTCGGATGAGGAAAAAAGGTAAGTACTGATGATTTCAATTCCGTGCTCTTGGCATGGTTTATGATTTTGTTCAGTATTTTTAGGTGACCTATATGCACCCCATCAAAAGTGCCAATAGTAATGACTGTGGGATATTCTTCTTTATATTTGGAAATGTTGCGGACTGTAATCACCTATGATAGAAAATAAAAAGACTTATATTTGATTTGAGATAAAAGCCTCTTAATGATTGCAAAATTACGCCTAGTTTTTTCAATTACCATAGTATTTCTTTCCTTTTACGGGGTAGCTCAATCTACATATTGGAAAAATACGGAATTAACGGGACTTGCTAAACAGTTTTCTAAGCAACGTATTCAAGTTGATAAAGGGAAAGGCTTTGTTTTAAATCAAGAACAATTTTTTAATGCCCTTTCTCTAAAGACAAGTTCTAAAATAATTTATTTCCCTGATGAACAGGGTAAATTAATTCCATTTCAAGTAGAGGAGGCAAATGTGTTTTCTGCCAAACTTGCTGAAAGGTATCCTTCCATAAAATCATATAAAGGAATCGCTTTGCATGATGCGGCTATGCAGGTTCGTTTTAGTATTTCTCCAAAAGGTATACAAAGTATGATAAGTACACCCGGGGACAGTGGAGCACTTTTTATGCAAAAATCTGCCACCGATACCTATGTTTTATATCGAAGAACAGATCAAAAAGAAAGCGACCTAAATTTTATCTGTCGTACAATGCCTAAGGTAATGGAGTTTTCTCAAAATACAACCGCTAAATTGGTAGATGATCAGACTCTTAGAACTTTTAGGGTTGCTATTTCAGCTTCTGGTGAATATACTCAATTTCATGGCGGTACTAAGGCAGATGCACTTGCAGCAATCAATGCGACCTTGACAAGAATAAATGCGATTTTTGAGCGTGATTTAGCAATAAGTCTTGAGTTAATCGATAATACCGATTTGGTGATTTTTACAGACCCTGAGACGGATCCCTATACAGGTAGTTTAAGTGCTCAAGTTCAAAATACCCTTACCAATATTATCGGTGAAGCTAATTATGACATTGGACATTTGTTTAACCAACAAGATAATACCTTAGATGGTAATTCTGGTTTTATTGGGGCCGTTTGTACAGACAATAGAAAAGGTAGTGGTTATACAACTTTGTCTTCTCCTACAGGTGATGCTTTTGATATTGATTTAGTCGCCCACGAAATGGGGCATCAATTTGGTGCAAACCATTCTTTCTCACATATTTCTGAAGGTACCATAGTACAGGTTGAGCCAGCAAGTGGTACAACCATAATGGGTTATGCAGGTATAACAGGGAGCAACAACGTTGCAGCGAACAGCGATGATTATTTTCATTATGTAAGTATTGTTCAAATAAGGGATTATTTACAAACTGTTTCTTGTGGTGAAACTCAAGTTATAATTAATACACCACCAACATTACTTCCTTTGTCTAACTATAGTATTCCTAAAGGAACGCCGTTCGTTTTAACTGGTGAGGCAAATGATGTTGATGCATTGAATGTTCTTAGTTATACTTGGGAACAGATAGATAATGGTGTGGTTACGCAAGCCACTTTCGGGCCTAATAACCCTGCAGGGGCTAATTTTAGGTCTTTACCTCCAAGCCTTTTACCAGAACGTTATTTTCCTAAATTAAATCGAGTTTTAAGTGATGAGTTGACACAAATATCGCCTACAGTAGGCGATGCTTGGGAAACAATTTCGAATATTGGACGTGAAATGAAATTTTCATTGACCGTACGTGATAATGCTTTAAACGGTGGCCAATCAATTTCAGATGAATTGCAGGTATCTATATTAAACGAAGCTGGGCCATTTGTAGTTACCTCGCAAGATACCGAACTATCTTTTCAGGCAGGGTCGGTACAGACTATAACATGGGATGTTGCCAATACCGATATTGCGCCAATTAGCGCAGAAACCGTATCAATATTTTTGTCTACAGATCGTGGTATTACTTATCCTATAGTGTTGGTTGAAAATACTATTAATGATGGAAGTCAAAGTGTAATTATTCCAAATGTATCGACCACCTCCGGTCGTATTATGGTGAAAGCCGATAATAATATTTTCTTTTCGGTTAATTCCGCTGGTTTTTCTATTACACCGTCTGAGATAGTACTTAGTTTTGAGGACGTTGTCTTCGATGTATGTAAGCCTAATGATATAACAATACCTTTTATTTATGAAACTAATTTGGGTTTTAACGAGGTAAGTACATTCAGTGCGGCAGATATGCCTATTGGCTTAACAGCACAATTTACGCCAGTATCTGCAGATACTGATAATACCTCTGTTATTATTGACTTTGAAGGTGTTTCAGGTATAGCTGTCGGTACGTATCCTATTCGAATTTTGGCTACTTCTGCGACTGTTACTAAGGAAGTTACCCTTCAGTTAAGGGTTTATGATGATAATTTTGAAGTAGTACCATTACTGGCTCCTGTTGATAATATGGTAGATGTATCTAAAGACATTGTTTTACTATGGGAATCTGCTGTAGGTAACACACTATACGATGTTGAAATTGCTGCCGATGTCAATTTTTTAAATATTATAGAATCTGCAACCGTAGGTACAGATTCATACTCGCCTACACTTTTAGATAATAACAGTGAATATTTTTGGAGAGTAAAACCAAAAAATGATTGTGGCGAAGGTGTTTTTGGTACTCCATTTAGTTTTTCAACTATACAGTTTAATTGTGCCACAAAAGATGCAACGGCATTACCTATTGCTATATCAAGTAGTGGAACCCCTGTTGTTAGTTCTAAAATTGTATTCTATGAAGATTTGCCTGTGGCCGATATGAATGTTACCATAGAACTTAATCATACTTTTTTAGCAGATTTGGTTATTAGTCTAACATCACCCGCTGGTACTATGGTTACTTTAGTTTCTAGCTCATGTGGTGAAGCAAGAAATATTAATGCCACTTTTGATGATGACAGTCCTGCTTTTAATTGTTCTATTGACCCAGGTATTAGTGGTATTGTGAAACCATTGGGAAGTTTAAGTGCGTTTAATGGTGAGTCGATACTTGGGGAATGGACTTTAGAAATAAGAGATAACGCGCCTTCTGACGGAGGTAGTTTGAAGGCTTTTTCTCTTGAAGTTTGTGTAGAAGGAGATTTTAGACCAGATGCGGATAACGATGGAGTTTTTGACGATGGGGATGATCTCTGCCTTGGTACACCAGAAGGATTGGAAGTTGATGCTTCTGGATGTCCAGTTTATCGTTTTCCTGCTGAAAACTTTACGGTAAGTTTAGTAAGTGAAACGTGTAGCGATAATAATGATGGATCATTAACTGTAATTCCGAAACTTGCTCTTGATTATCAAATAACGGTTTTGGGGAATGGAATAAACTTAACTCAAAATTTTTCTAATTCCTTTAATTTGGCGAATTTGAGTTCTGGTACTTATTCACTTTGTATTACTGGAACTGACGGTAGTATTTCTTATATTGAATACTGTGTAGCAGTTCAAATAACAGAACCATCACCGTTAAGTGTTACATCTAAAATTGCATTGGATGGCTCACAAATTACCCTTGAGATGGAAGGGTCTACTTTCTTTACGATAGAGTTAAATGGAATTTCGATACAGACTGAAGAATCCATTTTGGTTTTAGATTTAGAGAAAGGATTGAACACACTTAAAGTGACTACCGATATTCCGTGTCAAGGAATTTATGAAGAACAAGTTGGCTTTTTTGAAAAACCAATTGTTTTTCCAAATCCTGTAATTGATATTCTTCAAGTTTATTTAGGTGCTATTGATGAAGAAGTAAATGTGGGTATTTTTGGAGCTGATGGAAGATTGATTTTAAGTTCTAGCGTGTCTACGCAACAAGGAATAATAGAGTTAGATTTGAGTTCATTGTCTAGTGGTATTTATTATATTAAATACGAAGGAAAGACGATAAAAGGAACCTCTAAAGTAATTAAAGAATGATGCGCTTTTTGTTTTTAGGTATATGTTTAATGATGGTTTTTACAAGCTGTAAAAAGAAAAGTACGCCAGTGCCTCCAGAAGCTGCGCAGCTAGTTTATCCAGAACAAAATTCTGAATGTACTACTGGTCAAAGTTTAGGCAAGGAGACTAGTCAGGTAGAATTTCGTTGGTCTGCAGCCGATAATACCGAAACCTATGAATTAAGGGTGACGAATACTGCTAACGGTACAGTACAGACTATTGCGTCATCTAGCACTTCTGCAAAATTGCCATTAGAAAAAGGAGAGCAATTTTCTTGGATTGTACGTTCTAAAAATAGTCGAGTGGAGCAATCGGTATTGAGTGAGGTATGGAATTTTTATAATTCAGGTTCAAGAACAACATTTGCACCTTTTCCGGCAACAATTGTGAGTCCGGCATCTTCAGAAAATGTCTTTAAGGATATCAATAACGAGGTTGTCATATCATGGACAGCGTCAGATTTAGACGATGATATCGTGAATTATGAAGTTTATTTTTCCGTTGAAACACCTCCTATAGATTTGCTTCAAACACTGCAGCCAGAAGTAAATAGTATTAAAGCGTCTGTTACGGCAGATACCGTTTATTATTGGAGTGTTGTCGTAATTGATGCTGAAGGTAATAAATCAAATTCTGGTATTTATAATTTTAAAGTGCTGTAATCTAGGTGTTATTATATTGATTCATGGTGCGAGCAATACCAGCGAGTACAAATGAACTAATTACCTCTGTAGAACGCTGTAAACGCTCCGCAATCGTTTCTTTTTCTTCATCGTTCCATTGGCCTAAAACATAATCAACTTGTTTGCCATTGCCAAAATCTGCACCTACTCCAAACCTGAATCTATTATACGAGATTGTAGCGAGAAATAGCTGAATATCCTTTAATCCATTATGTCCGCCATTGCTTCCTTTTGTCTTTATGCGTATGGTGCCAAATGGTAGATTAATATCATCAGTAATTACTAAAATATTGCCTAGTGGAATCTTCTCTTTATCCATCCAATATTTTAAAGCCTTACCACTACGGTTCATATAGGTTGAGGGTTTTAAGCAAATTACAGTTCTGCCTTTAATCTTAAATGAGCCTATATCGCCTAGTTTAGCGGTTTCGAAATTAAAATCGTGTGCCTTAGCCACTTCATCTAAAACTTTAAACCCGATATTATGACGGGTTTCTGCATATTCGTCTCCTATATTGCCTAAACCGACAATCAAATATTTTTTCATAGGGTCTTTTTCTTCACTAATTAAATTCGTTTTTGTGAAAATTGATTTAAAAAAACGAAACATAATCTATTTGAATTAAGGGATAAAAATACAAAAGCATCCCAATACATGTATCGGGATGCTTATTAGTAAATCTTATAATAAGATGTCTATTCTTGAGCAGCTTCTTCTGAAGCACCTTCGGCACCTTCAGCTCCTTCTTCTCCTTCTTCATCTTCGTCAACAGCAATTGCAGTACGAGCAGTTTTAACTTGTACAACGACAGTAGTATCTGGGTGTAAAATGGTGAAATCATCATTCAACAAAGAACCTACAGCTATGTTTTGACCGATTTTCAATTTAGAAATATCGATATCAAAGAAATCTGGTAATTTGTCTGGTAATGCTTTAATAGCAAGTTTACGTTTTCTAAACAATAAACGTCCACCATTACGTTCACCTGGAGAGTTTCCTTCTAAACGTACAGGAATATCCATAGTAACCATTTTGTCATCGAACAATTGATAAAAATCAATGTGTATGATGCTGTCGGTTACAGGGTGAAACTGAATATCTTGCATTACTGCTTTAAGAGAAGCTCCACCATCTAATTCAATTGCAACTGTATGTGCATTTGGAGTGTAAACCAAGTCTCTGAACGCTAGTTCATTTGCTGAAAAGTGTAATGGTTTATCCCCTCCGTATACTACGCAAGGAACCTTTCCAGCATTACGTAGGGCTTTTGTTGCCTTTTTGCCCACGCTTTCTCTTTCTGATCCTTTAATTGTAATTGACTTCATTATATGTATTAAAAATTAATATTCTATTTTTTGGTTTTCTTCCTAATTACATTAAAAAATTAGAAGAAATAGAGGTGTTGTTGTGTACTTTTTCCATTACGTCTGCAAACAGATTAGCACAGCTTAATACTCTTACTTTATCACTCTTTATTTCTATTGGAATAGAGTCAGTGATAATCAATTCCGTTAATTTCGAATTCTCGATTTTTTCGTACGCATCACCTGATAATAATCCGTGTGTTGTTATTGCTCTTACACTAAGAGCACCACGCTCCATCATTAAATCTGCTGCCTTTGTCAAAGTTCCGGCGGTGTCAACCATATCATCAACAAGAACCACATTTTTTCCCTGAACGTCACCAATAAGTTCCATATGTGAAATAACATTCGCTTTAGCTCTTTGTTTGTAACATACAACCACATCACAATCCAAGGCTTTTGAATATGCGTATGCTCTTTTAGAACCACCCATATCTGGTGAAGCAATGGTTAAGTCTTTTAGCCCAAGATTTTTTAAGTAAGGCAAAAATAGGGTTGATGCAAAAAGATGATCAACCGGCTTTTCGAAAAAGCCCTGTATTTGATCGGCATGCAAATCCATTGTAATAATTCTAGTAGCGCCTGCTGTTTCGAGCATTTTGGCAACAAGTTTCGCTGCAATAGGAACTCTAGGTTTGTCTTTTCTGTCTTGTCTTGCCCAGCCAAAATAAGGTATAACGGCTGTTATATGACGGGCCGATGCTCTTTTTGCAGCATCTATCATCAATAACATTTCCATTAAATTTTCAGGACCAGGGTGTGTCGAACCAATTAAGAAAATTCTTGTACCTCGGATAGATTCTTCAAATGAAGGCTGAAACTCACCATCACTATAACGGGAAAATATTACATTTCCCAATTCCATTCCGTATGCCTTAGCGATTTTTTCGCCTAAGATTTTACTTTGGGTACAAGCAAATATTTTCGGTTGTGGAACTTGGTATGACATGTCTTTCTTGTTGTTTTCCAAACAGTTGCTTCAATTACTTGCTGAAGTTCTTGTTTTTAAGGAGGTGCAAATTTAAAAATTAAATTTGGTTGCTAATGCATAAATCTTGTTATTTTTGGTGATAGAAAGAAAATAATTATTTAGTTTTGCAGTCCTATTTTTACAGGAGGTCGTTTTTAAATGGCAATTATGCTCGAGTGGCGGAACTGGTAGACGCGCTGGATTCAAAATCCAGTTCTTCGGAGTGCGGGTTCGATTCCCGCCTCGAGTACAGCAAGGGAAAGCCGAGATTTTTGTCTCGGCTTTTTTATTTTAGGTACAACATAGGTACAACATTGTTCTTTTTTCTTAAGCAACATTTGTTTTAGTTCTGAATCTATTCATTTGTTATCAATCTTTATAAATTCTAAGTCAGAATAATAAATTTTACTAAGCTGTAACCTGGGTTCTTCGTAAGGAAAGTTTATTATCATACAATATAACCGCAATTTAAACTCGTAAAATACTTCCATCAAAAGACTACGGCATAAAGCCACCGCTTATTCCCCTACTCATTTATTCCGTTTCCTTTTGAGCCAAGATTTTATCTTCCGTTTGGTTCCTGCTTAAATATTGTTGAATCTAAAATTTAAGTATTATGACAACAAAAGCAGTTAAAACGAGAAGGAACGGTAAAGCCAATGCAACCGTTAAAAATGAAGTCAAAGAAAAATTGACTCGAAAAGCTATTGGACTGGAAATTCAAAATTTGAATATCGAAAAGGTTATTCCAGACCCGATGCAGCCTAGGAAAACTTTCAATGAATTATTATTAAAAGAGCTTTCAGAAAGCATCGAAAAACACGGGGTACTTCAACCGATTACAGTTCGAAAATCAGAAAAAGAATACATCATCGTGATGGGCGAACGACGTTATCGTGCCAGTAAGTTAGCAGGTAAAGAGACTGTGCCTTGTATCGTGAGAGATTACGAAAGCAATGCAATCTTGGAAATTCAAATTATCGAAAATTTACAACGGCAAGATGTAGAACCTACAGAGGAAGCAGATGCCATTGCCTATCTAAGTGAAAAATATGCGCCGACCGAGATTGCGAAGCGATTGGGCAGAAGCGATAATTTCATCAGACAGCGACTAAAATTAGCTGGACTTATCGAAGGTTTCAAAATATTCGTTCGTAGTGGCGAAATGACCATTTCATTAGGTGTCGGTGTCGCACTTTTTGAGCCAGAAGAACAACAAATGATGTTGGAAACTATGGGAGAAGAATTTAGTGCGCATCAAATCAATAGAATGATAAAAAATCAGACCTATGATTTAGAGAAAGCACCGTTTGATGTGGAAGATTCAGCATTGGTTGCAAAAGCTGGGGCTTGTAATGTGTGCCCGTTCAATGCCGCAAATCAGGGAAACCTATTTGGGGATGGAAAGATGGTCTGCACAAAATCATCCTGTTACGAATCCAAGAAAAACAAATCGTTCTTGAACTTGATTGAGAAATCGACGAAAGAGAATGTGCTATTGATTCCTGAAATACGCAAGTATTGGGCAGATGATGAACGTAATCAGTTGGTCATCTCACAGCTAGAAAAAAATGGTTTGAAGGTCTATCTGCTGGACGATGTTGAAATCATTGAAAAACCAATTGACCCAACATTGGAAGCCATAAAAGAGGAATATCGAAATTACGACTACAATGAAGACGAGCTAAAAGAAGATTTTGACGAGGCTATCAAGACCTACAACGAGGAATTGGAAAAATACAATTCAGCTACAGCCAATGGATTTAGAAATGGCATCGTTTTTCATCCTGAATCGTATCTACACAAAGAAGTTTTCGTGAAGCTTATTGAAAAATCCAAAGAGGAAAGCGAAGTGCATTCTGTTCCATTATCGAACAGAAAAATGGATGATTGTACACCAGATGAACAAATTATCAAAATTAATGAAAGGGAAATCCGGAAGAAACAAATCGAGAATAACCGACAGTTTGAAGAAGTAGTAACAATGATTCGAGAGACCAACTACATCGAGACCAAGAAAACGCTTTCGGTGGATGAAATGGTAGCCTTTTCAATTTCGCTCTACGAAAACAATGTGGACTACTTTAGTCAGCAAAAGTACTTTTCAGGATTATTGGGCGATACATCAAAGCTATCCAAAGTTGAAATCGTTGAGAATTTCAAGAAGAAGTTCAAAAAAGAAATTTTTCATAAGCTGATACGGTATATGCTTACCAAGCAAGTGCATTTTGGGGAAAGTAATCACGTGAACAATCTGACTAACATTTCATTCTACAATGCCATGCAAGGATATCATAAAACTAAGATTACCGATATCGAAAAGCAATACATTGAAAAAAGGGATATACGTGAAGAACGTTTAAAGGCAAGAATAGCCATACTTGAAAAAGAAATTGAGGATTTCAAAGAGTAGCTTTTGTTGGAAGGAAGAGTCGGCATTCGTGCTGGCTCTTCTTTTTTTTAGATAAGTTTTTGTGGGAATGAAGTACTACAAAAGGAAGAAATAATTAATCAATAGTAGCGCAAAGGTAAACTCGTAAAATACACCCATCAAAAGACTACGGCATAAAGCCGTTCGCACACTCACTTTTTATTCCGTTTCCTTTTGAGCTGAGATTTTAGCTTCCGTTTGGGTTTTGCTCAAATATTGTTTAATCTAAATTCAAAAGCTATGTATTTACACAAATTACAACAAGATGAAATTTTCGTTTCCAATGAAATGAAATCTTTAGAAAGTATTACTGGAATGCCATCCAGAAAAGGACTGGAAAATGCCATAATATCCAATGGCAAAATTGTCAACGTCGTGTCTAGCAGTTATGGACACATACCAAATGAACTCTTCTTCAAGAAAGCTGAACAGCTCTTGATAGATGCCCACTTGAAATACCATAAACGAACTATCAATAGAAATGATAGTCTTTTATAACCGACTTTATCATAGAGGATGACAACCAGTTTTCCCTGAAAAATGAAGAGGGTAAAATATTACCGATGCTGCGCTTCAAAAATTCCTATGATGGTCGAGAAAAAACTTCAGGACATTTTGGGTTTTACAGAGAAGTGTGTACAAATGGTTTACACGTCTCAAATGCACAGATTGACTTTTCGATAAAGCACACGAAAAACAACACCGAGTTGATACTACCGAAACTGAACGGACTTTTCGAGCGGTTTTTGGATAACGAGTACTACGAAATCACTCAAAAATTCAAAGAAATGGAAGAAATAACACTTATCGACACTAGAGCTTTCGTGAAAGACATACTGGAAAAAACGAAACTGTTCCGATATGAATGTAGCGATACCAACGATATCCCTTCCAAGAAATCTAGGGAACTACTAGACTTGATAGCAGTAGAAGGAAATGATTGGTACGAGACACCAACGTTGTGGGATGGATACAATGCCTTCAATTGGATGCTTCATAACACTTTAAAGAAAACTTTTTCCCAACAGGAAAAGTTGGATAAGTTGATATTCGATGAAGTTTACGCGATGGTGTAAGTTTCAAAAATAGGTTCATCCAGTACCTTAAACTGGATTTTAATTTGAAGCTAAGACTAGGAATAAAAGCGTTACACAACAAACCGTTCAGCACATACCCCAACATTCCGCAAAAAGCTACATTCCGGGAAAAGAGCTTCACTACAAAGTTCTTGGACACAACTACAAAGCTTCCATTTTCCATTTCACTTGCCCGCTCAATTCCGGGAAAAACGAAATGCGGTCAAACTACATTCCAATCTACAGCTTTGAAGTCAAGTCCGCCTTAAAGTTTACTAAAGAGGATAATTCGTTTTCATAATCCGTTCAGCACATTCCCCTGCATTACGTGCCTGCCTGCCGAAAAAGGCAAGAAAGCACTTCATTCCGTGAAAAGAGCTTCCCTACATAAGTCTTGGACACACCTATTGTTTTGCTTCCTTCATTCCGTTAACCCGAACCGCTGCGCTGGTTCGGGACACTTTATTCCGTTACAAAAAATAGGTAAGTCCGCCAAAAAGAGCGGAAAGCCATCGGCTAGATTTTCTTAACAGGATTTTCGGCGAAGTCTTCTTGAGCCTTCACTCGAAAATCCTTAAAAACCGAACCGCTGTCTTGCAGATTTTAAGGGGTTTATAATGGATAAAGCCTTTGTTGTTTTTCGGGTCGTCGAAAAACAGGCAGAACATAACCAATTCTAGATTAAACACAGCCACTTATTTCGCTTAACTATCGGTACGCTCAAACGT
>TARA_R110001583_G_scaffold15697_1_pt1 | contig 11367 bp, 10 predicted proteins | sample TARA_R110001583 | Tara Oceans TARA_R110001583 (sample SAMEA4398432) | marine metagenome | biome: Polar Biome; feature: [MES] marine water layer (ENVO:01000295) within the mesopelagic zone...; material: water (ENVO:00002006), including particulate matter (ENVO:01000060) such as...... | reverse complement strand
TGGGTTTTAGTCTCTCGTTTGCGGCTGTGGCGATACTGTTGTGGGGATTCCAGGGGCAGCGTCAGCCCCGTAGTTTAAGCTTGCTGCGGTCTCAGTGGGTGGTCGTGATGGGCTTGCTGCCAGTATTGGGTCTATGGGGATTGGGTTTTAGTGTGGCGAGTATCCCCGCAAATCTGGTGGCGATCCCACTGGTAGCCTTTTTGATTTTACCCGCCTTGTTTGCGGGCTTATTGTTACTCAAGGTCTGGCCTTGGCTGGCAGATTTGCTTTTTTCCTGTGCAGACGCCTTACTTGAATATTTGCAGCTAGGCCTAGCGCTGGCGGCGCAGTGGCAACCAGTAATTCATTTTTATCCTCCGTCGTCTGCCCTGGGTTTAGGCTTTGGCGCAGTACTCGTCATACTTTTACCCCGCGGGGTACCCGCTAAGTGGCTGGCTGTAATTCCCTTGTTGGCTTTGTTCTTTTGGCCCGCGCCGCGACCGACCAAGGGTGATCTTTGGGTGACTGTGCTCGATGTTGGTCAGGGTTTGGCGGTGCTGCTGCAAACCCAAACGAAATCCCTGCTTTACGATGTTGGGCCAGATTTTCGCAGCGGCTTTAATACCGCCGATGCCGTGGTCTTGCCCGCGTTGGCGGAGTTCGCCATAGACCGTTTAGACGCGTTGGTGCTAAGCCATGGCGACCGCGACCATGCGGGTGCCGCGTCCGCATTGCTTGCAAAGCAGCCGGTGGTCACATTTCTTCGTGGCGAAGATATTGAGAAGCTTGAAAGAAAAGGGCGCGACTGTCACACAGCGCCAGCCTGGGATTGGGATGGTGTGCGATTTGAGTTTTTGCACAGCGCTGTCAGCGATCAGCGCGGTAATAACGCTTCTTGTGTTATGAAGATCAGTGCCGGTCTTGCCGCTATTCTGCTCACTGGGGATATCGAGGCGGATATAGAACGCAAGTTGATGGATGCCCATGATAATAACTTATCGGCAAATGTATTGGTGGCGCCACACCACGGCAGCAATACCTCGTCATCAGCGGCGTTTATTGCGGCGGTTGCACCCGCAGAGGTGGTGTTTTCGGCTGGGCGCAATAACCACTACGGCCACCCCGCGACAGCCGTTCTTCGTCGCTATCAAGCTCAGGGCAGTCGCTGCTGGCATACCGGCCTGCATGGCGCGATTCAATTTCGCTTACAAGGCGGCGAGCTAGCGGATATTCGCTATGCTAGAGCCTGGCGTTATTACTGGGAAACGCCAGTAACAAGCCCTGAATTATGCCGGAAATTCAATTCCGAGGGCTGATTCACTTCTTACCGAGGCATTCCCTCCGTATAATGCCCTCACATAAAAATGGTAGGGATCTGATGTGCTTGAATTGGTGAAAGCGGGTGGCTGGTTAATGCTGCCAATTATTTTGTCTTCAATTATTGCTTTGGCTATCTGTGTAGAGCGTTTTCTCAAACTGAATCCCGATAAGGTCGCTCCCCGTAATTTATTAAATCAAGTGTGGGCGTGGTTGCAAAATAAGCAGCTCGATGCAGAGAAATTACGTGAGCTACGACGCGGCTCGCCACTGGCGCAAATTCTCGCCACCGGTTTGGCCAACGCCAAATTTGGGCGCGATATTATGAAAGAGAGCATTGAAGATACGGCGTCTCACATAATTCACGACCTAGAACGCTATCTTAACGCGCTGGGCACTATTGCTGCGGTTGCGCCGCTGCTTGGTTTGCTAGGCACGGTACTGGGTATGATTAGAGTATTTACCGAGATTATGGTGCAGGGCACAGGTAACGCCGGGGTGCTCGCTGGTGGTATCTCCGAAGCCTTAATCACAACCGCCTCAGGCCTCTGTGTGGCCATTCCCGCCTTGATTATGCATCGCTATTTTTTGCGCCGCATTGACGAGCTGGTAGTTCGAATGGAGCAAGACGCGATGAAACTGATCAATGCGATGCACGGCGAAGTGCAAATTAAAGACAGTTCAGCGGGTAAAAAATAGTGAAATTTAAGCGCCAGCGCATGGATGACAGTGGGGTTAATCTTACCCCGCTAATTGATGTGGTGTTTTTGCTGCTGATATTTTTTATGGTGTCGACAACATTTACCAAAGAAAGTCGTCTTAATTTGGAGTTGCCCAGCGCGCAAGGTGACATCGCTCCTCAGGAAACTAAGGTTTTGGAGGTCGTGATCGACGCCCAAGGGCGTTACCGCCTTAATGAGCAGGCCTTGGTCGATCACACCGTACAAGGTTTGATGGCTGGCATGCGCGAGATTGCTGGCGACGACACTGAGTTGCCGGTCATTATTACTGCTGATGCGAAAAGCCCTCACCAGTCCGTTATCACCGCGATGGACGCGGCGGGGCGACTCGGCTTTGCTAAGCTTAGCCTAACGACCCAAGATCCCGACAGCAGTACGTCAGCCAACTGATTTTATTTTCCATCTCCGTTAACGCTAGGAATTCCCGGTAATATGAGTAACAACAATAAATCCGATCTCGTTATTTACGGTCGCTTGCTGAAATACGTGATACCGATGTGGGCCATGTTTTTATTCAGTGTTTTGGGCTTTTCGGTATTTTCCGGTGTTCAGGTATTGCTTGCCGATATGATGCAGCTGATTGTCGATTATATCGGCGGCAATATGGTGGCCGGCGAAGGTGGTATGTCGGCAAAATTAATGTGGGCTTTGGGGGGCAAAGACTTTGTCCTAACCGACGCTCGCTTGTGGATTGTGTTAATGATGGTTGTGCTCGGCTTAGTCCGAGGCCTGGGTTACTTTGCCGGTAATTATTTTATCGCGATTGTTTCTAATAGCTTGGTTCACAATTTGCGCTGTGAACTGTTTAATAAAATGCTGCATATGCCCAGTCGGTATTTTGATCAAAACTCCACGGGCATGATGATTTCCAAAATTACCTTTAATGTCGAACAAGTCACCGGTGCGGCGGTTAATGCGACCAAAGTCGTGCTGCGTGAGGGCACTTTTGCGATCGGACTTATTGCCTACTTGCTGTATAGCAACTGGAAACTCACCATGGTGTTTTTCCTCGCCCTGCCGATTATTGCTGTCACCGTATACTGGGTGGGTAAACGGTTTCGCAAGCTCAGTAAAAACATTCAAAACGCGATGAGCGATGTCAACCAAGTGACCAATGAGTCGATTGGCGCTTATCGTGAAATTCGCCTCTACGACGGCACGGCCTTTGAAACCGCTCGATTTGTTGAGGCCAGTGGTCGGACCCGCAGTCAAAACATTAAGATGGCCTATTACAACGCGATCAGCCCTTCAGTGATTCAGTTTCCAGTTGTACTCGCCACCGGCGTGCTAATTTGGATAGCCTTGGGTCTTGGCGGTTCAATGTCGCCTGGCGCCTTCGTCGCGTATTTGTCGGCGGCCTTGTTTTTGCCAAAACCTATGCGTCAGCTGGCGGATGTTAGCAGCACTATTCAAAAAGGCTTGGCGGCAGCAGAAGATATTTTTGATTTTATAGACGCAGAGCAAGAGAAAGATGAAGGTACTTACCGCAGTGATGTAACCCGCGGCGATATTGAAATACGTAATTTGAACTTCGCCTATAGCCCTGATTCTGAGCTGGTATTACGCAATATAAATTTAAAAGTTGAGGCGGGTAAGTCCTTGGCCTTGGTTGGTTTGTCTGGCTCCGGCAAGTCCACCTTGGTGAGTCTGTTGTCGCGGTTTTATGAACATGACCAGGGCGATATCTTGCTTGATGGTGTTGATGTTCGAGATTACCAGCTAAGTAATCTACGCGACAAAATGGCCTTGGTGACTCAGCAGGTCACGCTGTTTAACGACACTGTTTTCAATAATATTGCTTACGGCAAGATGGCCGGGGCGAGTCGTGAAGAGGTACGTGCCGCTATAGAGGCGGCCCACGCCAGCGAGTTTATAGACCAACTTCCCCTCGGCTTAGAAACCATTATTGGCGAAGACGGCGTGATGTTGTCTGGTGGCCAGCGTCAACGTCTGGCCATTGCCCGCGCCTTCCTTAAAAACGCGCCAATTTTGATTTTTGACGAGGCGACGTCGGCGCTCGATAATCGCGCTGAAAGTCATATTCAAAAAGCGATGGAAGAGGTGATGAAAGGCCGCACTACCATTGTTATTGCCCACCGCCTGAGTACCATCGAAATGGCCGATCAAATTGTGGTAATGGAAGCCGGGCAAATAAAAGAGCAGGGCAGCCACGATGAGCTGCTGGCCTTGAATCAGCGCTACGCCCAGCTATACCACAAGAATTTTGAGGAATAGATTTAGGTGGCATTGGAACAAGGCCTGAATCGCGCCTGGTATGGCAAGCCGAAAAGTTTGCTACTTTTGCTTCCGCTGGCGTATTTGTATCGCCTAATCGCCGCAGTGAGGCGCCGTCTAATTCGGCCGCAGTCCTGTGGCGCGCCGCTGATTGTGATCGGCAATATTTCTGTGGGTGGCAGTGGTAAGACTCCGGTCGTGTTGGCGGTGGCCGAATATTGCCAAGGCCTAGGCTATAAGGTCGGAATTGTTAGTCGCGGCTACGGCGGAAAGGCACCAATATACCCTTATTTAGTCACCGCCAAGTCAGCACCCGCTGAAGCGGGGGACGAACCTTATCTAATGTACCAGCGCAGTGGCTTGCCGTTGGCGGTGGCGCCAGATCGCGTGGCGGCAGCAAAATTGCTTGTAGAGCAGCACGCTTGCGATCTCATTATTAGCGACGACGGTTTACAGCATTATCGTCTAGCTCGCGACATAGAGGTTCTCGTTATTGATGGCGAGCGGGGTTTTGGCAATGGCCACTGCTTGCCCGTGGGGCCTTTGCGCGAGCCGGTAAGCCGCGCAAACGCTATCGACCTGCGCATAATCAATGGCGGCAATAGTCGCTTGCGTGGTTATACCATGGATTTGCGGGGCGTGACGGCGGTAAATTTGGCCAGCGGTGAGCAGCGCGCTTTAGTCGATTGGCCATTAAGCCAACGCCGAATCCACGCTGTTGCGGGAATCGGTAATCCTCAGCGGTTTTTTCACAGCCTGCAAGCGGCGGGCTTTGAGCTTATTGAGCATCCATTTGCTGACCACCATCCTTATACTGTGGCCGACTTACAATTTGATGAGTCACTGCCAGTACTAATGACGGAAAAGGATGCTGTTAAATGTCGGCTATTTGCCGAGAGAACCCATTGGATGTTGCCGGTTACTGGCGAGATAGATAAAGCGTTTTATGCGCAGTTGCGCTCGCGTTTGGCAGAAGTCGACATCAGCCGCTAATATTTCAGCAGTAGCGCGCTAGTATCAATTACATTTGGAGCAAGCATGTCTTACACCGTTATCATTCCCGCCCGTTTCGCTTCCAGCCGCTTGCCGGGCAAGCCGCTGCTCGATATTGCTGGAAAACCCATGATTCAGCATGTTTGGGAGCGAGCCGTCGATAGCGATGCCAGTCGGGTGGTGATTGCCACTGAGGATCAGCGGGTATTTGATGCTTGCCAAGGGTTTGGCGCAGAAGTGATTATGACCCTTGCCACCCATGAATCTGGCACCGATCGCTTGCAAGAAGTGGTGAGTAAGTTGCAGCTCAGCGACGAGGAAATCGTCGTCAATGTGCAGGGAGATGAACCCCTGATCCCCAAGGCGGCTATTGCGCAGGTGGCCGAAAATTTGGCCGCCAAGCCTAGCGCGGGTATCGCAACGCTGGGCGAGGCTATTAACGATATTGAGGTGATCTTTAATCCCAATGCTGTTAAAGCCGTTGCCGATAGGCAGGGTTATGCGCTGTATTTTAGTCGTGCACCCATGCCGTGGTGCCGCGATGACTGGGCGGGCGAGGAATTGAGTCTGCCAGATAATGCACCCTTTTTACGTCATATTGGCATCTATGCTTATCGGGTGGGTTTTCTTCACGAGTTTGTACGCTGGCCCATGGGGGTGTTAGAGAGCTTTGAAAAATTAGAGCAATTGCGGGCGATGGAAAACGGTGTGCGTATTCATATCGCCACGGCCTGTGTAGATATTCCGGGCGGCGTTGATACTGAAGCCGACTTACAAAATGTCAGGAAAATTTTGGCGGCGAGCAGCTAATGGCCATCAAGGTATTATTTGTATGTCTTGGCAATATTTGTCGCTCGCCGACGGCTCACGGTGTCTTTCAGAAGCTGCTAAACGATGCCGGTCTACACGACGAGATACAGGTTGACTCGGCAGGCACGGGTGATTGGCACATCGGTCGCAGTCCCGATCAACGCAGCCAGGCAGCAGCGCTGAGCCGCCAGTATGATCTCTCGTCATTGCGCGCGCGACAGGTCTGCAAAGCTGACTTCCAAACCTTTGATTATATCTTGGCCATGGATGAGTGTAATTTGGCGGATTTACAGGCGATGCGCACTCACCAGGCGAAGTGTGAGCTAGCTTTGTTTTTGACTTATGCGAAACACACCGCACGACGCGAAGTACCGGATCCTTATTACGGTGGGGAGCAGGGCTTTGATGAGGTGCTGGACTTGGTGGAAGACGCCGCTGAAGGCTTATTACACCATATTTGTGCTCATCACGGCCTTGGCAACGGCGCGGCGCTGTAATGGATATTCAGCGTCATGTTGATTTGCGGCCGTATAACACGCTTGGTATTAGTGTTCTTGCTGATTATTTTATTGAAGTAAGCAGCCTTGATGGCCTTAGTGAGGCAATTGAATTTAGTAGCCGTCGGCGTTTACGGCGAGTCTTTATCGGCGGTGGCAGTAATTTAGTGCTACGCGGCGATATTCACGGTTTGGTTATTCGTATGGCGATGCGAGGTATTAGCTGCGAGAGTAGTGGTGACGAGCGCCTCGTTACCGTAGCTGCTGGGGAGAATTGGGACGAGCTGGTGAAGTATAGCTTGGCACAAGGCTGGTATGGCTTGGAAAACTTAATTTCTATTCCCGGTCAGGCGGGTGCCGCGCCAATACAAAATATTGGCGCCTATGGCGTAGAGCTCGCCAATGTACTGGACTCGGTTACTGGCTGGGATATTAACCTCAATGGCTTGCGCACCTTAAGTGCCGACGATTGCCAGTTAGCCTACCGCGATAGTGTATTTAAGGGGGCATTGCGGGATGTGTTTATTATCACCGCAATAACATTGCGCTTGAGTGCTAAGCCAGCGCCGAATCTTAGTTATCCCGCCTTGCTTGAGGCCCTATCGGCGCAAGCCCCCGAGCAAGTGCCCAGCCCGGAGCTGATCGCTGCGACCGTGGCTATGGTGCGGGCTGATAAGCTGCCAGATTATCGGCGGGAGCCGAATGTCGGAAGCTTCTTTAAGAACCCGATTATTTCCAAAAATCTTGCCCAAGAACTGGTCGCGCAATATCCGGCGTTGCCCCATTGGCCGATGGCCGATGGCCGCTTTAAAGTCGCGGCAGCGTGGTTGGTAGATCAGGCTGGCTGGAAGGGTAAGCGGCGTGGCGCGGTGGGAATTCACCCGCGCCAAGCCATTGTGCTGGTTAATTACGACGGCGCAGACGGCGCGGAAGTTTTGGCGTTCGCCGATGCAATACAGGCCGATGTGCTCGCGCGATTCAATGTCGACCTCGAAATTGAGCCCCGTGTTTATTGAGCCCGAACATATTCCTTTAGCGGGGGGTGGTTTACATTATTATCCCCAGTATATCCCCGAACCCGATCCCTTGTATGAGCAGCTGCGCGAGAATATCTCTTGGCAACAGCCGATATTAGACATATATGGCCGACGCCACCTGACGCCACGGTTAGTTGCCTTTGTTGGGGATTCTGGTTTGAGTTATCGCTACAGTGGTCACCGCCATTATGCAGATGTATGGCCGCCGGAAGTGCTGGCGCTACGAGAGCGTATTGCCGACGATACTGGCTACGATTTTAACTGTGCCTTGCTCAACTACTACCGCAATGGCGACGACAGTATGGGTTACCACAGCGACGATGAAGCAAGCTTGGGCAGTGATCCCTGTGTTGCGTCACTCAGTTTAGGTTGTGGTCGAGACTTCCTTCTGAAGCCGAAGGGGCTAAAAACCAAATCACGTAAAATACATTTAGCATCGGGATCATTGCTGTTAATGTTGCCGCCCACCCAGCGCCACTGGCAGCACGCGCTGCCAGTGCGAAAGGGGCTAGCGCAAGGAAGAATTAATATCACTTTTCGTAAAGTGGTATTATCGCTGGCGGATTGAACCACAGCAGGCTGGTTAGGTCATGGTCGCGGTGGTATTGTTACAGGCATTGGATGCAGGGAAATACATGATTACAGTTTTGGTTGCCGACGATCACGCCATGGTGCGTACCGGAATAGTGCGAATGCTCGACGATGCCGACGGTATTGCGGTTATCGCCCAAGCGGCAAGTGGTGAAGAAGCAATTAGCAGCTGCCGAATATTAAGCCCCGATGTAGTGCTAATGGACGTGCGAATGCCAGGTATTGGCGGCTTAGAGGCAACGCGTAAACTGCGATTGGTGTCGCCGTCAACGCGCATTATTGCGCTGAGCGCATACGATCAAGAACCTATGCCCAGTCGCCTGCTTAAGGCTGGTGCCTCGGCCTATGTCACCAAGGGCGCCTCGGAAGAAGAAATGGTCTTGGCGGTTAGGCAAGTTGCTAAAGGGCTGCGCTATTTAAGTCCAAGCGTGGCACAGGCGATTGCATTGAAGGGCTTTAGTGGCGATGTCGAATCACCCTTTGAGTCACTCTCTGAGCGCGAAATGCAAATTAGTCTAATGATTGCTAACTGCCAAAAGGTATTGGACATTGCTGAGCAGCTGCATATTTCAGCGAAAACGGTGAATAGCTACCGCTACCGAATTTTTGAAAAACTCAATATTGGTGGTGACGTAGAGCTCACACTCCTCGCTATTCGTCACGGCCTGATCGACTCTCCTGGCGCTTAGCCTAATATATTGAATGAGATGACTGCTATCCCCAATGAAACCGCTTCGAAGCCGACGTCATTCGACTCTGCGAGCTTCTTAAAAACTGTCACGGAGAAGGCAGGGGTGTACGTAATGCTCAACGTCGTTGGCGAGGTGCTTTACGTCGGTAAAGCAAAGAACTTGCGCAAGCGCTTGAGCAGTTATTTTCGGGCCAGTGGATTAACCACAAAAACCATGGCTTTGGTTGGGCGTATTCACGAGATTGAAGTGACGGTGACCGCGAGTGAGCGTGAAGCGCTGCTGCTAGAACAGAATCTTATTAAGCAGTACAAACCGCCCTATAATATTTTGCTGCGGGATGATAAATCCTATCCCTATATTTATTTGAGCACCGATCACGAGCATCCACGCTTGAGTATTCATCGCGGGCGTAAAACCGGTAAAGGTCAGTATTTTGGCCCTTACCCCAGTGCGGCGGCGGTGCGCGAAAGCTTGAGTTGGTTGCAGAAAGTATTTCGGGTGCGCCAGTGTGAAGACAGCTATTACAAAGGCCGCAGCCGACCCTGTCTACAATACCAAATAGGGCGCTGTTCGGCGCCCTGTGTCGGCATTGTTAGCGACAAAGAATATGCTGTAGATGTTAACTATACTGAATTGTTTTTAAAAGGAAAAAGCTCAGATATACAGGCCGATTTAGCGAATCAAATGGAGCGCCACGCGGCGGCACTGGAGTTTGAACAAGCCGCTGATTTACGCGACCGTATTGCCCATTTACAGCAGGTGCAGTCCACGCAATGCATTGAAGGTGAAACCGGCGATATGGATATTCTCGGCGGCGTCATGGACGGCGGCCAAGTCTGTATCCAGCTGGTGTGCGTGCGCGGCGGTCGAGTGCTGGGTAGTCGTAGTTACTTCCCCAAAAGCCAGCTGGAAGAGCCGCTGGCGATGCAGGTCGAGGCTTTTGTGGCTCAGCACTACTTGATTGGTAGTGGCGCCAGCGATATTCCACGGGAAATTATCAGCAATATCATGCTCGACGACAGCGATTTACTGGCGGCAAGCCTCACTGAACAGGCTGGGCGCCAAGTGTCACTTAGTCACAAGGTGCGCAGCAATCGGGCTAAATGGCAAAATTTAGCGCTGACCGCCGCTGAGCAAAACCTCAAGAATCGCCTAGCGTCGTCTGCCAGCAGCCTGAAGCGCTTTAAGGCCTTGCAAGCGGTCTTGGGCTTGGAAAAACTTCCAGAGCGCCTAGAGTGCTTTGATATCAGTCACAGCAGCGGCGAGGCGACTGTGGCCTCCTGTGTGGTGTTTGATGGCAACGGGCCGCTAAAGTCTGATTATCGTAAAATGAATATAGATGGCATTGCCCCAGGTGACGATTACGCGGCGATGTACCAAGCGCTTAGCCGCCGCTATACGCGGGTTAAAGCGGGCGAAGTATTGATGCCAGATATTTTGTTCATCGATGGTGGCAAGGGCCAGTTGACCCAGGCAAAAGCGGTGATGGCCGAACTTGGCATCGACAATCTACTGATGGTCGGGGTGGCGAAGGGCAGTGATCGCCGCGCGGGTTTAGAGATACTCATTCGCGGTGACGATGGTCGTGAAATCAGCTTGCCGGACAATAGTCCGGCTCTGCACCTCGTTCAGCACATTCGTGATGAGTCTCACCGCTTTGCCATCACGGGGCACAAGGCAAGGCGTGATAAAACTCGGCGTCAATCTACGCTTGAGGGTATACCGGGGGTTGGTGCCAAGCGACGGCGAGAATTGCTCCGCTATTTCGGTGGTTTACAGGGTGTAAAGCAAGCTGGGGTAGAAGATTTACAACGAGTGCCGGGAATTAGCGAGAAAATTGCCTTACAAATCTACGAAGACCTGCGCAGCGCTTAGAAAACGAATAGAATACGACTTGCTGCTTTAATGAGACCACTATGAATATACCGAATGCCTTGACCCTGTTCCGAATTGTGCTAATTCCGGTGCTGGTGGTTTTATTTTATATGCCTATCGCGCATACCTATTTTTTAACCGCGGCGGTATTTGCGGTGGCGGCCATGACCGATTGGTTAGACGGTTACCTTGCCCGCAAACTCGGACAGAGTACGGCGTTGGGCGCATTTCTCGACCCTGTTGCCGACAAGCTAATGGTGGCGGTGGCGCTGGCTTTGCTCATTGAACGCTACGACGCCTCGTGGTTTACCATACCCGCAATTATTATTATTGGCCGCGAAATAGTGATTTCCGCGCTGCGTGAGTGGATGGCCGAGCTGGGTAAACGCACCAGTGTGGCGGTATCGTATTTGGGCAAAATTAAGACAACGATGCAAATGGTCGCAATATTTGGCTTACTTTTGGTTTCGCCTGAGCACCAAGGCTATTTGTATTACGCAAATATTGTGTGCTTATACACGGCGGCGCTGCTTACTTTATGGTCAATGTTGATTTATCTCCATGCGGCATGGCCTGATTTACGCGATACAGCAGGTGATTG
>TARA_R110001583_G_scaffold99175_4_pt1 | contig 11378 bp, 7 predicted proteins | sample TARA_R110001583 | Tara Oceans TARA_R110001583 (sample SAMEA4398432) | marine metagenome | biome: Polar Biome; feature: [MES] marine water layer (ENVO:01000295) within the mesopelagic zone...; material: water (ENVO:00002006), including particulate matter (ENVO:01000060) such as...... | reverse complement strand
ACTAAAACTTGGCTATAGAAAAATCAAATTGAAAAATGAAACACTTTACGGACACGAATTTCACTACTCTAATTTAGTTGATTCTCAAGAAGAAACTAAAGATATAGAAGTGTACTCTGCTCGTGATAAACAATTAGACACAAAAGTTATCAGAAAAAATAATGTATTGGCCTCATATATTCATTTCTATTGGGGAGAAAAGAATATTTTTGATACTTTCTGGAAACAAACTAATAGCTAATCATCTATAATTTCAAATATCATGGGAAAACAAAATTGGAAACCTGGAACAATGGTCTATCCATTGCCTGCTGTAATGGTTAGCTGTGGTGCGAGTAAAGAAGATTACAACATTATTACAATTGCCTGGACTGGTACTATTTGCACTGATCCGGCAATGTGTTACATTTCTATTCGACGGAATCGTCATTCATATGATATCATTAAGAAACATGGTGAGTTTGTCATCAATCTTACTACAAAAGAGCTAGCTTTTGCTACAGATTGGTGCGGGGTAAAATCTGGCAAAGATTTCAATAAGTTCGAAGAGATGAAGTTAACTCCTGCACCTTCAAAAGAGATTAATGCTCCAATTATTGAAGAGTCTCCTCTATCCATAGAATGCAAGCTAAAACAGATTGTTGAATTAGGTTCTCACGATATGTTTATTGCAGAAGTTGTAAATGTACAAGCCGATGAAAAGTATATCGATCCTGAAAGTGGACAATTCAGATTGGATAAGGCTCAACCAATTGCATATTCTCATGGACACTACTATGAATTAGGTAAACTAATTGGTCGCTTTGGCCATTCTGTTATGAAGAAGAAGACAAAAAAAAAGCTTGCTAAAAAAAACGGGACTAAATAACGATTTATTGAATTGATGTCGCAAGATCTAACACACAATTATTTCTTGTGACACAATTCGATTTTTATTAGAAAAATATAAATTGCAGTTACTCTATTTTCAATATTTATTTTACGAAAATAAAATTAGTCCATTTTAATTCAAAGCTATTAAAGGCAAGTTAAAATAGACACTTGTTCCAATGTTTATATCACTTTCGACACGGATTGTTCCCTTATTCTTCTCAACTAAATCTTTCACAATAATAAGACCTAAGCCCGTACCAGATTCCTTATTGGTTCCTTCCTGCTGAATTTTCTTATCTATACTGAACAGATATTGGATGTCCTCCCTATCAATACCAACGCCATTATCACGAATAAGAACTTCAATTCTATTATTTTTCACTTCAGCAGAAATCTCTACACATCCGCCTTTTCGTGTAAATTTTATAGCATTATTAACTAAGTTCAAAACTACTATTTTAATCATATTCTCATCCCCAAAAGCATTAAGGTTTGTAGGAATATTATTTTTCAATTCAATAGTCTTTGCTTTTGCAATTTTCATAAGTGTATTCAATACAGAATCAGCAATAGCCTTAAGATCAATCGTCTCTGGATTCCATGAAACACCTCCTATTTGAATACGTCCCCATCTCAACAAATTATCCAAGAGGTCATTCATATCAATAGCCGAATCATAACAATCTTTCAAATAAGTCTTTATTTCAACTTCAGAAAATGCATCTAAGTTTTTATTAAAGATCTCTAATAAGCCTACAACTGATGATAAAGGTCCTTTTAAATCATGAGATATAATTGAGAAAAACTGATCTTTTGTTTCATTAGACTCTTTAAGTTCAACAGTTCTGTTCTCAAGGGTTGCTCTATTTTCAACGATCTCACTTACATCATCAATCACCCAAATATTGGCATTTTCAATATGAGAATATAACATTTCACTTATATATATTTTAGCCCAAAGAACAGAATCGTCATCCCTCTTCAAGGGTATTTCGTTACGAATTAATGCTTTACTTCCTTGTAATTGCTGATATTCATTCATCAGAATATCATAATTACTCTTACTTAAGAAAGTTGACATAATATCTTTCCCAAGTAACTCACCTTTATCACAGTCTAGAATTTCTGAAATTCGATTATTCTGGTCGATTATTTTCCCTTCCCCATCAGTGACTATTATACCAACCAAAGAGTTGTTTAAAATAGCTTTCAATCGCAGATACGCAAGTTTAGAGAGCTCTTCCTGCTTCGTGATCTCAATATTTTTCCTGTTGAGATTCTCATTCGCTTCAAGGAGTTCTCTAGATCGCTCTTCAACTTTTTTATCTAATTCTAAATTCTGTTTTTCTAATGATTTTTTTTGTCTGTACTTATAAACAGAATATACAATTAGCAAGAAGATAATAATAGAAGCTATTCTCATTAAGTTTTTGAACAACCTAATATTCTTCTCGAAAAAAGACTTTTCCTTATTTACAAATATCGTTCCTTCTGGTAAATTGTCCTCCGATATATCAAACTCTGATAAGACAGAATGATCAATTTTAACACTAACAGCTGATTTCTCAAATACTGGTATTATATCAGCATTTGCACCTTTTACAATCGACAATGCCAATTCTCCTGCAAGTTTACCTTGCATATGACCACTAGTTATATATCCACCAACAATTCCTTTACCTAGATAAAAATCCCAAGAACCATAAATTGGAACAGCACTTGCTTCACTAATAAGACGAACAGCATCATTAAACGAATAATAATTTCCATCGGCATCCATTGTAAACGGAGCTAGATAAACAACCCAATCATCAGACAAGTTCTTTACTCTTTCTTGAATATCCTTCATATTACTATTATCTGAATACTCAATAACCATACTCTTTTCCAATTCTGGGAGAGCATCCATGATAATTGCCTTATTTGCCAAGCCAGTCACGGTCTTATCGTTTATGACAAGAATCTTTCGATCAGGATGCAACTTATGCATTAGCATTAAAGTAGAATCAATAGCAGCATATTCAGCAATTCCCGTTACCTGCTTTTCGCCCATCAATAATTCTGGTTTGTAATTATTGATACCACAAAAAACAATAGGAATATTTTTAAAAAATCGGTTTCTATTTTTTATAACAAAATTTAAAGCATTATTATCTGAAACAATAATAGCATCGCATGTTACCTTAGAGCACAAAAGCTCATACTTTTGTTCAAAAGATTCGAGAAATATCGGATCCACAAATCGCTTAGAATCTAAATACTCATAAAAGGTTTCAATTTCATTCCCAAGAGGAGTTAAAACAGATTCTATTCCATGTGAAATACTATCTGTCCAAACAAAACTCTGATGATAAGAATGTATGACCAAAATATGTTTTTTGTCCTTACTTGCACTAGAACTAAAAGCCGAAATTACTGAAGCTAGTATTAATAGGGAACTTAAAAATAAATAGCGCATATTGAATGGTTTTTCGAATAATTGAAACTATTTCTATTAAAGTAGAATTTACAAAAAAATTGTGCTTTTTGCTACTTATAATTTGATCAGTAATTATAAACCGATAATATTTAAACTAAAACACTATTTAAGATACAAAAAAAGCCTACATAAATTGTAGGCTTTTTTAATATTTAATCATAACATTTTTTAATATCACATTTTTTTTTGAAATCTATCTAATTCTATCCATTGAACGAATCATTGCTTCGTCTTTACCAATATTACGAATTGCTAGGTAAGAAAGTACGATACTAACCAATGGAAATGCATTTACAATACTATAATTAGCAATAGCTTGCATAGGCTCAAGTTGCGAATTCACATTATAATAAACAAGCCCAACTACCCCTAACATACAGAAAATATTAAAAACTGTTAATCGAATCTGACGCATACGTTTTTTGTAAAAAAAAATGGTCATAAAAACATTTAATACTATTACAAGTAACAAAATCGCAATTGGATAGGCTTTAAACAGCATCGGCTCACCTTCTATTAACGAAGGAATTCCTCTGTACATAAATGAATACGAATTATTAGCTGAATCGATTAATTCGGCCAAAGGGAAAAAGAACAACAATGTCATTAGGATTAATACACCTAATAAAAATAAAGTTTGAATTCTTTGAATCATAGTTTACCAAAATTGAAAATTAATATTTTAAGGACTTTACTTTTCGTTATACAAAGCCATTCCTGCACAAATTTAAACTTAAAAATAAGATCAGCAAACTTTCATATGCTACTCTTACTTGTCAACTTCCAACTATAGAATAATCTTCTATTACACTTCATTATCCTCTTTTCTTAAGAGACATATAGTCTATATAATATAACAATTTAATCGACAAGGAATTAAATCGTGTTGCATCAAATGTATCTTTCAAGTTATTCACAAAACTGTGAGCAATTTTATCGTCAGAATTGGAAATAGAATTTTTCCAAACTACTGCTAGTTCACTACCAGGAGCAAATCTCCATAAATAAACCATATCAATATTAAAAGTATTAAAGTTGATATCATGATTATCTGAATAATCAGTCGATCCTAATCGCCCGTTATCCTGTAAAACACCAAAGCTTTTATATTCCGCTTTTGCCCAGTAGTGACGGGCTCTAAAACTTAAGGACATTTTGTTGTTAAAAATGTAATTGCTGGAAAACTTATTTTCTACGTAAGTTGTATTCCTATACCCGATATAAACATTCGTTTCACCTGCAATTACTTCATCATTCACGTAACCTATATCATCAAGCTGTCTATCCCATTTCATTCTATATTCCATAGTAAACTTATCGTTGAAACGATAACGAGGTTTAACAGATAAGGAAAATACTCTCAAATCATCAGTCGAAAAGCGAGCACCATACTCGGCTTCAACATCTAAAGCAAACTCTTTTCTATAATCAGATGAAAACCATAAACCCAAAAATGCTGAAGATCCCTTTCTCAATTTCATTCCTTCAACTCTAGGCTCATAGAAATCGTATTGATGCATTGGTCGAACATTCCCATAAATACCTAAAGAATTATATGATTTTAGCTTAAATCTCGAGTTATAATAAATAGTGAAACGCGAAAATCGTGCTGGTGAATATTGAGTTTCATGACTAATAGTTAGATTATTATACTGAGCTAAAAGTATACCTTGAGGTTTATAAATATTATATCCCAATTCTAAATTATTTTTGATAATATTATTCCTATTCAGAAAGCCAAAGTCATTAGGATTGTATTTATCTGAAATCGTTTCATTGGAAAAACTCCAATTGAATTTCCCACTTATCTTCTCGTAAAAAAACCGATGGTGATGCCCAATTTCATCATTCTCCCCTTTTTCATAGCGTTGCGATACAAGAGCCTTACCCTTTAACTGATACTTTCTTGTCTTTCCTTTAAATAAAAACTCAGTCCCGCTAACATTAGCAATAAAGTCATCATTAGGAACTGTAACATTCGTATTAATTAAGGATACATAGGATTCATTTTTCAAGCTTTGATCAAATACTAACATATTGTAATTAGCAAAAGCCTGAGTCTTGAATTTTCGTTTCGACCCTGATATTGTGTCTTTTATTTCAGCGTAAGTATTACGTATCATAGAATTCAAAAAGCCTATTCCTAATCCCTTACTTGTTCTTCCCGAAATTTTGGTTGAGTTTATAATTTTAGCCTCTGCAGGATTTTCTTGTATAATTTCATTTTCTTCAAGATTATCCTCTACATCATACATGTATTTAGGCCCTGCTCCAATTCTTTTTGAATAGAAAACCTCTCCTCTTTTAAAAAGCTCTGTAGCCTCTGTAAAATACTGTCTTTTCTCATCAAATTTAGTTTCGTATGGAGAAAGATTTAGAACTTGATCATCTGATTGAACCTGTCCAAAATCAGGAATCAACATCATATCTAGAGTAAAACTTTCATTTAATCCATACTTTAAGTCAAGTCCTCCTCGATAATTAGTTTCAAATGAAGAATTATCAGAAGATTTATCAACATACACAGAAAAGTATGGCGAAAATGAAAGACGTGTAGGAGGTTTAATGTTCTGAATTCCTTTCAGGATTCCTGACTGATTAACCCAACCAGATTCTTCTTTATCAATAAAATTCCAGCTTACTTTTTCTTTTTCTCTTTGAATATTACGAATTATATTTATTCCCCATTCTTGTACATCTTTCTTAGGAAAACGAAGAGCTGAGTATGGAATCTCAAATTCAGCACTCCATCCATCTTTCCCAATATATGCACCACTTTTCCATACGCCATCCCAATTATTATCTTCTCTATCTTTAACGACTTTAGCATCTATCTGAACTCCCATTGGAGTTATAATAAACTCAAAAGCATCTAAACCATTATTAAAAGGATCAATTAAAAGAAGAACGTAATCACTATTATTCAAATCATCTCTCTTACTTAGCTCTTTCAGAATTTTTTCTGGCTGGTCATCATACATCATGATTCCTACTATCAAAGAATTATCTGTATAAATAAACTTAGCTTCTGTTTTATAATTTGAAGGCATACCATTATCGGGATCAATCTGAACAAAATCACCTGCAACAGGAATATTTTTCCAGATATCTTCATTCAAAACCCCATCAATTTTAGGATTCTGTGTTACACGTTTGGCTTGTATTTTTTTCTTTGAGAAGGCCTGTGCAGGTTGGCACAAACCGCAAAACATAGCTATTACTAGCAAGGTCAGTTTAATCATGGTTGGTTATGGTTTTCTAAGGTCGTATTAAGGTCACACAAATATATCATTTATCATACCAAAACTGACAGGAATCTGATTTTCAGAACACACCTATTTCTCTCCTATTCAGGAAGTGAACGCTTATAGAACAACCATGTTCGAAACCGAACAAAACTATAGGTTCAACAACTAAATAAAAAAAGGCTGTTTCTTACGAAACAGCCTTTACAAAATATTTTATGATAGAAAATTAGTTGTTACCTAAAATAAGAGGCATACCTTCTTTTCCACTACCAATAACAATTACCTTCGAATTAGGTGATTTTGACAGTTCAATAGTTGCTTCAATTCCACGCATTTTCAATAGAGCTGTTGTTAAACTACTATTAATAATCTTATTTGCTTTTGCTTCACCTTCAGCAGCAATACGCTTTCTTTCAGCCTCACTTTTCTCTGTATCTAATTTAAATTTATACGCTAGAGCCTCCTGTTCTTTCTGCAATTTACTTTCAATTGCTTGTTTAATTTTTGCTGGTAAATTAATCGAACGAATCAACAAGGCCTTCATCTGAATATTATTCTTCTTAAGAATTAAAGAAGTCTCTGTGATAATTGCATCTTCAACTTCTTTTCTACGAGTAGAATAAATTTCCTCTGCAGTAAAACGTCCAGCTACTTGACGAACCGAAGAACGTACCTCAGGTACAACCAACTGATTGATATAATTCTTACCAAAGATCTCATGTAAATATCCAATTTTATTATAGGTTGGATTAAAACGAACAGATACATCAATATTTACAGATAAACCACTTTTATCCAAAACATCCATTGTTTCTTCACTTTTCTGCTCCTTTACATCATATACATGTAGATCATTCCAAGGAGCAATCACATGAAAACCTGGCATAAAAACATTTTCTTTATCCAATCCAGTTGAAAATTTACGGAAAATAATTCCACGGTCACCAGGTTGAAGCGTTTTAAACATACTTGATCCTGATAAAACTAAAATCAGTGCAAAAGCAGCAACTACGATTAAGAAATACGGTTTTTGTTTCATTTTGTTGAAGTTTAATGCCCTATAATAGATGTATTTCTAATTAAAAAGTAATTAAATATTAGACATCAACTATGAGCTTTAGAGTCATTATAATTTTTACTAATAGAAAGGTAAATATAGCATAATATATTCATTGAAAAAGCAAGAACCGCCTGAAATAAATCAATCAATTATATCAAAAACATATTTAAAACTCGTTTTTGAATGATCAATTTATTTGTATATTTGAAATCTCATTGAAAAAATAGAACAGTAACATCTCATATCTATTAGACAATTGAGTTCTATAAATTACTCCAAACAACCATAAAACAAAGTATTGTTAATCTGCAAGAAGCAGTTTGCATATTTTTCTACTTATATTTACAATTAGCATTTGTTCATTGAGAAAGAAAATGTGCTACATCACTTTTTGCAATTCAAAATTTTAAAAACATATGGAACCAATTAAATCATCAGAACTAATTATCAATCCTGACGGAAGTATTTTTCACTTACATTTAAAACCAGAACATCTAGCTGATACAGTTATTCTTGTTGGTGATCCTGGTCGTGTAGAACTAGTCGCAAGTTATTTCGACGAAGTTGAATTTACAATCTCTAATAGAGAATTCGTAACTAAGACAGGTACATATAATGGTAAGCGATTCTCTGTCTTATCAACAGGAATTGGAACTGATAATATTGACATTGTTCTTAATGAATTAGACGCCTTAGTAAATATCGACCTAGAAACTCGTCTCCCAAAAACTGAGCACAAATCATTAACTATCGTGCGTATTGGAACCTCAGGCTCATTGCAAGGGAATATTCCTGTAGATTCATTCTTATTATCAAAGAAATCAATTGGTTTTGATGGTATGTTAAACTTCTATGCTAGAAGAGATGAGGTTTCAGATCTTGAATTTGAAAAAGCATTTAAAGAGGGCGTTGATTGGAATCCAAAACTTGCATCTCCTTACTTTGTTTCTTCATCTGAGAAAGTTATCAATCGACTTGATGGTGATGATATGATTCAAGGAATTACAATATCTGCCAATGGTTTTTATGGACCTCAAGGAAGAGTTCTTCGTTTGAAAACTCTCGACATGGATTTAAACGATAAGCTGGAAGCCTTTGAATATAAGGGACAAAAAATCACTAATTATGAAATGGAAAGTTCTGCAATTGCTGGACTAGCAGCTCTTTTAGGGCATGAAGCTGCAACTGTATGTGCAATTATCGCGAATCGTGTGAATAAAGATGCAAGTAAAGATTACAAACCAGTTATTAAAAATCTTATCAAAACTGTACTTGATAGATTAAGTAAATAGTCCATACCTGATTTAAAAATAGTCTTTGATTTAAGGCTATGAGATCGAAAAGCTCTGAAACCCACAAGAATTGTTCTTCTTAGTGGGTTTTATTATATTTATGTAATGACGGATCTCACAAATAGGTATGAACGAAGATAAACTACATGCATTAATATCACTTTTAGATGATTCAGACCCTAATGTCTACATGAACATTGGCAAGGAATTATCTAAGTTATCAGCGTCAAACATTCCTTACTTAGAAGATATTTGGCTTGAGTCTGATAATGTGATTTTACAAGAACGTTTGGAAATAATTATCGATGAGATACATTACAATTCAATTATAAAGGAATTAATCAACTGGAAAAACTCGCCTAAGCAAGATTTAATCGATGGAGCAATCCTTATTAATCGAAGTGTAAGTTATCATCTGTCAGCCATAGACACAAAGACAGCTATATCTAAGATTATTCATGAAATTAAGCCAGAATTAAAGGAACAAAAAACCTATTTGGATAAAATAAAGATTCTCAATCACTTTATTTACTTTATTCATAATTTTATGGTTATATCCCCTAAAGAAGAAACAAATTGGGGTGGAAATATTAGTACTGTACTTGCACAAAAGAAAGGCAACTATATTATCACAAGTATAATATATGCAGGAATTGCTCAAGCTTTAAGACTTCCTGTAGCAGGCATTCAATTACCTAATAGTATTTTATTGTCTTGTGAAAGCCATTTGAGTGATACTGTAGCGAAAAAGAAGCGAAGCTATTTTTACATTAACCCAATTGACAATGGTGCAGTTTTATCCCCTATACAACTGGAACATGTTATTAAATTCAAAAAACTCAATAATCTATCTCAATATTATAAACCGTCGAATAATCTTAATTTGATTAAACTACTTATTCAAAATCAGATATTCTGTTACGGGCGACAAAGTAATTATAAAAATGTTGAGATACTGAAAGGACTTTTAAATGTCCTTCTTCAAAAAAACACAAAATAGATCAAAAAAAAATCTCCAACTCAAAAGAGTTGGAGATTTAAAATATTTAGCAAATATCTATTTCGCGTAATTAATGGCTCTAGTCTCACGAATTACTGTGATCTTCACCTGACCAGGATATGTCATTTCATCCTGAATCTTCTGAGCAATATCTAATGATAGAACTTCAGCTTCCTTATCAGAAATTTTATCGCTACCCACAATAACTCTTAACTCTCTACCAGCTTGAATTGCATATGTTTTCAATACACCTGGATGTGAAAGAGCTAGGTTTTCAAGATCTTTTAGACGCTTAATGTAAGATTCTACAATCTCACGTCTTGCACCTGGACGAGCTCCTGAAATAGCATCACAAGCTTGAATTATTGGAGCGATTAGAGTCGTCATCTCGATTTCATCGTGGTGAGCTCCAATTGCATTACAAATATCTGGCTTCTCTTTATATTTCTCAGCCAATTTCATACCTAAAATTGCATGTGGCAATTCTGGCTCATCATCTGGCACCTTACCAATATCATGTAAAAGACCAGCACGTTTAGCTTTCTTAGCATTTAAACCAAGCTCTGTTGCCATAATAGCACAAAGGTTAGCTGTTTCGCGAGCATGCTGCAACAAGTTCTGACCATAAGATGAACGGTATTTCATTTTACCAATCATACGAATCAACTCAGGATGCAAACCATGAATACCTAAATCAATAGCTGTACGTTTACCTGTTTCAGCCATTTCTTCTTCAATCTGCTTACGAGTCTTATTCACAACTTCCTCAATACGAGCGGGGTGAATACGACCATCAGTTACCAATTGGTGAAGAGCTAAACGAGCAATCTCACGACGAACAGGATCAAAACCTGAAAGTACAATTGCTTCTGGTGTGTCATCTACAATAATCTCAATACCTGTAGCCGCTTCAAGAGCACGAATATTTCGACCTTCGCGACCGATAATACGTCCCTTAATCTCATCAGATTCAATATGGAAAATTGTTACTGAATTTTCAATTGCTGTTTCAGTAGCAACACGTTGGATTGTTTTAATTACAACCTTCTTAGCTTCCATATTAGCCGACATCTTAGCATCTTCCATGATATCGTTCACATAAGACATAGCCTCAGTTTTTGCTTCTTCTTTTAAAGATTCTACAATCTGATTTTTTGCCTCTTCTGCAGATAAGCCTGAAATTTTCTCCAACTGCTCAATTTGCTGGCGTTTAGATTTTTCTAACTCCAACTCTTTTCTCTCTACCAACTCCATTTGAACATTTAAGTTCTCACGGATAGAATCAACTTCTTTCTTCTTACGCTGAAAATCTTCAACTCTCTGATTAACCGCTGTTTCCTTTTGCTTAACCTTGTTCTCGACAACTAAAAGCTTAGCATTCTTAGCATTAATTTGCTTTTCATGCTCAGTTCTTAATTGTAGAAAT
>TARA_R110001583_G_scaffold6774_11_pt1 | contig 11384 bp, 13 predicted proteins | sample TARA_R110001583 | Tara Oceans TARA_R110001583 (sample SAMEA4398432) | marine metagenome | biome: Polar Biome; feature: [MES] marine water layer (ENVO:01000295) within the mesopelagic zone...; material: water (ENVO:00002006), including particulate matter (ENVO:01000060) such as...... | reverse complement strand
ACCCAGCGAAGTGGCCCGATAATTCCCGCAACACATACCCAACGAGCTAGCATCACAATAGGTATTGCAAGGGCACCAGCCAGCAACCACCCTCCTACCATGGGTAATACCAAAAGCTCCAGTCCGATCAACAAAAAAAGTACCACATTAAGAATCTCATCCACCAATTCCCAGAATGTATCTACATGTTCTCGTGTCTTATCCGACATCGCTAATGCTCTCCCATGATTCCCCAAGAACAATCCGGCAACCACAACTGCAATGGGCGCTGAAAGATGTAAACCATCCGCCAAAGCGTAAAGCCCCATCGCAAGAGCAAGGGTAAGAAGAACTTCGACCTGATAGTTGTCAACACGCCGAAGCATTTCGTAGGTCAATAATCCGGCCGCTATTGCCAACAGCACTGCACCACCTATTTCTTTGAGTAACATCATGCCAACCGCCGTTATATCAAAGGAGGTCGAAGCATGAGTGTCACCCACTAGTGCACCATCCATACCAGCAAGCTGTAAAAGTAACAAAAAAATCACCACACCAAGTCCATCATTGAATAAAGACTCTCCCGCCACCTGAGCCTCTAACTGCCGGGAAGCACCAACCGACTTCATGATGGCCAACACAGAGATGGGGTCAGTCGGCGAAATCAGTGCACCAAACAATAATGCGTGTAAAAATGGAATACCTAAATCCAGCCAACCGAGTACCAGCCAAGTTAAACCACCAACAATGAAGGTTGATAACAACGTCCCTAAAGTAGCGAGCAAAAAAATGGACAACCACTCTCGACTAAGATTTTCGGCTTTAACGTGTATTGCTGCAGCAAATAATAAGAACGCGAGCATGCCATGGAGCACAACCTTATCGAAGTCGATTTGCGAGACTAATTTTACAGCCTGTTCGCGAAGACCTTCTGTATAAGGGCCGACAATAATAAGTATCAGCGATCCGACCAAGGCCACCAGCATAACGCCAATAGATGTTGGTAATTTAATATAACGATAATTGAAATAGCTCGACACCGCAGCAAGCGTTATTAGAATGCTAACCAAAGAAAAAAAGCTCATCTGACCTCCTGCATAATCTGATACTTTTAAAAGTGTTCATGGCCAATATTTTTCCTTGATCATAACTGGCATCCTGATAATAACGGTAGCCTTTGGCCTTGATGCCCCGATTTGGCTTGTTGCACAGCATCGATAGACAAGGTGCGAAGAGTATTGATACAAAGCTGGTCGAGCGTTGCCTGTTCCATTATTGTTGACTCCAGATAACAGGGTTAAATAATGGATAAATGCAAAGGCAGTGTTAGCTCACTATCCATAATTCTGCTTCGTCATACTGTTCGTTGGCATAAACCTTAAGCGGGCACGGTATAGCAAATTTAAAAATGTCAGTAGCCGATTTAATCCATTTTTTATCCGTCACAATGGCGATCTTTTCCCAAGCATTTAAATGGCCTAAGCCCAACTTTGCGTCATCCCAGATAGCACCGGCACTAAAGCCAGTGAATGCTGGACTCAAATGGCAGAGGATGCGAACTTTTTGGTGCTGTTTTAGTAGTGATTCGACTGCAGGAATTAACACTGACTCGTAGTCGTTTGCCGTTAGCTGTTCGGATACAATGAACCCGACCACGTCAGCCGGAAGTTTAGGGATTAATTTAATCATGGATTTATCCTCATCAATGTGTAAGTTGAGTTAATTTATGAGCTCTAAATTTGTAAGGTTTCATTGTCTAACAACTAGCGAGTGATATTGTCGAACCAAAGGCTTTGGCCCTGCTTGTGTTATTGCTGAGTAGCCATTCATCGTGCCTTTGATCGGGTGAAATTGGTTTCTACCCAATCGCGGTCGTTAGAAATGTTGTAATTAAGCAAATCGCCAATGCGCTCAATGGTTAAATCGGCGACGGGATACGGCAGTGTTTGTTTAGGATCGTGGGCGTAATGCCCCTGACGTGGAAAAACCGTTGTCAAACGTTCACCCCACAGGCTTTTCATCGCCGCCAAAATCCGCAGTTTATCGTCGACCATCACATAACGTTTAGCGGGATAGTGTTTCGCAACCGCATCAAGCATCTGTTCTTTGTGAATGTAAATCAGCACTCGTCCTTCTACGGCATCCCACAAACCCGATCGTTGAATTTTACGTGGCTGAAACACCACATCGCCATCGGATAAAATGACCGTAGGGCCGAACTTGCTCAAATATTTAATCACCGCCAGCACATTGGGATACAGCCTATCTACAAAGGGATAATCGACCAAAAACGAAGACATCATTAACAAACGTGAATCATCAAGATGTTCAAGTCGATAACGTTGCAACGCCCCCAGGTAATCTGCATAACCGAGTTCAGTGCGCAATGCTTCAAAAACCTGCCAGTATTGCTCACTATTTTCACGGCCGAACTGTTGTAATAGAAACGCTCTTAGATCCACTAATACCCTGTCGGTATCGAGTAGGGTATTATCAACATCCAGCAAAAAAACAACGTCAGACGTCGCGCTCATGATGCCACCTGCTCGACTATTAACCCGGCGGCTTCAGTGGTATTTTGATCAGTGAAAAGTGCACTATCACTCACCATCGTATCGGTTAAATATCGCTCATACATAGACATCAGGTGTGTAAATATGCGTTTTTGCACGTCAATGAATAGAGTATTAAGTAACTTATTTTTTAACGGGTCCATTGTCGATCTATTTCCTTTTTAGAATCCAGCCTAAAGCACAAAAGCTATCACGAATTCATTTACCAGTGGTTATATCAGTAAATCTAATACTATGATGGCCCTAGGTTTAGATGGGGGATGAACTAAATTCTCTGCAATTTACCGTTGTTTCGGAGGTGTATCATAGTACGACCAGTCCATTTCTTCTTCTTCTCCCTTTTCTTTCATAAGCTTACGTTCTAAGGGTGTCATACCAAAAACATCGTAGTAAATTCTTTCCATAACCTCTTTGAGCTCAGCATTCATGGTGAGTTCAAGTACAACGCCAGCATACATGAAACCTTCAACGTGACGTTTAGCTGACTCATCCTGTTTGCCATATTCTTTCTGATGCGTATAAAACTGTGTTAATTGGCTTTCCACCGACTGGAGAAATTTTCTTCTCAAATCATTCTTGTCCATTTCATTCATCATCAAATCTCTATTTCTTTCCTAGTGTTGATTTAGCCCCAACACTCTTGTAATCAACCATCTTTTTCTAACGATTTTTCAGCTAAATCACCTTATCTGCCGGCATTGTCAGTAGGGTAAATGGCTACTATTATCCTGCTCAGACATTCCTAATCACTTTTATTACATATCTTCTAGACGATTTGCACTTTGTGACATTCGCATGGCTTCATGTTCTTCTAATGAAAGCAGCTCTTCTAACAACTCATGTGCAGAAGTAGCAACAGTTTGAGCCGCCAAGTCACGATAAAGAATTATGATTTGTTGATGCAGATGCATTACTGCTTCAGTAATTTGCAATGTATCGAGTTTGGCATAAGGAACATCACTATGTTTATGTTTCATAACCGGATGTTTGTCCAGATATTCATAACACCACGTGTTTAAGGCGTTGCTGCTCGCTGTTTTTTCAAATTCTATAATAACTTTGGTTAAGCTCTGTTCATGTTCAGCTAGATAATCAAGTAATAGTTTGGCTCGTTCATTTTCATTCTCATCCGCACTATCAGTTAAGCACGCTGATAACTGCTTATGAAACTCAATAGACCAATCTAATACGTCCTTCAGGTTTTCTGCTTGCATTCTGCACTCCTTAGAATTACGGGTTGAATTTTAATCACATGTTATGTTGTACATAGATAACTCATTCTCTCAGTGTATGCTCATTAACAATAATAGCTGCTTTCTTTTAAGTTAAAAAATGTAATTGGACAACCAGTTTGGTTTCGTTTGACTTAGTAAGCAATGGCCTTACCAAATATATCCCTCTTTCTATTAGCCATCTTTTAGTGCATTGAGTTAAAATTTGATTAGATATATTTTAAGGCATGATGATTTATGGAATATGAATTTCAACGTAATACTTTAACGGGTAACTTACTTGCTGATTTTAGTATGGGCCAAGAAGTATTAGGATTTTGGTTTGTCGAGGAATTAGGAGAATGCTCAGAAAAATATGAAGAGATCTGCCAAGTCATCGCTAAATTGCAATTCAATCAGCTTGAACACTGGCATATGACAGGTAAAGCGCTATCAATTGAACTTGATGGTGAGCAAGTTAGGGTTTTTACCAATGAACTTGAAAGTGGTGAAGAATTTGAACTTGAAGATGCAATGTCTCTCTATGATGGTGAATCGGAAGCTATCTGTGGCTTAGAGGATTTCCACGTTGCACTACAGAGCTGGCGTGTCTTTATAGATGATGGTTATTAAGTTTAACTTTAAAATATGCAAATCAATTCAAAATACAGGATATCGCATTCTAAAGTGACTGAGTTCATGGCGATGAAATAATCAGCCCCATTGATTAGCGAATAACAAATAAAACTCTAATAAGTAACGGTGACTTCGCGTTTCTCAAACCAACAACCTAATTATAGATTGTCAAGATTCAAAGACTATATCTGTACATAGCTGCCATAAAGAACGATTAATGTCTTAGCTAAATTTTCGACCTCAGGCTCTTTTAACTACATATTCTTTTCTTAAAGTCATATACATATCAGGTTACAGTGCTTTAAAATTAAAAATGAATTTTGATGAGTACGGACAGCTTGCAAAATGGATAACAATATTCAAAAAGGTCAACTGAAGCGATGGAATGATGACAAAGGTTTTGGCTTTATAAAACCAGATAATGATTCTAGTAATATTTTTTTACATATTTCAGCATTAGCAGGCATGAGTCGACGCCCGATAATGGGCGATACGATTTTTTACAATATTCTGGTTGATACCGATGGAAAAAAAAGAGCCTTCAATGCTCGGATAGATGGCGTTACTCAAATACAAGATCGCCCCGTATCACCCCGTAGAATTGATAAGGAATCTAATAACAGTAATGGGTTTACCAAGCTTCTCATCTTTATAGTGCTTTTAGTTATGGCCTTTTATCTTTTCGATAAAAGAACAGAACCGCAAATTACTCCTATTAAGATATATCCCGTATCGGCATCTAAAAGAGCTCTACCAAGTCCTTATACATGTAGTGGTAAAACCTACTGTTCAGAAATGTCATCATGTGAAGAAGCAACGTTTTATCAGACTAATTGTCCAGGAACAAAAATTGATGGTGATGGCGACGGCATTCCATGTGAAAGTCAGTGGTGTAATTAGTGGCATACCTAATTCCTCGTTAGGCCTAAAACAAGGTTCTTATTTAATTAACTCGATTACTTGGATCTCCAGCCAAAATTTCATAGTTACTACGCTTTGTTTGTTGTTTAGTCTCAGTTATTAAAGTCATGTACATATCAGGCTACAGTGATTTACACTACAACATGGACTATTAGGAAATATGTATGGAAATTTTAATCTTAGTTTTTGTACTGCTATTTATTGTTATTGGCTTTTTAATTTTTGTTAAAAATAATAAGAATAAACCAGCCCCTGAAAAGGAAGACACATTTCCTTACTTCAAAATACCCGCACTCCTAACTCCTGCTGAACTGTCTTTCTATCATGTGCTAAAAATTGCAGTATCAGAGCAATACGATATCTTTGCAAAAGTTCGGCTTGCTGATTTGGTTTCTGTAAAAAAAGGGGTGGATCGAGCAGTATGGGGAAAGCATTTTAATAAGATCAAAGCTAAACATATTGATTTTATTTTGTGCGAAAAGAATACCTCAGAAATTCTCTGCGCTATTGAATTGGATGACCAATCTCATTCACAAATTAAGCGACAAGAGCGTGATGAATTCGTTACTAAAGTATTAGATGTTGTAACACTCCCCTTCGCAAGGTTTGATGTGACTAGAACTTATCAGTCAGATGCCGTTAAGAAACATATTCAGTTAGCGATTGCTCCTGAAGTAATTGTCAAAGTAACTGATAATCCTTCAATAAAGGTATTAATTGAACCGGATATAGATGCGTTGAATATCACAACAGAAAGAAAATGTCCCAAATGTCGCGGTGAATTAGTATTAAGAAAGTTTACGAGAGGTCAAAAGAAAGGTCATAGTTTTTGGGGATGCTCGAATTTTCCTCAGTGTAGGTATATGGTAGATACTTTATAATTTAAGGATATTTATAGCGACAAAACTTTGTTCTCAGCCAGTATATTTAGCCAGACTAATTCTCTGTAAGTAAACAATCAAGAGCTAAAGCGTGGGATTCCGTCTCCCATTTTACGTATCGAAAGCTCCTTCTCCGCAACTTTTTTAAATAAACCAGACATTGCTTGTTCCGTGACATAGTGACCCAATTTCTCTGGCGCTACTATCTGCACAATCGTTGCCTGATGCTGAAAGGTTTCACTTAGTTGGTTCTCATCTACTTGCGTTGCCGGTATTTGATCTATTATTTCTTTGGATTGAAGCAACTTGCCATAAAGTTCGATAGCCCCATTGGCATGGAGTTCTTCGGTTATCGCGGGTAACAGTACAGCCTGCATGAGTACACCACTTTTGTCTTTCAAATAATCGGTAGCAGCTGAATTACCCGCAGTCAGCAGATTCTCAAGACTAGGTGTAGTCATATTCGTCACGATATTTTTCAGGATGGGACCCGCGACTGGAATAGTATTTTCCGCAGCCTGATTGAGCAGGGTTTCCAGTAGTGTTGCTTGTGGATTTGTTTGCAAATCTCTTGCAATATCTATAACAAGCCCTAATGGTGGTGGTAACAAGATGCGTACCAGCGGGTCATCTAGGTATCCCCCTTTCATCGTCAATTGTTCAATCACCGAATCAATACCTTTTTCCAGTTGCTGGCCAAATTGATTGGCTAAAAATTGTTGTAACTTTGCTTGTGTAGTCTGTCTAGCACTGTCGACAAAAGAAGAACATGAAGATAAAACCATTGATATCAGAATAATTGCCGCAACACGACGCATAAAGAAAAGATCTCCAAGAAAATATATATCAGTAACTACGGTAGTTAGTTACTGACTGATAATAAGGTAATGTACAAATATGGGTATCATCTTATTTCAGATAGCTTTTCCAAATTTGTCTATACGGACGCGGATCATACTCTATATAGTTATTAGCTAAGAATAATAGATTGAGATGGTAATATCTGCTTAGGATGGACAAGCGACCTTTGAACAATTCGTCGCCTACGTGCCCAATAACCGCCATTCGCTTTTAGCGGCAAGTTGCTAGGTTCTTTTAATGGGGCCAGAACAAAGTTAAATCCCAAAACAAATTCATGAATTTAGATTGTTTATTTGCTTATCTAATTCTATAGTGCACTTATTGAAACTGAAACGAAGATCAAAATATGAGTACAGATAAACCACGCAAATATTCACAAAAAATCGTGGATGGTGCAGCTCAGGCCCCTAGCCGCGCTATGTTAAGAGCGGTAGGATTTGGCGACGAAGATTTCAAAAAACCGCAGGTGGGTATTGCGTCAACCTGGTCAATGGTTACGCCATGCAACATGCACATTAATACCCTTGCAGAAGAAGTGGGTAAGGGCGTAGATAGCGCCGGTGCTAAAAGCGTGATTTATAACACCATTACCATATCTGACGGTATTTCCATGGGTACCGAAGGCATGAAGTATTCTTTGGTATCGCGTGAAGTGATTTGCGACTCAATAGAGGCCGTATCGGCCGGCATGGGGCATGATGGCATTATTGCTATTGGCGGCTGCGATAAAAATATGCCCGGATGTTTGATGGGGCTAGCACGCCTGAATCGCCCTTCTATCTTTGTCTATGGCGGTACTATTTTGCCCGGCGAAAACCACACAGATATCGTGTCAGTATTCGAAGCGGTAGGTGGTTATGCTAGCGGAAATATTCCCATCACTCAGTTGGAACATATTGAAAAAACGGCGATCCCTGGGCCGGGCTCTTGCGGCGGCATGTATACGGCAAATACCTTAGCCTCAGCGATTGAAGCGTTGGGAATGAGTATGCCGAACAGTTCTGCGCAAAATGCGGTTTCAGAAAACAAAAAACAAGACTGTATCGATGCAGGAAAAGCCATTGTTTACTTGCTCGAACATGACATCAAGCCCTCTGACATTATGACCAAAAAGGCATTTGAGAATGCGATTACGCTGACCATTACGCTAGGAGGATCTACCAATGCAGTGCTGCATTTAATTGCGATGGCAGATGCTATAGGTGTGGAAGTAACATTGGATGATTTTGTGCGCATTGGCGAAAAAACACCGGTGATTGCCGACTTGCGTCCAAGTGGTCAATATTTGATGTCTGAGTTAATTGAAATCGGTGGCATTCAGCCTCTGATGAAGCGTTTGTTAGATGCTGGCATGCTGCACGGTGATTGCATGACAGTAACCGGCAAAACTATGGCCGAAAATTTGGCCGGGGTAGCTGATTATCCTGAAGGGCAGAATATTATTTTACCGTTCGATAAACCAATCAAAAAAGACAGTCATCTGGTAATACTCAGCGGCAACTTAGCACCTGAAGGCGCGGTTTCAAAAATCACCGGCAAAGAGGGTTTACGCTTCACGGGCACGGCTAAAGTGTATAACTCAGAAGAGCAAGGTTTTGCCGCTATTATTGATGGTCAAGTGGTCGCCGGTGACGTAGTTGTGATTCGTTACGAAGGTCCTAGAGGCGGTCCTGGCATGCGGGAAATGTTGAGCCCCACCTCGGCAATTATGGGCAAAGGCTTAGGTAACGATGTCGCGCTTATCACCGATGGTCGCTTTTCAGGCGGCAGCAGGGGTTTTGTGGTGGGCCATATCACGCCTGAAGCCTACGAGGGCGGAGCCATCGCGCTGGTAGAAAATGGTGATAGGATTACAATTGACGCGCAAAAACGTGAGATAACGCTCAATATCAATGATGAAGAAATGGCCAGAAGGAAGCTAAACTGGCAACAGCCTTCACCAAAATATACCAGAGGGCTGCTAGCAAAATATGCGAGAACAGTAAGCTCAGCTTCTACCGGAGCCGTGACTGATAAGCCTGATTAAACCGTTAGCAAATAAATAAATTAAAAGAAATATTTCACATTTTTTAACGATAAGCAACATTCTGGGATATTAAATGATGTTGATATTGACGAATCAACTCACTGACTGCTTTGGGTCGAGAGGCGACCTTTGAGACATTCCTCGCTTAAGTGCCACAAGGGGCATTGGTATAATGATTAAGCATAGCCCGTCCCAGCGAGTGAAATGAGTGGTTTGAGCGGATTGTTAGGTGTTGCTCAACTCTAATTCGGATGCAAGATCGTGAATAAGTTTGTCGACTTCTCTTTTTCCAAGTTCTTGCAGTTGGTTGATATATTTCCACTTGGATTCAGTGTTGTGTTCGGCCTCAGATTTTTCTATCAACGTATATAGTTCTCTGGATTGGATGTAAAGCTCGTACATTCTCTCTGTGAAATGACTTGGAAGATATAAGTATGCCGGCAGTATTGCCTTGCGGTAAAAGTCTTGCATTTCTTCATCCGTTGGATGCAAGTCCATATCAACGAAGAGGGAACGATATTCGAAAATTGCTTTAAATATTTCAGTTCTGGGCTGATGCAAACCAACTCGATTAGCTGCAACCGCTATATCAATTGCACGCTTAGAATAGAAAGCAGAAGCTGCTGAGATGATTAGAGCTAGCAAAGCGCTTACTTCAGATACTGATAGCTGCATGGGTAATACCTAAATTGTTGTTAACGGGAATAGAAATTTCCAGTAATTCTTACACATATGGTGACTATAATTCCCTATGTTAAATAATCTAACTGTCCGCTCTGCGTCGAAAAATGCCCTTCGAACAAATCGTCGCTTACGTGCCACTAGCGGTCATTAGAAAGGCTAAAGGAGCATTCTCTTATTAATTCCAGCCGCTGTTTTTTGTTTATAAGCCTTTGGCAAGAGATTTTCTATTGTCTTAACTAAGATGGCGATGATTGAGCTAAAAATAGGATAATTGCCAGCTTGTTATCAATTTTCTTATTGTCATTGATATTTATTCTTGTAGTGTATATTGTTAAATATGTTGATTAACTACTGTTGTGAATCTAATGCCATCCAATTTTATGAAGACTGTATATCGAGCGATTTTATTTATATCATTCTGTCTGCCATTTCAAAGTGCTATTGCAAATTCTGACTCGTCGTCTGAATTACGCCTATTGAATGAGGCTTTCTTGGCAAATGCTAGTGCTACTATCGCGGGTACAAAATTAAGAAATTCTAAACTGGTAACTACTTTTTATGCCGAAAATGCTTATACACCTATATGGACAACAGAAAATAAGTCATCAAATAAACTGCAATCACTATTAAGAGAAATCAAAGCGTCACAAAGCCACGGGGTTCATTTGTCGAACTATCATTTTGATGTCATATCCAAACAAAGTGAGTCTCCCAGCATCGTTGAAATTCTTGCAACAGATGCCTTTATCAGCCAAGTCAAACACCGCACGTTAGGGGTAGTTTCACCACAACAAATAGAACCTTCTTGGTTTTTGCCAGCTAAAGAGGTTGATGCATTGGCAGTTTTAAAAAAGGTTATCGCTAACGATAACATAGAAAAAGAAATGCAAAGCTTATGGCCTTTAGACTCTGAATATTGGCTTCTAATCGAAAAAAGAGCATCACTTGTTAATCAAGGCGATGATGAAATTGTAGAAATACCATCCGGAAAAGCTTTAAAGAAAGATACGGTAAGTGAGCGTGTTACAAAATTGAAACAACGACTAAAAGGGCCTGGAAACTATTCGCAAGAGTTTGATGATGAGCTTGAAAAGTTAGTAAAAGCATTTCAATTATCCAACGGACTCGAGCCAGATGGAATTGTTGGCACTGGGACAATCCAAGTGCTTAATGCATCAAATTCTGTTTTGATTGATCGCATTGACGCAAATCTCGAACGGTGGCGATGGCTTCCAAACAAAACACCTTCCGACTACATAAGAGTTAACATTGCATCATTTCAACTAAGACTATTCAAAGATGATGTCCAGCAGTTAAAAATGGATGTCATTGTTGGTAAGCCCTACAGGAAAACCCCTCTGTTTACAGAGTCCATGAAGTATATGGTTGTTAATCCATATTGGAATGTACCATTCAAAATAGCAACTCAAGATAAACTATTGGTACTCAAAAGTGACCCAAGCAAACTGGATCTGCTTGGTTTTGAAGCCAAAGCAGCTAATTCTGATGTCTTCGAACCTGTCTCTAACTTCAATTGGGCAAACGTCTCTTCTCGAAATTTCGATTATTTCTTGAGGCAAAAACCGGGACCAATGAACGCATTAGGAACCAT
>TARA_R110001583_G_scaffold24869_2_pt1 | contig 11389 bp, 6 predicted proteins | sample TARA_R110001583 | Tara Oceans TARA_R110001583 (sample SAMEA4398432) | marine metagenome | biome: Polar Biome; feature: [MES] marine water layer (ENVO:01000295) within the mesopelagic zone...; material: water (ENVO:00002006), including particulate matter (ENVO:01000060) such as...... | reverse complement strand
TTATAATTAGTCTAAGTACTAGAATAGACTTGTTTGTTCACCATCTGTGGTCGTATCCTCTTGATCATCATCCTTCTTCTCTATCTGATTTTCAATAGGTGCATCAACATTAGCTTCAGTCTGATCAATGATTACTTCCGATGTATTCTCTTCTGCAATCAATTCCTCTTCACCAGCAGCGTTGACTTTTGCAACAGCAGCAATTGAATCTTCTTTTTTGCTTAAGTTTATTAAACGAACACCTTGAGTTGCACGTCCCATAACTCTTAATCCTGAAATTGCTAATCGAATCGTAATACCTGATTTGTTGATAATCATCAAATCATCCTTATCACATACAGATTTTAGTGCAATTAACTCACCAGTCTTTTCTGTAATATTAATAGTTTTAACTCCTTTACCTCCGCGATTGGTAATTCTATAGTCATTGATATCGGAACGTTTTCCATAACCATTCTCCGAAACAACCATGATGTCTTGATCTCCATTCTCCACACAAACCATGCCAACAACTTCGTCAGCCTCGTCTCTTAGAGTGATTCCGCGAACTCCAGAAGCAGTTCGTCCCATTGCTCTAACTTGGTCTTCAGCAAATCGAATCGCTTTTCCTGATCGAGCAGCAATTAAAATTTCTTTCTTACCATTGGTTAACCTAGCTTCTAATAATTGATCACCTTCGCGAACGGTAATAGCATTTACACCATTTACACGTGGACGAGAATATGCTTCAAGAGAAGTCTTCTTAACAACACCTTTTTTAGTACATAAGATGATGTTATTATTATTAATATATTCTTCTTCTTTAAGAGTCAATACATTAATATAAGCTTTCACCTTATCGTCTGGCTCAATATTTAGAAGATTCTGAATAGCTCTACCTTTTGATTGCTTAGAACCTTCAGGAATTTCATATGTTTTTAACCAGAAACACTTACCTTTCTCCGTAAAGAAAAGCATTGTATTATGCATGGTTGCCGTAATCATGTGCTCTAAGAAATCTTCATCTCTTGTATGTGATCCCTTTGCCCCTACACCACCTCTATGCTGAGTCTTAAACTCAGATAATGGCGTACGTTTGATATAACCCATATGAGAAATCGTGATTACCATTTCTTCATCTGCGTAGAAATCTTCAGGATTAAAGTCTTCAGAAGCATAAACAATTTCAGTTCTTCTTTCATCACCATATTTGGCTTTTACTTCCAGAAGTTCTTCTTTAATAATACCCATACGAATATCATAATCTGCAAGAATCGTATTTAAATTATCAATCAATTTCTTGAGTTCATCATACTCGCCTCTTAACTTATCTTGTTCAAGACCTGTTAAATGACGTAAACGCATTTCAACAATTGCTTTTGCTTGAATTTCAGTCAGTTCAAAACGTTCTATTAAGGCGGTACGAGCTAAGTCAGGACTCTTTGAACCTCTAATAATCTTAATAACTTCATCAATATTGTCAGAAGCAATAATCAAACCTTCTAAGATGTGAGCTCTTGCCTCAGCTTGTCTCAGTTCAAATTCTGTACGGCGTACCACCACATCATGACGATGCTCAACAAAATATAGAACTAGTTCTTTAAGATTTAATAATCTTGGACGACCTTTTACTAATGCAATATTATTCACGGAGAATGAAGATTGCATTTGAGTGTACTTGAATAGTTTGTTTAGAACGACATTGGCAATCGCATCACGTTTCAGATCAAATACGATACGCATACCGTTTCTATCTGATTCGTCATTTACATTAGAAATGCCTTCAATTTTTTTGTCGTTGATTAAATCGGCTGCTTTCATGATAAGCTCAGCCTTATTAACCATATATGGGATTTCAGATACAATAATCTTCTCACGACCAGCATCCGTTATTTCAATATTTGTTTTAGCACGAACAACAACTCGACCTCTACCAGTTTCGTACGATTCTTTTACACCTTGATAGCCATAAATAATCCCACCTGTTGGGAAATCTGGAGCTTTAATAATATCAACTAACTCATCAATTGTAACATCATTATTGTCGATATAAGCAATTGTAGCATCAATCGTATCTGTTAAGTTATGAGGAGGCATATTTGTAGCCATACCAACTGCAATACCTGAAGCCCCATTAACCAATAAATTTGGTATACGAGTTGGAAGCACTGTAGGCTCTTTCAAAGTATCATCGAAGTTAAGAGACATATCAACTGTATCCTTATCCAAGTCAGCCAATATTTCCTCGGCAATCTTTTTCATTCTAGCCTCTGTGTAACGCATGGCTGCAGGGCTATCACCATCAACAGAACCAAAGTTACCTTGACCATCAACCAAAGGGTATCGTAAAGACCATGTTTGAGCCATTCTAACCATCGCCATATATACTGAACTATCACCATGTGGGTGATACTTACCCAGTACCTCACCAACAATTCTTGCTGATTTTTTATGGGGCTTATTTGCTGCTATACCCAATTCATTCATGCCGAATAAAACTCGACGGTGAACAGGCTTAAGTCCATCTCTAACATCTGGTAAAGCTCGAGAAACAATTACTGACATCGAATAATCGATATAAGCGGATTTCATTTCCTCTTCAATATTAATGCGTATGATTCTTTCTCCCGTGGTCATATATTTTTCTTTTAGATTCTATTCTTTTAATGGGAAATATAAATTCAAGGATTTGACATTATGAAGCATTCACTTTACAGTTCAAATCACAGAAAGACAAAAGTAAAAAAATAAGTGCAATTTTGATAATAATTAGAGTGGAATTAAAGGCCAATTAAGATAAATATTTTGTCTATATTAAAATCGATGATGCTAACCCCTTCAATCTTCACTAATTAGTCTTAAAGTCCGTTTAAATGGCTATATTTTTGACTTAAGTTTAGTCTAAATAAAAATATTCTTATTAAATTCACCAAAGACGACGTAAAAATAACACACAACTAAAACAAATACTATATGGACTCAAAATTTTCACCCCGTGTAAAAGATGTCCTCTCTTTTAGTAAAGATGAAGCTGAAAGATTAGGTAATAGTGCCATTGGTACTGAACATCTATTTTTAGGGATTCTGCGTGAAGGTGAAGGTGTTGCTATTAGCATTCTTAGTTCACTAGGAATCAACCTACTTGATATCAAACATGACTTAGAATTTAAACTTCAAAATACGACTTTGGATCGATTGGAGCAGGATGATATTCCTTTGCAAAAATCAGCTGAACGAGTTTTAAAGCTCATATATCTCGAAGCCAAAGCCTTAAAGAATCAAACAATTGATACAAGCCATCTATTATTAGCTATACTTAAGGATGAAAAATGTCTTGTTACCCGCTATCTAGATGCAAAAAATATAGATTATAACGCTGTGAAGAATAACTTAAACACAAACCTTCCTAAAGCGCAAGCTGATTTTCCTTCGGAAGAAAGAGAAGGTACTAGTGGAATGCATGGGAATAACCCAAAACCTGGAACAACTGGTAAATCAAGTACGCCAGTTCTCGATAATTTTGGTGTTGATATCACTCAAGCAGCTGAAGAAGGGACTCTCGATCCTATTGTAGGACGTGAGATTGAGATTGAGCGTTTGGCTCAAATTCTTAGTCGACGTAAGAAAAACAACCCAATTTTAATTGGTGAACCTGGTGTAGGTAAATCTGCAATTGTTGAAGGTTTAGCTTTGAGAATTATTCAAAGAAAGGTTTCTCGAGTACTTTTTGACAAACGTGTTGTTACTCTAGATTTAGCTTCTATTGTTGCTGGTACTAAGTATCGCGGTCAGTTTGAAGAACGAATGAAAGCGATTCTAAACGAATTAGCAAAGACTACTGATATTATCCTCTTTATAGATGAGATACATACAATTGTGGGTGCTGGTGGTGCAACGGGCTCATTGGATGCGGCTAACATGCTAAAACCAGCCTTAGCTCGTGGCGAAATCCAATGTATTGGAGCAACAACTCTTGATGAATATCGTCAGAACATTGAAAAAGATGGTGCCCTAGAGCGTCGTTTCCAGAAAATCCTTGTTGAACCAACATCAGTTGAAGAAACAATTTCCATCTTAAATAACATTAAGGAAAAATACGAGGATCATCACAATGTCTTCTATACACCTGAGGCAATTAATGCTTGTGTGAAATTAACGACTCGTTATATTAGTGATCGTCATCTACCTGATAAAGCTATTGATGCTCTTGATGAAGCAGGATCTCGCGTTCATATTTCTAATATTCTTGTCCCAAAAATCATTGAAGAACTTGAGGAGAATATTGAAGAAACGCGTCAGCACAAGATTAAATCAGTAAAGGCTCAAAAATTTGAATTAGCTGCAAGTTTCCGTGATAAGGAAAAACAACTGATGGATGAGCTAGAAAATGAAAAAAATAAGTGGGAAAAAGATCTTAGCATGCAGAAAGAAGAGGTCTCAGAAGATAATATTGCAGAAGTTGTTGCCATGATGACTGGTGTGCCTGTTAGGCGTATTGCACAAGCCGAAGGAACTCGCCTGCTTCAAATGAATAACGAACTCAGCAGTAGGGTTATTGGACAGGACGATGCTATTGCTAAAATTGTAAAAGCTATCCAAAGGAACCGTGCAGGATTGAAAGATCCAAGTAAACCAATTGGGTCATTCATATTCTTAGGCCCAACTGGTGTAGGGAAAACACAATTGGCTAAAGTTCTCTCAGAATATCTATTTGATAGCTCAGAGGCTTTAATTCGTATCGATATGAGTGAGTATATGGAGAAGTTTGCTGTATCTCGTTTAGTTGGAGCGCCTCCAGGATATGTAGGTTACGAAGAAGGCGGTCAATTGACTGAAAAAGTTCGTCGTAAACCCTACTCTGTCATTCTTTTAGATGAGATTGAAAAAGCTCACCCTGATATATTCAATATCTTACTTCAATTACTTGATGATGGACAATTAACAGATTCTTTAGGTCGTAAGGTTGACTTCAAAAACTGTATAGTTATAATGACATCAAATATTGGATCTCGTGAATTAAAAGATTTTGGTAAAGGAATAGGATTCCAAGCTAAGACTAGTGAAGATAGCGACTATTCAAATAACATTATTCAGAAAGCTCTTCGCAAGGCTTTTGCTCCCGAATTTATCAATCGCGTGGATGATTTAATCATGTTTAACTCATTGAGTGAAGAGCATATTCATCAGATAATTGATATTGAATTAAAAGGTTTATATAGCCGTGTAGAAGATTTAGGATTTAAGATAAAAATCTCGACTGCAGCTAAAGATTATATTGCTAAAAAAGGCTATGATGTACAATTTGGTGCACGTCCTTTAAAGAGAGCTATTCAAAAATATTTAGAAGATGAAATGGCTGAGGTTATAATAAAAGCTTCACTAACTGAAGGAGATACAATATCCGTCGGCTTGGACAAAAATAAAGGAAAAATAACCACTAAGATTCTCAAACAGAATAAAGAAGTAGAATAATACTAAAAAATGCCAGCATAGCTGGCATTTTTTCTTTCATTTTATCCAACAATTCTTTATTCCTATTTAGTTTAAATAACCAATATTATTATCTTTGATATTCAATTGAGTTAATAAGGGAATTTATTATCCTTATTTCCGATTTAAACAATTATAAAATTTATAATACAAATCAAATGAACAAAGACAACACAAAAGTAACGTTTGCTGGTGGCGCAATAACACTTGTAGGGACTGCAGTAAAAAAAGGTGATAAAGCAGAAAATTTCACGGCTCTTAATCAAGGCCTAGCTCCAGTTTCTTTATCTGATTTTGATGGGAAAGTGAAAATTCTTTCTATTTTCCCATCTGTTGACACTGGAGTTTGTTCTGCACAAGCACACCGTTTCAACAAAGAAGCTTCTAATTTGGGTGAGAATGTACAAATCATCACTCTTTCAAACGACCTTCCATTCGCTTTAGGACGTTTTTGTGGTGCTGAAGGGATTGAGAACTTAATTACTCTATCAGATCACAAAGAGATGGATTTTGGTTATAAATATGGTTTCGCTATCGAAGAATTGCGTCTATTGACTCGTGGTGTAATTGTAATCGATAAAGAAAATACAATTCAGCATGTTGAATATGTACCTGAAGTAACTGATGCTCCTAACTTTGATGCTGCAATTGAAGTTGCTAAAGCTTTAGTTTAATTCAGTTTAAATACTAAAAGAGGGCTAATCTTAATTGATTAGCCCTCTTTCTATATCTTATATCTTATAACTTGTATTTATTTTGAAGCTACTAAAGCAGCCATTGCAATAGAATACAATTTAGTTTTCACACTGTCTCCACGTGATGAAAGAATAGCAGGAACCTTCGCTCCCATTACCATTGCTCCTAATTCAGCTTTAGCTAACTTAGTATTAACCTTATAGAATACATTGCCACTTTCGATATTTGGGAATACCATACAGTCAGCATCACCAGCTACCATAGAATCCAATTTCTTAATCTCAGCTGATTCTTTATCGATAGCTACATCAATCGCTAAAGGTCCATCAACATAAGCACCTTTAATCTGACCACGATCAGCCATTTTAGAGATAATAGCCGCATCAACACAAGCATCCATCTTAGGAAGAACCTGCTCCGAAGCTGCAATTATAGCTACCTTTGGCTTTTCAATACCTAGCGATTGTGCAACTTTAATAACATAGTTCGTAATTGCAATCTTCTGATTCAAATCTGGCAAAGGAATAACAGCAACATCACTCACAACCAAAAGTTTGTGGTAATTTGGGTTTTCCATTACAGTTACATGAGTTAAAACAGCCTTAGGAGGCATCAAACCTTTTTCTTTATTAAGAATGGCTTTCATGTACTTATCAGTACTTACAAGACCTTTCATAATCATATCACCTTCACCATTATTGATCAACTCAACAGCTTTCTGTGCAGCCTTTAATTCATTTGGCTCATGCACAATTGTAAAACGAGATATATCGAAGTTGTGCTCCTTACATGTCTTTTCGATTTCAGCTTGATCGCCAACTAAAGTTGCATCAACAATTCCTAATTCTACAGCATCATTAACAGCACCAATTGTATGAGAATCGTTTGCATATGCAGCTACTAATCTCTTTTTCTCGTTGCTTTTAAGCTTATCGATAACTTGATCTAAACGTGTAATCATTTTGATATATTTTGTTGTTTGTATTTACTTATTCTTCCAAAGAACGTGATAATATGTAGCTATATCTAATTAGCTTTACTGTAAGGCAAAAATACAAAATAATGGAAGATTTGTATTCAAAATCAATCTAAATATTATCATTTAATACATAAGAGATGTTTTATCTTCTAAAATGTAAGTAATCATCATGACTTTATTAGATAGATATAAACTTGAGTAGCGCGATATTCCATACTACAATAAAAAAAAACAGCAACCAAATGAGGCTACTGCTTTTGAAACAATGCAAGCTTGATTTTATTTTTTATCGTAAGCATACCAGTATGCTGTTCCTACAAATAAAGCACCTCCAACTATATTACCTAGGGTAGCAGGAATTAGATTTTTCACAATAAAATCCATCCAAGTAATATCGGCTCCATGGAAAATAGCAACCGGAATAAAGAACATATTAGCTACGCAGTGCTCAAAGCCCATCGCAACAAAAGCCATTACAGGAAACCAAATGCCTAGAATCTTACCTGTTATATCTTTTGCAGCATAAGCTAGCCACATTGCTAATGCTACCATCCAGTTACATGCAATCCCTTTTAAAAAGGTCTTGTAAAAAGGATTTGAAGTTTTTGCAATAGCAATATTTATAGCAGAATCCATTGAAGGAGAATGCATAAGCACTTCAGTAAGATATACCAAAAAGTAAGCAACTATAAGTGAGCCCACAAAATTACCCAGATAAACAATTGTCCAGTTCTTTAAAGGAACTTTATAAGACATACGTTTTGATAATACTGAAGGTATAAAATAGGCTGTATTGCCTGTAAATAGCTCTGCACCAGCAACAGCACACAAAATTAGTCCTAATGGGAAAACTGCTCCAAAAAAGAATTTTTGCAAACCTGGGTTAGTCACTGCTAATCCAGGCATTGCACCTCCAATAACTAATGCCAAGAGGCTACCCATGGCTATATAACCACCAGCAAGAATGGCTAAAACGAACACTCTCTTAGATGCAGTATCTCGTTTTGCTTCTGCAGTATGGTTTACAACTTCAACGGTTTCTTTTGGTGAATTGAAGCCTACATATTCGACTACAGGAATCGATTCTTTAGTTGCGGTAAATTCTTTACGTTCAACTGTATCAACAGCTTCTTCAAATGTATTAAAAGACATGACTTAGATCTTTAATAAAGAGTAAAACTCTATTTTAATTAATAATTACTTCTTTAAAGTATTGACTGAAGATCTTTTCAGCACGAGTCAATTGCTCACAAGAGTTTTCAGGAACTCCTTCAAGTTCATATTTCATCCCCAAGTGCTCATATTTATGAACCCCTAGTTTATGGTATGGCTGAATCTCTAACTTCTCAATATTTGAATAGTCTTTGAAATACTGCCCCATTTCATGCATATAATCTTCCTGATCAGAATAACCCGGTACTAAAACATAGCGAAGCCATATTGGTGTATTTGTTTCTTTCAGATACTTTGCAAACTTCAATGTCGTTTCGTTGGTTTTACCTGTAATGGTTTTATGCCAATCCGGATTGATATGTTTAATATCCAAAAGCACTAAATCTGTATTTTTAAGCAGGTTTTTCACATCATCGTTAAATACATTGCCATTGGTATCAATACATGTATTAAAACCATCATCCTTTAACTCCTGAAAAAGAACAGACAAATCTTTAGCTTGCCACAAAGGTTCTCCTCCTGAAAATGTCACGCCTCCTTTTTTACCGAAAAAAGGTCTTTGATTGCGAGCCTTACGCATAATTTCAGTGTTCGAAACTTCTGTCCCACCATCGAAAGTAATGGTATCAGGATTCGCGCAGTATAAACATTTAAATGCACAGCCTTGTAAAAAAACTACGAGCCTAATTCCTGGGCCATCGTAGGTTCCAAGTGATTCGAATGAATGAACGTTTAGCATTTGTATGTTTTGTTGATATATAAAACTTATCTTTTTATAAAAAGATTCCGGAACTCCAATGGAGTCCCGGAAGTATCTTATTTTCTGTATAAATGTTATTACATTCTTTCGAAGAAAGAACGAGAAACAACCTCTAGCTGCTGCTCGCGAGTCAATCTTACGAAGTTTACTGCGTAACCTGATACACGGATAGTCAACTGTGGATACTCCTCAGGATGCTCCATTGCGTCCATAAGAAGCTCACGGTTCAATACATTTACGTTCAAGTGGTGAGCACCTTTAATGAAATAAGCATCCATCATAGTTACTAAGTTCTCAGAACGAGATTCTGGAGTTGCACCTAATGATTTAGGAACAATTGAGAATGTATTAGAGATACCGTCCAATGAATCTTCGTAGTTAATTTTAGCTACAGAATTCAAAGAAGCAATAGCACCATTTGAATCTCGTCCGTGCATTGGATTTGCACCTGGAGCGAAAGGTACACCAGCTGCTCTACCATCAGGAGTCGCACCAGTCTTCAAACCATATACTACATTAGAAGTAATGGTTAGAATAGACATAGTAGCTTCAGCATTCTTATATGTTGGTAGATCTTTCAATAATCCGTTGAAGATATTTGGAATTTCAACAGCGAAACAGTCTACTGCATCATCATCGTTACCATAGAATGGAAAATCGCCTTCAATATTGAAATCAGTTGTCAAACCTTCTTCGTTACGAACAGAAGTTACTTTAGCGTTCTTAATTGCAGACATAGAATCGGCAACAATAGAAAGACCAGCAATACCGTAAGCAAGGTTGATAGCAGGATTTGTATCAACTAGAGACATTTGAGCTTTCTCATAGTAGTACTTATCGTGCATGTAATGGATGATATTCATTGAATCGCTATAAACACGAGCCATTTCTTTCATCGCAATCATATAGTTGCTCATTACTTCGTCGTAGTTCAACTCGTCGCTTGACATAGCCGGAATACCTTCGATAAGTAATATACCTGTTTTCTCACAACGACCACCGTTCAATGCTAACAATAAAGTTTTAGCAAGGTTACAACGAGCACCAAAGAACTGAATTTGCTTTCCAATCTCTTGGTAAGAAACACAACAAGCAATACCATAGTCATCAGACTTGCGAGTATCACGCATCAATTTGTCATTCTCATACTGGATAGAAGATGTATCAATAGAAACCTGCGCACAGAATTTCTTGAATCCTTCTGGTAATTCGTCTGACCAAAGAACAGTCATGTTTGGCTCTGGAGAAGCTCCTAGAGTATAAAGTGTATTAAGGAAACGGAAAGAAGTCTTAGTTACCTTACTTCTTCCATCCATCGTTTTACCACCGATTGACTCAGTTACCCAAGTTGGATCACCTGCAAAAATCTCATCGTAAGCATTCATACGAAGGTGACGAACCATACGTAGTTTCATTACGAATTGGTCAAGCATTTCCTGAGCAAATTCCTCAGTGATTTTACCTGCTTTAAGATCTTGATCGATATAAATATCAAGGAAAGTAGAAACATTACCCAATGACATAGCAGCACCATCTTGCTCCTTAACAGCAGCTAGGTAACCCATATATACCCACTGAATAGCTTCTTGAGCTGTTTCAGCTGGACGATTTAATTCTAAACCGTACTTTTCTCCCAATTTCTTGATTTCTCCAAGAGCTTTGATTTGTTCCGCTACTTCTTCACGAAGGCGAATCAACTGGTCAGTCATGGTTCCAACTAAACCTTTGTAATCTTCTTTTTTAGCTTCAATCAAACGATCGATACCGTAAAGTGCTACACGACGGTAATCACCAATGATACGACCACGAGCATAATTATCTGGAAGACCAGTAAGGAATCCTAAAGAACGAAATTTACGAATCTCGTCAGTATAAGCATCAAAAACACCATCGTTGTGAGTTTTTGCAAAGTTGCGAAAGATATCTTTCACACGATCTGAAACCTCAAGACCCTGCTCAGTACATGCTTTCTCAACAACAGCAATACCACCGTATGGCTTCATTGCTCTACGAAGAAGTTCGTCAGCCTGTAGACCTACGATCAACTCCAATGATTTGTCGATATATCCTGCTCCGTGAGAAGCAATTGTTGATACAATTTCTGTATCTATTGAGCGAACACCATTATTTGCGCGCTCTTCTTTAACTGCATCTTTGCAGATATCCCATAATTTTGTTGTGCGTTCTGTTGCTCCATTTAAGAATGAAGCATCTCCATCGTAAGAAGTTAGGTTGTTATTAACGAAATCTCTTACGTTAATGTTTTTTTGCCACTCACCGGCCTTGAATTGCATTTTAGTCATGCTAACTAG
>TARA_R110001583_G_scaffold51516_4_pt1 | contig 11395 bp, 14 predicted proteins | sample TARA_R110001583 | Tara Oceans TARA_R110001583 (sample SAMEA4398432) | marine metagenome | biome: Polar Biome; feature: [MES] marine water layer (ENVO:01000295) within the mesopelagic zone...; material: water (ENVO:00002006), including particulate matter (ENVO:01000060) such as...... | reverse complement strand
AATAATTTAAGTCAGTTGCAGTTCCTGTTATTGTTAATGAAAGTTTGTTAGAAGGGTTTAAATAAAAATTAGTTGTATTGTAAGCTAAATCTAATGCGTTTGTGGCTGTATCAATTTTAATAGGAAATTTGGTTCTTGCATCTACCTTAGCAATTCTTTTAGCACTACCACTAGTAAAGACCTCATATGAAGTAGCTGAACCACTAGCTATTTCGGATATGATATTTTTCTTTCCGGTCCCTTTACTTCTCTTTTGATAAGGCATATATATACAGTGCTCACGCTAATTAAAAAAGGTTGGGGTTTTTGAATGGAACCCCATTAACCACCTGATAAAATCAGACCTAACTAAGCGTGTATTAAAATACAACCAGTTTCTGGCTTAGTTACCTTGAGTCCATATCTCATTGACATATATGAACCTACGATACCAAACCCAGGGTTGGCTTCTTCTATAGTTAGAGGGCGTCTCTCAACGTATGCGAGTGGCCTTTCGGACAAATCGAATACACCAAATCTACCGGATGGAATCCAAGGGCTGACCCTTACATTCAAACCGTATAGTTGACCTACCAAACCATTACCTGCAGTTCGTCCTAATGGAGAACCTTGCAATGTTGCTTTAGTAGCTGTATCCTGGTGGCCTGTGGCTCCAGGTGGTGCTACGTTTGCAAATGCAGTAGTAAAGTCTGCTAAATCAAGCAAAGACTTGTAGTGAGCTGGTGATATCATAATGGTATCAGCGGAATATCCGTATGAACCAATGATGTCAATAGCTTTAGTCAAATCTTGCATTGAGAGTATACCAGAGCTTGAAGCTGCAGGTGTGTAGTGAGTCCTTTGTAGACGTGCTTCTGTTTCCAGACCATACGCATACAGACGACCACTGTTCACTGCACCACCGCTTGCGATAAATCCACCATAAATGTTTTTATCAAAATCGGTAATACCTGAACTTCCAGTTTCTGATGTTAGGATGCCTATATCGGCACCGTTTATTCCAGTTCCCAAAGTTGTGTCACCTAGACCAAATGTTGCATAAATTAAATGCTTGGTCATATGTCGGTCAACAGCTCTGCGAGCTTCATTAAGGGCCAATTCAACTTCGTTAAATCGGGAATCCTCAATCATTCTTCGTGTTACACCTACTGCGATACCCCACTCTCGGACGGCAACTCTTTCAGAGCGCATCTTTGTGTGTTGGTATTGAGGGGTGCTTCCTTCATCAATCTGTTCTAGATTCATAGAAGGTAGACGGAAAGTCAAATCGATATCTCCGCCTGTATCGGTACTCATTGGTTCTGTGAACAATTGCATTGCATCCAAATCGGTTACATTGTAATCTTCAAGGGCATCTTTATAGTCAACAAGGATACGTTCTCCCGTACCACCTGTTGCTGCATAGTTTCCTTTGTTCACGGAGGTCAATAGACCGCCATCAGTTGTTATAGTTGCTATAGCCATATTTATCTCCTTAGAGTAACATTATCTTCTTCAATGTCTCAGTCGCGGTTGCGTCTTCAAGACAAATAGCAGTTGCGTTACCGTTGCTTTGTGCTTTCCCTAGTACTCCAATAGTACCTCTTGCTTCGAGTTGTGTTCCTGCTGTTGCAGCTGTTCCACTAACCCAAGCGTTCAATAGGATACCTCTGCCTGAAATTACGTTTACAACATTACCGGACGTTGCAGCTGTTAAAGCTACTCCCAATACACGTGCGCCACTTATAGTTACTGCATCGACTTGTTCGTCGGCTGCGGTCAACTGTAATGGGTCACCAGCGTAAATGGTACTTCCAGCAATAAATGGTAATATTCTACCAGGGGCTCCACCGTCGTTCAACAGAATCTCTGTCGTTTTATGTGTTTTTGCCATATTTCTTTATTCCTTTATTTTTTCAAGGCCTCTTTGTTAAGAGTTACTCTTCCATTTTTCATAGAAAATAATCTCTCAACAACGGGCTCTGTTTCTACAGGCTTATTATCGGACTCGTGTGCCTTTCCTTTACCAAAAGTCTTTTCAGATTCTTCTGGTACTGGAAGTGCTTCAAGTGCTTCGCTAAATCCTGAAAGTCTGTTTTCTTCCCAAGCAACTAATTCTGCTACTCTGGTGTCTTTTGACTCATCTGTGATTCTTCCCAAAAGGACTTCTTTAGAGATTACGTTGTCAACAAGTGCGGTTTTTCGGGCTTCGATTTCTGCTACTTGTCTCTCCTCCTCAGCTTTCTGGAATGCGGCAACTTGGTTCATAGCTTCTTCATACTTTCCTTGCAACTCGCTGTGGTTATTTGTAACCTCATCTAATTGCTTCTTGTATGAAGCGAACTCACGTTCCAACAATTTTTCAGCATCAGACTTTACGTCTTTGTTTTCTTCTGCCATTGTTTCTACCTCTTTTTCTGTCCCTTCGTGGGACTCACATCCACACGCCGTTTCATCTGAACAAGAACACGGATGTTCCTTTTCCTCAGCTGCGTGTAAATCACATTCGTTTCCTTCCCCTATAGTACATTCGTCGCAAACTGGAGTGGATACATCATTTTCAATAAATGATACTTCTACAGGTCTAATATTAGTTGCATAAGCATCACCCATAACATCAACATCTTTGGAAAACCAATCAATACTGACGTGCGTGACATCCCCTTCCTTTACTTTTTCAATCATATCGTAAGCTCTTTCAGATTGCTCTGAAACTTGAGCTAACATTTTAACAGCTATTTTGCCGTTGTCCATTTCTTCAATCTCAGGATTTATCGCCTTTCCGATTAATTCTTCGGGCGTACGCTGATGATTAACGTAAATAGGAAGCTCTTTAAAAGCTTCTATACTATTCTTAAGCATCTCTGGCTCTATATAAACCTTCTGCTCATCACCATCTACTTCGTAGTCGTGACGTCCAGAAGTGATAGCTATAATAGGAAATTCAACCATATTTTGTTCATCTGAATCGATTTCATTAACTTCGCCAATTTCAAAATTCATACCAAATGCTCGATGTACCTCATCTGGGTTATTAATACCAAACTCTTTTTCTTCACCATTCTCATCTGCCCACATTGAGCACATACCTCGAGCCATAGTCTCGTGATTCTCTACCCCTTTCTTCTTTAGCCGGGGCCCTAGCTCTACTGTACATCTTTCGAACGCGTTCATTATACTTCCTCCACAATTACTTTCTTAGTGGTTTTAACGTCATTATTCGACTTCTTGTTCCCAGTTGCATTAGCAGATGGTTTGTTCCCTCTTTTTTCAGTGCGTTGGGATTCTGCACTCTTATCTTGATTTCTTCCGCCCTCAAGATTTACATTCTCAGCAGTGTCCATCATTTCGACAACGCCTTCTGGGTCTAATCCTCTCTCTGCCCTAACCTCTCCTGGTGCCAATACACCTTCCGACAAGTATATCATATCGGTTTTGGCTTTAGTAAAAGCATCTTCTACATTTAATGCTCTAAATACAAATTTAATATCTTCATTATCGCCTACTAATTGTGGCATCAATTGGGAATTGAGAGCAGATTCAACTGCTTTCTGTAAATATTTAACGTAAGGTTCAAAAATAGGACGTGCTTGTTCTGGGTTAGTCCACATTGTTCTAGGTATTTTTAATGCCATATGAATCTTATCCATTATGTCATCTGTGTATTTACCATACTCGAAGGCTCTCTTTGTTCCTTCTAGTTCTTTAATTTCTATATCATTACCGTGTATAATATCTTCACCCGGTTCTAATGAATTAAAAGCACTAACAATTTCGTTAATCTTATCTGGGCCATATGGCATATCTGGTAATCCAGCAGAAATGTCAAACCTAGATACTGCATATTTGTTAAGTGCTGCTGCAATATCTCTTTCAGCATAATCTTTTAAATCAACTAAATATAAAATTGGGTGTATATCTGATAATCCATAAGCGTAGTCGTCAAATGGGTTGTTCTTCAATTCCACAATCTCATCTTCTGTAAATCGGATACTTTCTTTATCATCACCAAGTTCTTGATAATAATATTCTATTTGCCCGTGCTCGTTTCTTTTAACAAACAAATTCTGGGATGAACGTAATACAAGATTGTCTCCTGTAAATTCCATATAGCCAGTTCCAAAAATACGCGCATTACGTAACCAACTATAAATTAACATATCAATATTGATGTCCTGAAACATCTTAGTAACTTCATCTCTTTTGGTTTCATCGTCTGTTACGATATCATATCCATCTTTAACAGCATAAAAACAAGGGAGGTCAATCAATGACCTAACCAAAGGGTCAGATAAATAAACATTCATATAGGTTCTGTTGTCACCAATATGTGGTTCATAATTTCTTCCCGGCCATTCTCTGCGCAGTTGTAATCTTCGTATAACTCCTGCCCCATAGTCTAGCGGGTCGTCTTCTTTAAAAGGAGGGTTTGACCCCTTAGAAGCGAAGTTACGTTTAATCCAGTCACCAAAGCCCATTGATAATCACTCTTAAATAACAGTGATAGACCTATTAAAAGCTATCCCTATATTCCACGCATATTGCGTTTAAATACCTTAGTTGAGCGTCTACTAGTAGTAACTAATGACGTTCTGCTGTACTTTCCTTGTGTTGGAGCAGTTGCTCCTCTTTTGGAAATACTAGCTCCCGTAAAAGTGCCTTGTCCGGGTAACATTGACAGTGCTGCGTGTATTCCTAAAACACTGCTATCACAATAATCATCGTGTTTTCCGTTAGGCGCAGAAATCTTTTCTGTCTTTTGTGTAGCATCCATAACATATTCTATGTCTGCGTGTTCTCGATACCACTTCCAAACTAATTTTGCTTCGGGGGCTTCGAGGTTTTCCGGGTTAGGTATTTTGATAAGACCTTGCTGCATAAATGATACATAATCACGATAAACATATGATTTACTTCCTTTCGCACCTCCTGTAAAAACAAAAGGCAAGAAATGTATACTTCTTGGCAAACATTCCAATCGTATTTCTTGTTCTATCGCTCCACCTATTCCAGTTGCATCAATTATAACTCTAGATGCTTCAAACTTATCAGCCACTATCATAATTCTCTGCCTTTGGTAAGGTATATCGTGTCCACCAGTCTTAGGAGTTATTTCTTCTAAGTATAGTAAACGAGCTATATTTCCTAATTCAGACTTTTCTGTTCTCCATACACAAATAACAGTACTATTAACAGATTTACCAATGTCAACAGATACAGTATTATTAGTACCCACTTCTCGGCCAGCGTCAATTTCATCGAATGTGTAAATGGCATAGTCTTCAAAACATCTCCTTAATTGTTTAGGGTTGAATACATTAGATATACTTTCCACGAACGCGCATTCATATTCAGTTTTCCAATAAATGGAGTCTTGTCCCCATTCCATCATTTTGGTTAACATTGCTTCTTCATTGTAAGGTGCTGCATAAGCATCTCCTTTTACAACTGCGTCTCTCCAAGTAAAATGTAACCGCTCAAAACTTTCTGCATAGTTCTCATCATACAAATATCTATACATATGATTATCTTTATTTTTGGGCGTACCCAAATTAATAAAAGGTGCTTTGTTGGCGATAACACACGGTTCTACATTATCTATAAATAGACGGTCAGCTATTAAAGGGCTTTCATCAACAACCAAAAAGGTCGGGTGCTGTCCACGAATAGACTGTCCTTGATTTGAGGGAGCTACTGGAGCTCTTCTCATCATAGTGCCACCTTTCATCTTAATAAATGGTTTATTGTGAAGTTTGTAATTATTAACTAGGCTATCTAAAAATTTGTTGTCCTTAAAATGTCTGTATACGTAATCAAAAATCAAAGCAGCTTGGTCTTCAGTAGGCGCAATAACAAATATTAAATCACGGAACCTTTTGAAAAACATATAAATTACAACAGACACAGATAAAGCCCACGACTTTCCACTACCACGTGGAGCTAAGATAGCCATCTTCCTATGAATACTTTTGTCCCCTTTAGGGTAAGTCAATGATTTGACAATAATCTGCATTTGAAGCGGTCTTAACTTTAATGGTCTTTGTTTATTATCTAATAAGTATGTAGCACAAAATGCTCTTACAAGCTTTGTCATCTTTGATTCGTCACATCTGACACCTTCAAAAAATTCTTCTAGCTTTTTAGAATCAAACCGATTCTTCCCCGTCAGGGTCGCTTTCATTGTTGTTGTTTCGTCTTTCACTGCTGTCATCACTGTCTAAGTCTCCCAAGAAGTTCATAAAGTTTTCGGTCTTTTCCTCTACCATAGTAGGTATTTCAATATTAAGAGACCTAAACTCAGTATGAATATCCCTAACAATCTGGTTGCGTTGTCGCAATAACTCTGTTCGAGCGTGTACATCCCGAATAGATACAAGAATTTCTTCCCAAAGCACGTCTTCAATTGCAAGATTTCTTGCCAGAAGGCGCACAAGCTCTTTATGGCGTTCATATTCTCCTATACCGACTCTCTCTCTGAGTCGCTTCTCGTAAACCTTAACCTGTTCAATCATTTAAATTAGCTATTAAAACTTCTAATAACTCGTGTATTCCCTTTAATTGATTTTTAATTTCACTCTTCTTCATTTTTTAGCCTTCTTAGTTTTCTTTTCTTTCTTTTCTGTTTTAGGTTCTTCTTCAACAACCTCTTCAACAACCTTTTCAGGTGCTTCATCTACAGTCTCTACTTCTTCGGGTTCTGGGTCTACTACTACCATATCAATCGTCTCCATCATTAGAACACACACTTCGTGCAGTCCATCGATTTGCTCGGCTAAGACTTGCACTTGATTGTACAAATCTAAAATCTCGAAATCGTTCATACATCTAACAGGTCCAATTCCTATTTAAAGATATCGCTTACTTCTTAGAGTGGCGTTCTTTGTGGTCTTGTATTTGTTCATTAGATTCTATGTCTTGTGCCTGTTTTAATACAGACGCATTATAATCTATAATCGATTGTGCTTTAGTTTTATAGAATTCAGTTTTACTTTGTTGCTCTGTTTTCCATACATCTAACGCATCTTTGATAATTAAAAGGGCTGGCCCTCCTAATATAGCAATCAAAGTTGTATAAGATTCTATTTGGTCTAATACGCCAGGGTTTGCTAACCCAGTCCATATTACATAGCCCGCAAATGATACCCATAGTAAAACTAAAGGTACCGCAATTAAAAACATAAAGACATCGTTAAATGTTATTGATTCACTTTGTTTTTGTTGTACCATTTTTATCCTCCCTTTTTTATTCTTTTTTGTCTTTCTTTGCTTTTTCTGTGCCTTTTGCGCAAGAGCATATATCATCATTAGTACAATAGTCGTACCCAGAAAAGCAGCCACAATTCCCAGTATTTCTACAATTGCTATTAGCCACTCTTTCAATCCCCCTCACGCCCGTCTAGTAGTTCATCTAAAATCATTTCTAGTTTCGCTTCTAGTGTCTGTAACTTAGTCATTACCATTATCAATTCTGTGCTTTCTTCCATATTCATACCTAATTGTTATATAATGCCATCTCCTCTATATAAAAGTAATTGACATACTCGTAAGTTCCGTTTCTGTTAAAATCTGCAAATAGATTAACGTAGATGGTGTAATACCCGCTATAGGGGTCTGTGAAATAATCGGGGTGCGACTCTAGTTGATATTCATTAGCTTCCCATCCTGTTACATTAAAAAAGTAATTGTTAAACATATAACCGTTCCATACAGTTTCGTTATCTACTACCTTCAAGTGCCCGACGTCGTAGTATAGCATAACTGGTAAAATATCTTGGTCACAATTAGTATCGACATCTACTGTAATGTTTAATGTGGTGTCATCAGCTCTAGAATAGTTACCGTATTGCATTCCTCTGTAAAACCAAGTAGCGTTAGTAACACATTCATATTCTTCATATTCGCAAGTCCCATCATCTTCTTCTGCTCTATCGTTATAATTCTCAGCATCTACATCCATACACCCATAAATTGTCTCATTGGTTTGGGTCTCATTGTTACCTGTGTGATTATCGACGGGCCCGCCAAGAAATTGACAACGCCCATTATCGTGAGTTGCCTCCTTATTGTAATTCTGTGCATCTGGATTAGTACACCCATAAATTACTGGAGGTGGAAAAGCACAGCCTCCGTTATCAAACGTTGCTTTAGTGTTAAAATTTATAGCCCCCGGGTCCATACAACCGCCTATCGGTCCCACTTCTTCCTCGCCCCATAAATCTGTTAACATTCCTAAATCCGCTGTACCACTCCCAAACATCGCAATTATAAGTACTGTGATAATAGAACCAATTTTTTGGCCTATTTTAGTTTCTCCTAACTTATCACCAGCTTTTCCTAAAGTCTCAAATAAGCCTTCATCTTCTTCGTCTGGACGCTTACCCTTAATACCTAATGCGTCTCTTTCTTCATCTGATATGACACTTATTGCGCCGTAGTCATCTCGACTCATAACTTAATCTTGCTGTCGATTCCTTATAAAGATTTTGTTGAAGGGGGGTCTGTATATTGTATATACTAAGCATAGATATATTATACATAGTTAATACTTACTAAGAAATACCTTAATCCAGTGGTTTTAAATAGAAGGTCCGCTTTTAGAATTTTATGACAGAAAACAAAGTCACGGATAATACCGTGTCATTCACCGTCAACTTAGACGATGAGGAAAAAGAACCAGACAACTGGATGCCTAGCGAATGGCGGTTATCGCCGTCGAAAATTAATTTGTTTCTACAATGTCCGAAGTCATTTTACTATCGGTACATTGCGAAACTCCCCGAAAAGCTATCCCTTCATTTGTTTCGGGGGTCGATAGTACACGACCTGTTAGAAATAATTTTCACTCAGAAGTTTAAATATGCGAGTGGATGGCATACGGATGAGCCTGCTGAGTGGGCGGTCTTAGAATTCCGGAAAAGGTGGTCTAAGCTAAGGACTGAAAAGCATTGGCTATTTGATATGGATAAAAACGGTGGCCTTGATGGTGACCTGATGGAAAGGGAATCGATTCAATTGTTGATTAACTTCTGCCACAGGGTGCAAAAGAAGGTAGCCGAATTAACAGACTGGAAAGTGGCACGAACTAGGGATATGGCTTTTAACCAGTTGAAACCGCGATTTGCTGAAATGCGTATACATAATAAAGAATATAAGATAATGGGTATAGTGGACGTAGTCGTTAAGGATTTCGAAGAAAATATTTCTATTATTGATTATAAAACTAGTAAAAGGTATGGCTCTTGGTTACCAGAAGATTATTACCGACAACTAATAATATACTCGTTATTATATTACGAGGAGACAGGTGTTAAACCGAAGTTTACTGGAATACATTGGTTGAGATACGATGACCTGTATATGGTGCACGTTACTGACGACACTCTTGCAGAAGCTCGTACTCTCATAAAAGATATACACGACCAACTTGCTGAAAGGGGAAACGATGAAGAAAAGTTCAACGTAGTACCGCAAAAATTGTGTAAGTGGTGTGCTTTCTATAAAAATCCGTGTGAACCGGGACCTCTTCCCCGATAGATTTAAATAGTTGCAACAGTTGTTTAACTATGTGGGTCGATTCTCGGCCAATTTTGAATACATTCGTGCAATGATTGACCCACGCCTAGAGGAAATATGGCAAACGAAACAGATAACACAACTGTTAATATGACTGAAAATGTTGTAGACACAGTAAAAGAAAGCGGAATGTTAGATAACCTAATGGATAGTCCTGAGTTAATGTTATGTCTTGCAGTAATAGGAGCTTTAGCTGCCTATGTTGCATATACACAACCTGCACTCAGAGCTTTAGCCTTACCATACGTGAACAAGTTTTTGAAAACTCACGAAGCTAAGATTGAAGAACTGTTAGATACAAATTTAACTAAAGCCCAGAAATTGGCTTACGCTAAACTTGACGCAACCCTCCAGTCACAAGTGAAAGATGAAGTTCTCAGGAACGTTATATCTACAGCTTGGGATGAAAAGGACGATGAGTTAAAAGCTCTTGTTAAAGGCAAAGTTAAAACTGCCTTAGACAACGTTAAGTAAACAATCCCTGGGAGCAGGATTCAAAATAAGCTCCCAATTTTTTTATGAAACTAAGAATATGTAATTGTGAACACGGACATCATAATTGTCAATGTGACGGCACTGGAGCAAAGAAACTAATGTGTATAGGAGAAGATTGTGATGAACACATTTACTCAAAAACATTTAAAACTTTCAGGTGTCAAGAATGTTTTGTGATACATACGCATAACGTACTTAATGATTTCAAAAAATAGGCTCAATTTTTTTTAGACTTCAAACTTCCTCCGATGTGTTTAAAGGGGTGGGGGAAAGATTGGGGTATAACCTCCTTTAGAGATAGACGGGGGGATATTCTGAGTATATATAGCACCTCCTTTAAGAAGCCCCTATATAAGGGATTGACTGGTTTTTTGGTCTTAAAGCTCTTTAGGCCTAAAAGGCAAAATTGTATAAACTCCCCCAATGTTAGTATATTAGCGAAAGCCGACTTACTCGCAAACAATATCCGACACTGGAATGCATAGACGACAGTCTGACACAAGAAGATGACTTGAGTGACTATGCAACACCCTAGTGTAAGCTTTCACCCGATTTCAAAGGGAAGGATGTGGTTACGAATCACCACGATTGAGGTTATGCCTTGAAGAATGATTGTAAGTCCAACAGAATACGGCCTTCATTGCACTGAGTATATACCATCCAAAATTCGTCTGTTACCAATACAGAGACTAATAGTGAATCTTTTAGTATCAACAGTAGCGTGGATGTGGCAAAAACAACTCTGAGAGACTACTAACATCAGGAGGAACCTATAATCCGCTACCTATGAGATACATAACGAAGGAATAAGACATATGACATCTGAAAAAATGGCGTATGCCCGAATGCCTAAAGACGACTTCGATAAGGTCGTCCGTATATCCGGAATCCTCGGTAAGCCACACGGACTGAGAGTAGCTATGGGTAAAGCCATAGTGAGACTCGCCGAAAGTGGTGACCATAAGGACTTCTTCAGAGCTTTAGGAGATAATATCAAACAACAGCTCCCACGAGGAATGACTAATGGCGAGAAGGCCGGTATAGTAGTGAACACCGCTACTGAGTCGGAACAACAAGCGTTCTTAGAGAAGCTTGATGGGCCAACTACGGACCTCCTGTTGAAATTGTTGAAGGCTCAATCTAAGAAACCTTAGATGAATCGGGCACTGTAGACAGAACTCAAAGAGTCCGGCCCCGAGACATACCCCGAAGGCTTAACCATAAACCAATCGGAGAGGAAAAATCGGGCATCTACGCTTATTCCGTTGACATTATGAGTGAATACAAAGACTTCGCCAAGGAGTGTTTAAAACTGAGAGAAAGACATAATACAGAATGGATGGAATTC
>TARA_R110001583_G_scaffold21964_5_pt1 | contig 11407 bp, 10 predicted proteins | sample TARA_R110001583 | Tara Oceans TARA_R110001583 (sample SAMEA4398432) | marine metagenome | biome: Polar Biome; feature: [MES] marine water layer (ENVO:01000295) within the mesopelagic zone...; material: water (ENVO:00002006), including particulate matter (ENVO:01000060) such as...... | reverse complement strand
GCAAATTTCTTAGCTTCCCCGTGCTGTTCTTGTTCAGCTATGAACAAGATTTGATTATCTCGGACTTGAATGATTTGTGTATGTTGAGAAAAGTTAGTTTTTAATGCTTGTCCTAAGGCTAATTCAATTTTTTCAGCACTGAATAAACCCTTTAAAGCATTCAAATCACTTAGAAAAGGGATATGGACTAGTGCGTAGAATAGTGGGGTGCCTAGATATTGTTGTCCATAATCTTGTACTTGATGTGATAGTAATTGAGTACGAGGATGGTGCTGCAATTTTTTCCGTGCAATTTGTTCGAAAATGATTAATTTTTTATTGCGGCCTGATAAGAAATAAATAATTAAAACCGAAAGCACTAATAAAACAATTGTAACGTAAGACACATTTTTGAAACGATTATTTTTCAGTAGTAATTCATTGTTCTTTGTTTCTAGTTGGATCTGTTGCTGAGTCTGTTCAATAAGTTGGAATTGCTCATTAATTTTCAATTGTTGAAGTGCAAATAACTTCTCTTTTATTGCGTTTTGTAATGAATGAAAGTTTTTAAAGTGAAAGTTTGCTTGTTGGTGGTCGCCCGATAGTTCATAACTTAAGGCTAACATCTCAAACGCTTTTACGCGTAACTCAGGAAACCTATCTTTGGCAAGGGTCAGTACATTCTCTAATTGTAAAATAGCGAGACCTGTATCTTGGCTGCGAATATTAAGCTGTGCTAATAATAAGGTTGTTTCGGTTTCTTGTTCAAGCTTATGCAACTTTTGAAAGTGATGTCGTGCATTTTGTAAATACTTCTGAGCAAGCTCTGTGTTTTCTTCTAAATCGTAAGGGATGGATGCATAAGTTCGACCCAGTTCTAAATAGGTGTAAGCGAGCAAGGTTTTATGCTTTTTTTCTACCAGCTCAAAAGCATTAAATAAATAGATGATGGCTTGATTAAACTCTTTATTTTGACGTTTTAAAACTGCTGATTTTAATAAACTATCCGCTTGTTGCACGTAGTTATCTGTCTGCAATAAAAGTTCTACACGTTGACTAGCAAAGTCCATTGCTTGTGTATAACGATGCTTCTGCTGGTATAGATTGGATAAGCTTTCTTTTACTAGGCTGCTTAGTTTAATTAAATTTAACTTGTCTGCCATCGTATTAGCGGCGCGGAAATTTGAAATTGCAAGTTGTTGCTGGTTGATTTGATCGTAATAGTGTCCATAAAAATAAGCTAACCATGCAGTAAGTTCTGTTTTATTAATATTCTTTATACTTTTTTTAACTCTGCTTAAAGATTCATTCACAAGCTGGTATTGGTGTGTTTCAAGTGCTAGTTTTGCAATCGATAGATTCAATATTTCTGTAAGGTTAGATGAGCGAAGGTTTTTTTTATCTTTTATTAGCTCAAGTGAATTGAGCATCATGCTGATCAGTGTTTCATTGCTTAGTTGTGGGCGCTCTGATTCTGGCACTTCACTAGCAATTAAGTTTAAGGTTACAATTTCATCTGCTGTGATGCTAGGGTTTTTTAATAATGGCATTAATAACGCTAAGCTTTTCTCATAATTTGCTAATGCGGTATAACAAGAAGCCAGCAACTGAGTTGCTGCATGATTGGGCACTCTCTGAGTTGAAGTCAGAGAGTTCTCTGTGTTTGTACCCTGGGCATAAGTGCCGTCGGCATAAGTGGGAAGCGCTTCTACTTTATTCATAAATTGAGTCACAGATTTGATACAATTTAAGGGTTCAAGCTGGCGCATTTTATAACTTTCTTTTATTGATGCCGGAATAATTAGACCCGACAGTTCAATTGCCCAGATAGACTGGTTAAAAGAAAGTAACAAGCAACTTATCAATGTTCTCGAAAAAAAACTCATTAATACTTAAAACCTCATTAAAATATGTGAACTCATTAGTCTTTGAATGCGCATTAACATGCTACGTTTTATACATTATATAGCGTGTTATTGTCGTAATAAACGCAGGTTATTAATTGTTGCTGGTGCTGATGTACTGCGTAACGGGTTTATATCTAACCCGCCTCTACGTGTATATCTTGCGTAAACGGTCAACGAGGTTAATGAACCATGTTCCATTAAATCACAGAAAATCCGTTCAACACACTGCTCGTGAAATTCATTATGCTGACGGAAGGAAATTAAATATCGAAGTAATTTTTCGCGGTCTAGCGCTTTACCCGTATAGGTAATTTCAACACTTGCCCAATCTGGCTGGCTAGTAATTAAACAGTTTGATTTTAACAGGTGTGAGTATAATGTTTCTGTGACCGTTTCCCCTGTACTGATATCTTGCAAAAGCGATGGCGATAGTTGGTATTCTGAAACTTCGATATCTAAGTCGTCTAAGTTAACACCTGTAAATGAGCCTAATGTATCCGTTATGTTGTCTAAACAAGCATTCAAACTCACTTCTACTGCTTTATTTGCACAAGCTGAAAGGTCTGCTGCTAATGTCTTCTGTACTGCTTCAACAGAGTCAAATTGACTTTGATTAAAACTATTCAAATATAGTTTGAAAGATTTTGACTCAATTAAAAAATCACTATCAAAAGGTACTTTAACAACCCCTGTTGCAACCATGGGTTTGCCTTTTTTATTTAACCAAGAAAGCTCATAAATGTTCCATAAGTCAACACCATGAAAAGGCAGTGATGCGGCGTCTAAAGCTAGCTCATTACGGTTTAAACTACGTGGGACACCTTGCAATAAAGATCGGTCGTAATGACATTTATATTCTGTCGCTTTACCTAAAGATAAGTTTTTTAATGTGTCATCTTGGTTATATAGAGTTGAATTTGACATGAAGCATCTCATTTTAAAGGGATATTTGTCAGAAAAACAAGACAAGACAGCCCGAATAGTTACAATATGCAGTATTGTAACTAAAAAGAAGAATTATTCGAGCTATGAATACAGATACCCAAAAGCAGTTATTTGCATTATATCAACGCCACCTGCAGTTATGGCAGTCAACACATCAGAGTCTACCCACTCAGGCATTAGATCCTGAATGGTTATCTTGTTGCCAAGTTGGAGAGGTAGTCGATGGTGAAATTACATGGCAAGCAGTGATTCGAGATCAAAAAGCGAACCTGAATAATATTGAACAGGCACTTGAAGTGACCTTGCACCCTTCAATTGAAGATCTGTTTTGCAGTGCATTCAGTGACCATATTGCCTGTGAATTCGATGGTCACATTATTGAACTGGTCCAAGTATGGAATGACCAGGATTTTTCAATGTTACAAGAAAATATGATTGCACACTTTATGATGCAAAAGCGCTTGAAAAAACCTGAGTCGATGTTTATCGCAACCTGTAGCGACGAGATGCAGGTGATTTCAATTTTGAATGAAACAGGACAAGTACAATTAGAGACATTAGGCAAAAAGCAAGAAGCAGTATTAGCAGAATCATTAGCAGAATTTTTAGAGAAATTAACGCCAGTTTTAACTAAAGATTAAACGGTGATTTATCGTAAACCTGAGGTTATATTGGCTTGCTATATGTGTATTATAGGGCGTTTGTTTTATTGTTAATAGAAAAGTTCATATGAAAAATCACATTCAAATAAATAACTTGTGGGTCTAAAATACGATAAACTAAGTTTCTATTGTTCTTAAGCAAGTTAATATCAACATGTTGCAAAATTTTTTCTTAGCTATCCCTATTAGTTTACGGTTTATGTTGTTATCTGCATTTTCTTTTGCATTGATGACAGCTTGTGTGAAGTTGGTAAGTACTCACAATATCCCGGTATTTGAAATTGTGGCGGCACGTGGGCTGGTTTCACTTATTATTAGTTATGCGGACATTAAGCGTAAAAAAATCCCTATTTGGGGAAATAATAAAAAACTATTGGTTGCTCGTGGAATAGTGGGGACTGTTGCATTAATTTGCGTATATTATGCGGTTACAACATTACCTTTAGCTGAAGCTACTTTATTACAATATCTTTATCCTGTTTTCACTGCCATTCTGGCCTTTTTATTCTTGAAAGAAAGAATTCAACGTTCTACTTTGATCTGTATTTTATTGTGTTTACTTGGTTTACTGGCAATGGTTAAACCAAACTTATCTTTTAGCGGTGAAGCGGTTTTACCTTGGTTTAGTGTTTTAGTCGCGTTAGGTGGTGCGTTAGGTAGTGGCACGGCTTATGTGTTAGTGAAACGCCTGAGTAAGAGCGAAGATAGTTCAGTGATCATCTTTTATTTTCCGCTGATAGCATTGCCATTATCAGTCATTTTATTAGGCGATAATTTTGTCATGCCTAATACAGAAGCGTTGATATTATTGTTATTTGTAGGAATATTTACACAGGTTGGTCAAATAGGGTTAACCAAAGCAATGCAAAGCGAAGTAGCCGCTAAAGTTAGTGCATTTTCCTATGTGCAAGTGGTGTTTTCAACGGTATTAGGTGTGATTATATTTAATGAAGTTCCTTCTATTTGGACGTTAATCGGTGGATCACTAATCATTTTAGGTGCATTAGTTAATGTGTTTGGTAGTAAGAAAAAATAGAGTTTATTGGTTAAGTATTTTTAACTAACGCTATAAGAGCCAGAAAAAGGCATTTAGGCACTAGAAAATACAATTATGTTTAAAAAATTCGTTGAATAACCTTTTTTATAAATTTTAAAGGCAATAAAACTGATTTTTAATGCCTTCATTGCAGAAAAAAGAAACAATGCTTACCTATTTACCTAACTATAGTATTATGTACTCTCATTGTTTGTGTTTAATCAGCTTACAAGTCTAAATAGCATCCAGCTAGAACAATTAAAATATTAGAAAAATAATTATATAAATGAAAATACCTAAAAGAATACAGCCATTAGTTGATGATGGCATTGTCGATAAAGTGTTGCGCCAGTTAATGAGCGGCAAAGAAGCAACCGTTTATGTTGTGCAATGTGGTGATGAAGTACGTTGTGCAAAGGTTTATAAAGAAGCCAGTAAGCGTAGCTTTAAAAATGCAGTTTTGTACAATGAAGGGCGTAAAGTTCGAAATGGTCGTAGCGCTCGAGCAATGCAAAAAGGCTCTAAATTTGGCCGCGAGCAGCAAGAAGAAATTTGGCAAAGCACTGAAGTTGATGCGTTATATAAATTTGCAGATGCCGGTATTAGGGTCCCAACACCTTATGGGTGTTTTGGTGGTGTATTGATCATGGAATTAATCACTGATGCTGAAGGTTTTGCTGCGCCACGTTTGAACGATGTCACTATGTCAGAAGAAAAGGCAATCATTGACCATGCAAAAGTAATGGATTATGTGGTGAGAATGCTCAGTGTTGGTGTTATCCATGGTGATTTATCTGAATTTAATGTATTAGTTGATGCTGAAGGCCCTGTGATCATTGATTTGCCACAAGCAGTTGATGCCGCAGGTAATAATAACGCTAAGAAGATGTTGTTACGCGATGTCAATAATATGACTCACTATTATGCTCAATTTGCTCCTAGTTTATCAAATTCACGCTATGGTGAAGAAATTTGGGCTATCTTCGAAAGCGGTGATTTAACCCCTAAAACAGTATTAACTGGGCAATTTATTGACTCAGAAGTGAGTGCTGATGTTGATATGGTTTTACATGAAATTAACGCAGCACGTGAGGAGGAGTTAGATCGTCTAGATCGTATGTCAGGTACGGAATAGGCCATTTAGTTTCAATACATGATGGTTAAAGGAGCCGTTTATCTTTTAGATCTGCGGTTTTATTTTTATTACATAACGACCTCTAAATCTTTATATTTAAATTCTTATGAATAAGCCTTTTAATATATAGCCATGTTACTCCAAGTTGCTTTGTCAGGCACTCGCTCTGTTATTAAATGGCTATGTACAATCACTGTACCACTACAGACTAACTTTTCAATTTTATGCTTACCAACTTGGCAAAATGTTCCAGTAGACTTTGTACTTTGAAATATCATAGGTATAAACGTTTTAATAAACTTCTTCTTTTTAGATTCAAATAATCAATTTATGATAGGGTCATTGATCTGAATCTTTCTCGTTAAATTCTTTTATTAAATAGGTTAAGACATGATTATAGAAATTAAAAATTTTTTAAATACGTTAATGCCACCTGAAAGTCCTAAGTTTGATAATACGTTAGCGATTGTATGTTTACTTTGTGAAGTTTGCCTTGCAGATGAGGGGGTTGTTGCTGAAGAGAAAGCCGCAGCTATTCAGGCTCTTAAAAAGCTTGTTAATATTGATCAGGAAAAAGCAGCTGAATTATTGGAAGTAGGCATGAAACAAGCGAGTGCAAGTAATTCGGTGTTTGATTTTACTTCGCAGTTGACTGACTTGGATAATGAGTCACGTATTGCTTTGATCCAATCGATGTGGGAAGTGGCTTATGCCGATGGTTATTTAGATAAAATGGAAGAGGCATTGATCCGAAAAGTTGCGGCGTTAATTTATGTTAACCATAGTGACTTTATCCAGACAAAACTTACTGTGATGCCGCAATAATATAGTTTGTGAAAAGATTGTATCGAGAGTTGATGAGCGGCTTTTTCTCGTGATCTTTGTTAATTAGGCACCTTAGCTGTTATTCATTTTTCTATTAATCTTGAGAGTTAATGTTTTATGTCAGATTCTGCATTAAAAATAGTTAAAAATTATCATCAACAAACTAAACATCGACCCGGTGCTTATGCACGCTCAGCGGGATATATGGATTGGGCAAATCAACCTTTACCTTATCGTTTGTATCAAGGGTCTGAAAAAATTAACTTACCTTTAAATCCAAAGGTACTTGTCAGCTCTGCTGTGAATTTATTTCAATCATCTACTCAAGCAGCAGACATTATTTGTTTGGATAGTATTGCTAGATTACTGCAGAATAGCTTAGGTTTATCTGCATGGAAGTCCTATAACGGGACTGAGTGGGCGTTACGTATTAACCCTTCCAGTGGTAACTTACACCCAACAGAATGTTATTTATTACTGCCGGATCTTGTACCTACTTCATTACCTGAAATGTCATCTACATTAGCAACAGAGCAAGCACATAAAAATGCTTACAGTGTACATTATAATCCATATATTAATTCGCTAGAAAAACGTGCTTTATTAAGCGATTCAGCCTCTGATTTTTTAAATAAAAAACAAGGCTTTGCTGTGCTACTAACCAGTATTGCTTGGCGTGAAGCTTGGAAATACGGGGAGCGCGCTTATCGTTATTGCCAACATGATTTAGGCCATGCACTTGCCGCATTGACGATTGCAGCAAACTTAAATGGTTGGAAAATTGAGATACTTGATGGTATCCCTAATAAAAAAATAGCATCTATTTTAGGTATTAATCAGTCCACTTATGCTGAACAAGAAAAAGAATATGTAGATTGTATATGTTGGGTAAGCTCAGAAAGCTCAGAAAGCTCTGATTTAGAAGACGTTACAGCTTGGTTAAATAATTTCCCTGATCTTATTTATCAAGATCAAGCGAATCAATTAAGCCAATCACATCAAAATTGGCCAATTATTAATGACCTATTCAATGTAAGTCATCAACAAAATTTTTGTTTTATTAAAGAAAATGCATCGTTCTTGTCACCATTGCCTGAGCATGCAGCAGATGCTTCATTACTTGAACTAAGTGCTGAAAAAATCATTCAGCAACGCAGAAGTGCACAGAGTTTTGATGCTGTTGCAAGTGTCATGTCAGTTGAAAGCTTTATTTCACAGTTACAAAAAACACTAGCAGAGCAAAGCATCCCTTTTTCAGTGTTACCGCAACAGGCACAAGTGCATTTAGTTTTATTTGTTCATAATGTACAAGGTTTAGCATCTGGGTTGTATATTTGGGTGCGTAATCAAAGGCATTTAAGTAAGCTAAAGTCATCAATGCATGCTAATTTCGAATGGAGTCAAAGTGTAAATTCACAGCCTTTATATTTATTAAAAAAAGGTGACTATAGAAAAATTGCTAAAGCGTTAAGTTGTGATCAAGATATCGCAGCAGATAGTGCTTATAGTTTAGCTATGTTAGCTCGATTTGAAGATAATTTAGCTCATTCTGCTAGCCAGTACCCGGTATTGTTTTGGGAAACTGGGATAATTGGGCAAGCTTTATATTTAGCGGCTGAGTGTGATGATTTAAGAGGTACTGGTATCGGTTGTTTCTTTGATGATTTGGTACATGACTTGTTAGGATTAAAGGATCAGCAATGGCAGAGTTTGTATCATTTTACCATCGGCAAGCAAATCGATGATGCACGTATTTCGACTAAACCTGCTTACTTTCATTTACAAGCTTTAGCCGAGTAGGCTTTAATTTGAGATCGTTCAAAACGGTTTTAGCTGCTTAAAACAGATTAAAAGAGGTAAAAGATGACATTGTTAAGTAAACAAACTTGTAGTGCATGTGATGCGAGTGCAACTAAAAAAAGGGTTCCGTTACATCAATCTGAAGTCGTTGAGTTACTTAGAAAGCTGCAGGCGCAATCTCCTGGTTCGGATAGTTGGTTGTTAGTTGAAGAGCAGGGTATACAAAAATTAAACTGTCAGTTTGTGACCAAGCGTTATAAAAACTCAATGCTGTTTGTTAATCAAATCGCAGAATTAGCTGAATCTGTAAATCATCACCCGTTGATGGTAGTAGAGTATGGGCAGGTTGGCATACAGTGGTGGAGCCATAATATTAAAGGATTAGATCAAAACGATTTTATTATGGCAGCGAAAACGAGCGCTTTGTTTGCTGAAATGAAAATTTAATTTGCTCAATAGTTTACTTTAGCGCTAATGAAATTATTTAATTTCTGCGATTGCAGCTTAATGACAGGGTCTAATTAATTTGATCGATTATTATTGTTCATAGTATTTTCTTTAATAATAAATCAGTTTGAATATCCCCTCCCATATCAAAATCATGCTCGCCAAATTGTTCAAAACCCATTTTATTATAAAATTTTAATGCTGGAAAATTATGTTGCCAAACACCTAACCAAAGGTGTTTTTTGTGCTGTTGTTGAGCGCGTTCAATGGCAAAGGTGATCAGTTGCTTACCTAATCCTTGTGATAGAAAGTCTTGCAGGATATAAATTTTTTCAACTTCTAATGCTTTAGGATCTAATAGATCAGTTTGTGCATCATCTACATTCAATTTTAGAAATCCGGCTAGTTTAGCTGCTTGCGTAGCGAGAGGGGCTGAGTAGATAAAATAAAATTCGCTGTTGGTATTTTCTAATTGAGTTGATAATTTTTCTACATTCAATGATTGTTTATAATATTGCTGTAATAAATCTTCACTATTACTTTCTGCAAATGTTTCTTGGTAGGTTTGTATCGCTAACTTTTGCAGTAAATGTACCTGTGCTAAAGTACATTTTTCCATATTGTTATTTAACATGCCGAGTATCTCCGTTGATTCTACTGTCAATCATTGCTAATAAGATTGTAACTAATAAGTGAAGCTAATGCATCAGCTTCACTTGACGATTCAAGCCCTTACTTGCATGATCATTGTTTGCCTATATCACCAGAGATTTATATGAAGCTTATTTTTAATGGCCCAAATAACGGCCCTTTATTTGTTTTTTCCCATGGTGCGGGTGCGCCGCTAACGTCTGATTTTATGGAAAAAGTGAGCACAGGTTTGGCACAACAAGGGATCAGAGTGGCACGTTTTAACTTTAATTATATGCAACAGCGTGTGGATACAGGCAGTCGTCGTCCGCCGGAACGTGCACCGCATCTGATTAAGCAGTTTCTCGATGTTATACAAACATTAAATCAACCTATGGTGATCGGTGGGAAGTCGATGGGGGGGCGAATGGCAACCTTGTTAGCTGCAGAGGCACCAGCCGAACTTTTGATACAGGTAAAAGGTATTGCTTGTTTAGGGTATCCCTTTCACCCGCAAGGAAAGCCAGAAAAGCTACGTACGGAACATCTTAATATAATTAAACAACCTGTGGCGATTATTCAAGGTTCACGTGATAAACTTGGCGACAAAGGTGAGGTTGAGACTTATTCGTTACCGCAACGTTTTCAATGGCATTGGTTAGAAGATGGTGACCATGACTTTAAACCTAGAGTAAAAAGCGGTCTTACCCATCAGCAGCATATCCAATCCAGCATCAATTATTTAGCGACTTACATTAAAGATTGCCTTGATGAAAAATAACACAATTTATTTTTTAGAGACTAAAAATGCAAATGGTCACTATTAATTCAATAATTTTGCTTAATAGTGACTAATTTGTAAAAGAAGTGTGGATGTATTGTTGAATATTTTTTAAAATCGACGTTCGGCCAATACTTGCGCAGGAATAATTGTGCTGGTTATTCATTGTCACAAAGCATTCAGATACAGAAGGGATTTACATGTCAATTGATATCAAACCGTTAGCAGTTGCTGATCGCAACGCTTGTCCTGCAACATTTAGTTTTGGTGAAGTCTTTGCCGACCACATGTTTACACAAGAATACGAGCCGAGTAATAAATGGACAAACGCTGAAATTAAACCTTATCAAATGCTGAAATTAGATCCATCTGCATCGGTTTTACATTATGGGCAAGAAATTTTTGAAGGTTTAAAAGCGTATCGTACTGAGCAAGGGGAAATTAACTTATTCCGTCCTCGTGAAAACTTCAAGCGCTTTAATCGTTCAGCGGCTCGTATGGTAATGCCTGAAGTTGATGTTGAATTTCATCTTAAAGCGATAATGGAATTATTAAAAATAGATAATAAATGGGTTCCTGAAAAAAATGGAACGTCGTTATATATCCGACCAACTATGGTCGCAACAGGTGCTAAATTAGGGTTAGGTGCAAGTGACAAATACCTACACTTTATTATTACTGGCCCTGCTGGCGCTTATTTTAAAGATGGCTTCGCGCCTGTTTCTGTTTATGTTGCTGACCAATATCGTCGTGCGGTAGTGGGTGGCGTTGGTGAGGCTAAAACCGGTGGTAACTACGCAGCTAGTTTATATATGTCTGAAGATGTTGCTAAAAAAGGTTACTCACAAGTACTTTGGTTAGATGCAGTACATGGCAAATACATCGAAGAAGTGGGGGCTATGAATATCTGTTTTGTTTACGGTGACCATATTGTGACACCTAAATTAAGCGGCAGTATTTTACCGGGTATTACGCGAGACTCTATTCTCCAACTTGCTCCGACATTAGGTTATACAGTATCTGAAGAACAGTTAGAAATTGAAACCATTTTAGCTGATATTAAAAGTGGCAAGATCACGGAAGCATTTGGTTGTGGCACTGCAGCTGTTATTTCGCCAGTTGGTCAATTATGTTGGAAAGGGGTTGATTACTTTATTAATGACAATAAAGCCGGTGAAGTTTCACGTAACTTATACGATGAACTAACAGGTATTCAATACGGTTTACGTGAAGATAAATTTGGTTGGATTGAAAAAGTTG
>TARA_R110001583_G_scaffold84101_1_pt1 | contig 11415 bp, 7 predicted proteins | sample TARA_R110001583 | Tara Oceans TARA_R110001583 (sample SAMEA4398432) | marine metagenome | biome: Polar Biome; feature: [MES] marine water layer (ENVO:01000295) within the mesopelagic zone...; material: water (ENVO:00002006), including particulate matter (ENVO:01000060) such as...... | reverse complement strand
CGAACCGAGGTGGGGTAAACGAGTTCAGGGCGAATGGCGTATATGCTCAGAATAAATGAAATCACCCCGTTCGCACTGAGCTTGTCGAAGGGCGACAAGCTCAGTGCGAACGTTCTTGAGTGAGTGGCTCAGGGCTAATCGCTTTATTCCAGCGATATTATAAGCTGGAATCTAGGCATAAATTTAATCAGACAAAATACTATTGGTAAAATTAACTAGCAAAGTAATCAACTAAAAAGTCATCAAAATTCAATTTATCACTGGCTTCAATATCAAGCTGGTTTTGATGAGATTTATTTGCACCGTCAACAAAATATTGCTCGGAATAAAACTGATAATCACGGTCAAGTGATTCTTGGCGATATTTGGCCGCCTGCGCTAGTGAGTATTCTGACAAACTTTGCTCTTGCTCCACCATAATAGATAAAATTTCTGCGGACGGAGTTAAGCTTGCATCATTAATTTTTGCCCGCTCTCTCGTAATTGAATCACTATAATTAGTGGTTTTGTAGGCCTTATCTAACAGTGTTGCCACAGGCGCCATCTTATCAAATAATTCATTACCCCACGTCATCACTGACTTTTGAGTAACTTCACCTTGGAAATTAGCATCAGAGAGTAATAACTCAGGATCACGTCCACGAAGTACCACTTCATTCATGTTTTTTTCATGGTGTTGCTGTGAAGCACAATCAAATTCTTTGTTATTAATAAATGCGCAATAAGTTAAAAATATATCTAAAAAATGCACCTGTTCTATGCTAATGCCCGTATCAACAAAAGGGTTAACATCAAGTGCGCGTACTTCAATATATTCTACACCGCGATCACGTAAAGCTTGTGATGGTTTTTCGCCTGTTTTCATTACTTGTTTTGGGCGAATTGGTGCATATAATTCGTTTTCTATTTGTAAAATATTACTATTAAGTTGCTGATATTCACCATTAACCTTTAAACCGATATCAGAAAATTGTTCCGACTTTAATCCAATGGCTTTTTGCACACCATCAACATAATCATGTAAATTGTTATAGCATATTTTTAATGATGACTGCTCACTGCTAGTATAGCCTAAATCACTCATACGTAATGATGTTGCATACTCTAAATATAACGCGCCATGAGGTGATTTTTTAAAAGGTAATTGTGACGATTTACCTTGTAAGAAAGAATCACAAAGTGCTGGTGACGTACCGTATAAATAGGGAATTAACCAACAATAACGCTTATAGTTTCTCAATATTGAAAAATAGCGATCTGAGATAAAATCACTCATCACTTGTTCGTCATTATGCAACGATTGCATAACTTTCCAAAAATTTTGAGAAAAAGAAAAGTTAAAATGAATCCCGGCAATAACTTGCATCATTGAGCCGTAACGGTTTTTTAACCCTTGACGGTAAACCGTTTTCATTTTACCAATATTAGAGTTGCCATATTGTGCTAACGGAACTTTATCCGCATCATTAACAAAACAAGGCATACTCATTGGCCATAGCAATTCGCCATTGATATTAGCAAAAGTATATTTTTGAATATCTTGCAGTTGTGCAATAGCTTCTTCAGGTGAATAACTTACCGGTGTGATAAATTCTAATAAGGTTTCAGAATAATCTGTGGTGATTTCACCATGCGTTAGTGCCGCACCTAATTGATTATAGTGACCATGCTGTGACAGCTGACCTTCTGGCAAAACTCTTAATGCTTCACGCTCAATTCCTCTACCGATACTAGCAAGGGCTTTGAAGTTTTTTTCTTGGTTAAAAGCGTCAATATAATCGTGCAATGATAATGTCAAAATAATTCCTACGGTGTTAAACGAAACCCCTTATTTAATCAACTATAAATGAGGGGCTTTTATTGTTTTTCAATGGTTAAAGTAAAATTATTGTTATTACTATTTTGCCAACTGCAACTCAACAATTTCAAGTTTCATTTTTTCTAATTGTGGTCTAATAACTTGACCGTCTCCCACCACAATCCATTGCATCGATTTACTTAATTCTTTTGCTGCAATGCTATTTAGCTGTTCAATAGTAATATGTTGGATGATATCACTTTGTAGTTCACCATAGTTTTCAGGTAAATTAAACTGTAATAACTGCCTTAAAAAACCACTTTTTTGCGCCGGTGTTTCATAACTTAACGCTTCATTTTGTGAGATAGCTTGGCGCATAAAATCAACTTCATCGGTTGTTAGACCCTTTTGTTGATAATGAGCTAGTTCTTTTTCAATTTCTACCATCGCATCATAAGTATGCTCTTTTTTAACACTCGCGCCTGCACTGAAGCGACCTAAGGTTTTTCCTGCAGAGAAATAACTTGATGCGCCATAGGTGTAGCCTTTGTTTTCACGCAAGTTCAAATTAATACGGCTATTAAAAGCACTACCTAAAGGATAGTTCATTAAAGTCGCTTTAAAGTGTTCGCCCGTTGCATCATAAGTCATGGCACGGCGACTGTATTTAATCACCGACTGAGTGGCACTGGGTAAATTAACAAAATATATTTTATTCGCTTCAACTTTTGGAAACTGACTATAAACGGGGATAGTATAATCACTACCTTGCCACGATTTCAAATAATCAAGTTTAGGTAAAATATTACTTTTACTCAAATCACCCACAATAACTAAACTGGCCTTTTTTGGTGAGAAATACAATTTATAAAAGTTTTTAATGTCCTTAAGCTCAATAGCAGAAGCTGTTTTAATTGTACCGCTACCAGGTAAACCCACGCGATTAGTTGTGCCATAAGTGACTTGTTTTAATGCTATACCCGCTAGCGTATGAGCATCTTTGCTACCTTGTTCTAAAGCCTGAATCAATTGATTTTTCACACGGTCAAAATCATCTTTATCAAACGCTGGGTTAAGCATCATATCCAACATGAGTAATAAGGTCGCATCTAAATTTTTCACTAATGAACTAACGCGAATTGTCGTATTTCGCCCAGAGGCACTAATAGAAATATCACTACCTAATTTTGCTAATTCGTTTGATAATTCTTCTTTGGTATAGTTGGTTGTCCCTTCATTCATCAAACTCGCCGTAAGCGACGCCAGACCCGCTTTTTTGAGTGGATCGAGTAAAGTGCCTCCTTCGATACTTAATAACAAACTCACTGTAGGTGTTTCAGTATTTTGTGTCCCTATAATTTGCAAGCCATTACCGAAACTTTCACGCCATAACTTAGGTACTTCAATTTGTGGGTTAGCACCTGCTTTTGGCATAACACTACGATCAAAACCGCTAGTATTTTTCATAATAGGAGTATCAAGTTGAGCTATTTCAGCTGGGTTATTTACATCAGGTAAAACAAAATTGTCAGTTTTAGCTATAACTTGTGGCTGACCTTGTGGATAGATTGAGAGTACTGCAGCACCTTTACCCTTAATGTATTTTTGATAAACGTTCATTACATCGGCTTTAGTTACCTTGTTATAACGCGCAACTTGTTGCTCTGTATAATCAGCATCCCCTAAAATAGTTTGATAATGCGCCATAGTAGACACTTTACCAGACACGCTTTGTAAACCGTAAATCGTATCCGTTTCAATGCCTACTTTGGTTTTTAATAAATCTTCATCATTAACACCACGCTGCTCAAACTCAAGCAAGGTATCATTAATTACTTGTTCTATTTTAGCTAATTCCATCCCCTGTTGCGGGTTTGGTAAAGCATAAAAGCTCATTTTACAACCCAATTCACTACAAGGATGACTAGCGCCTGCTTGTACAGCGATACCGGATTTAACTAAATTTTTATACAGTAATGATGTTGGACCATTACCAATAATATTAGAAAAAACATCCAATGCGGCTTCATCTTCATGCATGCCATAAACAGTAGGAAAGCTAATATAAAGTAATGGTAAAGAAACATTGTCACTAAACGAATAATAGCGATTATCAGGCAAACTGATTAACTGTTTGGGAATATCATCAACTTTTGGTCCCGCTTTTAAGTCACCAAAATATTGATTAATCCATTGTAATGTTTGCATCTCATCAATATCACCACCAATAGTTAACACGGCATTATTAGGACCATACCAACGGCTAAAAAACTCCTTTAAATCAGTAACTGTACCACGATCTAGATCAGTCATATAACCAATAACAGGCCATGAATAAGGATGTTCCCTTGGGTAAACCATCTGATTTACTGTTTCATTTAAACGGCCATAAGGACGATTATCAACATTTTGACCACGTTCATTTTTTACCGTTGCTCTTTGTACTTCAAATTTTTCTTTGGTAATTGTTTCAAGTAAAAAGCCCATTCGGTCTGATTCAAGCCACAACATTTTTTCTAGCTGGTTTTTAGGTACGGTTTCATAATAATTAGTTCTGTCGGTATTGGTTGTACCATTTAAATTACCACCACTTTGGGTAACAATTTTAAAATGCTGCTCATCAGCCACATTTTTTGATCCCTGAAACATCATGTGTTCAAAGAAATGTGCAAAACCTGATTTACCTAGTTGCTCACGTGCAGAGCCAACATGGTAAGTCACATCAACATGTACCAGAGGATCAGAGTTGTCTTGGTGTAAAATAACCGTTAAGCCATTAGCTAACTTATATTTTTTAAAAGGTATCGCTAACCGTTTTTCAGTGGCAATAACAGTTTCAATTAAACTAACACCAGACGGTAAAACTGTTTTTTCACTTAACTGGGAAGAATATTCTTGGCTGGTACATGCAAATAATAATGAGCTAGCTAGAGCGAGAATACTAAGCTTGGGAATGTAGCGGGTAAAACTTTTCAAAATAACATCCTGCATTTAGAGTAATAACAATTAAATTAATTAGTAGTTCAATTTCATTTAAACCTAAGCAATGAGAGTAAATTTTCAAGAACAGAGCACTTACTTGAGCAATAGCTGACTATTGGGATTAAAAGCAACGATGTTATTGGATAGTTAGACCATTTAAAAAGATCACTTAGTTAGTTTGATTGGTATAAAATAGTGTAATCAAATTATCATAACAAAGTTAAATGAAAACAGGTTAACTTAAATGTTTAAAATTATTACACAAACTGACGATTTTGTTGTTGTCGCTAAAAATGCGGGGATCAATTTTCATGATGAAGAGCAGCAGGGTTCTGGATTATTTTCGCAAGTAAAAAAGCAGATAATAAAACAATCTGACGCTACTGAGCTTTATCCGATACACAGACTAGATAAAATGACGTCAGGTTTAGTCTTATTCGCCAAAAACCTTAAGAGTGCGCAGATTTTTGGCAAGTTATTTGAAGAACATAGCGTTGAGAAGTACTACCTCGCCATCAGCGATAAAAAGCCAACAAAAAAACAAGGTTTAATAAAAGGTGACATGGCAAAAAGTCGCCGAGGTATGTATAAGTTACTGCGCACTATGGACAACCCAGCCATTACTCAGTTTTTTTCTTATCCTATTGCCGATAAGCAACGGTTGTATTTATTAAGACCTCATTCGGGGAAAACCCATCAACTGCGCGTTGCGCTGACTAGTATAGGTGCACCAATTCTTGGTGATCCTTTGTATAACTCGAACTCAGTTGCTGATAGAGGCTACTTACATGCTTATGCTTTACGTTTTAGTTTTTTAGGCACAATGTACGAATTCATTCACCCTAGCGATGAGGGTGAATATTATTTAAGCCAAAGCGTTAGAGATAAGCTAGCGGAACTTGATCAACCCTGGTTATTAAATTGGCCTAAACAGTAAACTCTATAATATGTTGACTCAGAATGAACGGGATAACTCCTTTCATATTAATATATCCCCTTCATCCTGAGCCTGTCGCCCTTCGACAGGCTCAGGATGAACGGAATAGCTCAGGACAAATGGGTAGCTTCTAAAGCGAATGAAAAAACACTATAGCAATAGCACTTGGGCAAATAAACTTGGTATACCATGGCCAAATTTTCCAGAATAATCCATACTCAACTTCTTCATCACCTTGCTTTATTTCAGTTAAAATTTCACTACGGTGCCAAATCCAACCAACAAACACACAACAAAGCATAGCAATTAGAGGTTGCCCATAAACAGTAGAAAGGCTGATAACAAAGCCAAACAGCAGATCAAAATTAAGGATTATTAAGGTACTTAGTATAAAAATACCCAAACCAATGAATGTCGTTGCTCTTTTCCGTTCTATATTATGACGTTCAACTACAAACGATACCGGACCTTCTAACATAGAAATACTTGATGTTAATGCAGCAATAGACATTAAAACAAAAAAGCAAAAGCCAACAAACAAGCCAACCTCACCCATACCATTGAATAATGTTGGTAGTACCTCAAAAACTAAATTAGGTCCAGAGATTAAACTGCCATCTTCACCAAAAATAGCAACGCCTTGCGCTTGAGCCACATACATTGAAGGAATAATAAGTAAACCCGCTAAAAAAGCGATAGAAACATCAATTAACGTTACTTGGGCACCCAAGGTAACTAAGTTTTCTTTTTTTGAAATATACGAGCCATAGATAACCATAACACTGGTACCTAACGACAAAGAAAAGAAAGCTGAGCCAAGCGCATTAATCAATAAATCAGGCTCAAATATACGAGAAATGTCAGGGTTTAAATAAGCAACAAAGCCTTCTCTTGACCCGTCTAAAGTAAAGACATAAATAATTAATAAAATTAGCAAGCCAATTAGCATTGGCATAAGTCGCTTTGACCATTTTTCAATACCATCCTCAACACCTCGACGTATAATCGAAATAGTCAGCATCATAAACAAAGCTGAAAAAATCAAGTTTCGCGCAATAGATTGTGAAGTAAGCCAGCTTGACGCTTCGTTATAACCTAAAACTGACGTGATGGGCTCAATCGCGTACGACATCATCCAACCGGCAAGAATGCCATAAAAACTTAAAATAAGTGAGGCACAAATAATACCGCTAAAACCGACAATAAAAGCAAAACGTTTTTGCCATAAATTGCGCGACATTTTTTGCATAGATGTTACCGCATTCGCTTGACCATAACGACCAATTAATAACTCGGCCATGAAAGCAGGATAAGCTAAACAAAAGGCCAGTACTAAATACACTAAAACAAACGCTGCCCCACCATTGCTAGCCGTTTGTGTTGGAAATCCCCAAATATTACCTAAACCAACAGCAGAGCCTGCCGCCGCCATAATAAAACCGAAACGCGAACTAAAGCCGCCTCTTGATGCACTCATTGATAACTCTCTTTGTTATTATTTTTTAGTATTTATCACGTACTCTCATCTTCAATATATGTTCATTGAAGATATCAGGATTGATGTACATTCTTTCGACTAAGCATTTAACGAAATCAGGCACTTTCCTAAGAGTAGCGAATAATGACTATTGTTATTATTATAATTATTTTCGACAACTTTCAATCTACTGAAAAATAAACAACATTAATAGAGTGAACGCTAAAAAAAAAAAAAGCCCATTGATTTAATCATATGAGCTTCTGACAACTTTACTTTACAGTAAATGTATTTTAACGTATTTAACCTTTACTTAATCAACTTCAGGTCGCATATGAGGAAATAAAATCACATCTTTAATCGTCGGTGAGTCACTAAACAACATCACTAATCGATCAATACCAATACCTTCACCAGCCGTTGGCGGTAAGCCATATTCTAAGGCACAGATATAATCGGCGTCATAATGCATTGCTTCATCATCACCCGCATCTTTTTCTTCTACTTGTTTCTTAAAGCGAGCCGCTTGGTCTTCAGCATCGTTTAGCTCAGAGAAACCATTCGCCAATTCACGACCGCCAACAAAAAATTCAAATCTGTCAGTAATGAACGGATTATCATCATTACGACGGGCTAGTGGTGAAACTTCCCATGGGTATTCAGTGATGAATGTTGGTTGATCTAGTAAATGTTCAGCCACTTCTTCAAAAATTTCACAAATATACTTACCAGGTCCCCACACTTTAGCCGCATCGCCTTCTTTAACACCAACGGCTTTAGCTATTGCTTTAATTGTGTCAAAGTTATTTTCTGGGTCACGCAGTGCTGCTTCATCAAACTGTGCTGCTGCGTGATGGTCTTTACCGTAAGTTAAAATGGCATCAACCATAGATAAACGTGTAAACGGCTTACCAAAATCATAGAATTTTTCTTCAACAACTTCACCATCAACATTTTTAACGGTATTACGAATTGTCGTTGTACCTAATACGTCTTGAGCAATGGTACGTAACATTTCTTCGGTAAGGTTCATCAAGTCATTAAAATCAGCATAGGCTTGATAAAACTCAATCATGGTAAATTCTGGGTTATGGCGTGTTGAAATACCTTCATTACGGAAACTACGGTTAATTTCAAAAACTCGATCAAAACCACCTACAACTAAACGCTTTAAATTAAGCTCTGGCGCTATACGCAAATACATATCAAGATCAAAGGTATTATGATGCGTCATAAAAGGTTTAGCTGTTGCACCACCGGGTATAATTTGTAGCATCGGCGTTTCAACTTCCATAAAATCACGTTGAACTAAAAAGTTACGTATACCCGCAACAATTTTTGAGCGCATTTTAAACGTATTACGGGTGTCTTCATTAATAATTAAATCAATATAACGCTGACGATACTTAGTTTCTTGATCCGACAAACCATGGAATTTTTCAGGTAATGGACGTAATGATTTGGTTAACAATGAGTATTCATTCATATTCACGTAAAGATCACCTTTACCTGATTTGTGTAGAATACCTTTAATACCAACAATATCACCTATATCTAATGAACCCCATTTAGCTCTAATTTCTTTTTGCACGGTTTTTTCAGAATAGCCTTGAATACGACCTGACGAGTCTTGTATCACTAAAAATGGTCCGCGTTTTGCCATAACTCGACCGGCAATTGCATAAGTAACCTGAAGCGCTTCAAGTTCTTCTTTAGTTTTTTCACCGTGTTCAGCTTGAATTTCTGCCGCTAGATGTTCACGATTAAAGTCGTTAGGAAAACCATTAGCAGAACAATTAGAACGAATTTTTTCAAGCTTGACACGACGCTCTGCAATGAGTTTATTTTCGTCTTGTGCAACTGGTGTATTACTGGCTTTATCTGTCATTTTATTTCTCGTGGTTATCTTTGATTTTTCATTATTTATGAAAAGTTTTTTAATATTTGATATATAGTTTCTTTAAATAGTTTTATAAACCAGATTTAAGGCTGGCTTCTAAAAACCTATCTAAATCGCCGTCTAATACAGCTTGCGTGTTTCGGTTTTCAACACCTGTTCTTAAATCTTTAATACGGCTGTCATCTAATACATATGAGCGAATTTGACTACCCCACCCGATATCAGATTTTCCATCTTCAAGCACTTGTTTGTCTTCATTTTGTTTTTGCATTTCCAGCTCAAACAATTTTGCTTTTAATAATTTCATCGCGCTAGCACGGTTTTTGTGTTGTGAACGATCACTTTGACACTGTACTACCGCCCCCGTAGGGATATGCGTTAAACGAATAGCCGAATCAGTTTTATTTACATGCTGACCACCTGCGCCAGACGCACGGTAAGTATCTACACGTAAATCAGCAGGGTTAATATCAATGTCGATATTGTCATCAATTTCAGGATAAATAAACGCTGAAGCAAATGACGTATGACGACGACCACTTGAGTCAAATGGTGATTTACGTACTAACCTGTGCACGCCGGTTTCGGTACGTAGCCAACCATAAGCATATTCACCGGTATATTTAATGGTGCAGCCTTTAATGCCGGCAACATCACCACCCGTTACTTCAATGATTTCGGTTTTATAACCGTGTGCTTCGCCCCAACGTAAATACATACGCATTAACATTTCAGCCCAATCTTGTGCCTCTGTGCCGCCTGAGCCTGATTGAATATCTAAATAACTGTTATTGGCATCTTGATCGCCACTAAACATACGGCGAAATTCAAGTTTTTCTAATATTGCATCTAACGAATCAGTTTCGCTTTGAGCGTCATCAAAGGTTTCTTGATCTTCTTCTTCAACGGCTAATTCGACTAACTCTTCGATATCGTCACAGCCAGTTTCTAACTCAACGATGGTATTGACCACTTCTTCCAGCGAACTGCGCTCTTTACCTAACGCTTGTGCCCGCTCAGGTTCATTCCAAACATCAGGTAACTCTAACTCTCGTGATACTTCAACTAAACGCTCAGCTTTAACGTCGTAGTCAAAGATACCCCCGAAGTAAGTCTGCACGTTCGCGAATTTCTTTTAATTTATTTATTATGGGGTTAATTTCAAACATAAGCTTTCGAACATAATCCTTCAAAAATAAGTTTTTAAATATATCTTTTTAAACGATTTCACTCGTTAGGATAATTAAAAAATAGTCGCGCATTATAGCGTAAAAAGGCCGGTAAATAAACGGTTAACACTGCACGCTTTTACTATTAAATACATAATTTTTTGTAAAAACCGGAATAACATCAAGTTTGATGTACGTCGTGATTAGCTGGTTATTAAAGAGAGGCAATAAAAAAGGCCAGTATGTAATCATACTGGCCTTCATAACACGATAATTAAATCGTTAAATTTAAACTAAGATATTACTTAGGTAATTTAACTGAATCTTTAACTAAAGTACTTACTTCTTCTGAAGTTTTAGTCACAACAGCGTAAGCTTCTTTTGCTGAATCTGAAACTTTAGCTTGAAGCGCTTCGTTAAATGATTTTTGTGATTCAACAGCTACTGTAAAATCAGTTTGTGAAGATAATGCTTTAGTTTGCGCAATACTGTCATTTAAAATAGAAGTAATTAAAGCCGTTTGCTGACTAACTAATTGCTCAATAGTTTTAGTATTTAATTCTACTAAGCTATTTAATGGTTTCATTGCAGTTTCAACTTGCTCTGTATTGCTGAAAGATTTCATTGCAGTAGTAAATTGTTCAGTTAATTGTTCAGATATTTTAGTAAACATAATGGGAATTCCTGTTTTATTTTGTTTTATACTGCGGTGCAGCAATAAGATTTAAAATGAGTATACCTAGCTAAATCTTATTGGTCAACAACTTTTTGCTGCACCGCGTCATAAATAAATGTACCCGTACTATTTACTGCAAATTACAGATTAAGATTAAACAAAACCCACTGTTTTATAAGACTTTTTCAATTTATCAAAATAACTTATTTTACCTATGTGATTTATATTTCGTTCTGGAGTTTAATAATAAACACATCTTCAACTAACTCTATTCGCCCTGATCGTCTCCGTTGGCCCGGAGCTTGTCGAAGGGAGCAGTCACCCTTCGCTAATTCGATAAGCCCAGGAGACAGAAAAGTACTCAGGATGAACGGACGATAAATCTATTCGCACAGGGCAGCTCAGACCGAAGAGCCCAATGGGTATTTCAGCCATCGAGTAGGGTGAGGCTTTTGCCTCATCCCTCTCACAGAACC
>TARA_R110001583_G_scaffold8007_3_pt1 | contig 11416 bp, 6 predicted proteins | sample TARA_R110001583 | Tara Oceans TARA_R110001583 (sample SAMEA4398432) | marine metagenome | biome: Polar Biome; feature: [MES] marine water layer (ENVO:01000295) within the mesopelagic zone...; material: water (ENVO:00002006), including particulate matter (ENVO:01000060) such as...... | reverse complement strand
ACTTGCATATTTATCAGGATAGATCCCTTCAATCTTAACCCCTTGTAAAGCAGTTGTGCTTTGTAAAATAGCTTCCGCGTTAATCATTGGTTCGATAGCGACCACTAATGGATCTGTTGCAATAGAGTCTATTCGCTGCTGCCAGTTATCAATAGTTTGTATTTGATTACTTAACTTTGCTTGTGGGATCGCACCAAGAATACGTTGTTTCAATTCACCTTCAAACCCATTCATCACAGACAAAACCGTGACCAAAGCTAAAACACCTAAAATGATGCCGCCGGTTGAAAATAAAGAAACGAATGAAACAAATTGATTATTACGTTTAGATTTTGTATACCGTAAACCTATAAATACACTTAAAGGATAAAACATAGTTACCTTTTATATTAGTTGCCTTTGATAAAGCTTAATCGTTATTGAAATAGAGAGATCTGTGAACAATCATAATAAATAGTGCTAAATCTAAACTTAACTTATTGATTACATTTTAATGCAGGCCATTCTAATGTATCTTTATTCGCTAAGACAGACAAAACTTCTACAATAGGAGTTTCTCTATCACCCTCTTAATGGCTTGGTTTGTAGATATGAATAATAACGAATACTTTTTAGTTGAACATGTACTTTCAATCAACTTACAATCAATTGCAGAAGATCAATTACCAATTGACCAACTCTCTTTTGAAGATGAGATACCAGGGCCTTTTCGAATGGCAAGTGATCTTGCAAAAGCCGATGCTAGTATTTTAACGCCTTTAAAACTCAACAGTGATAATACACATGCACTTTGGAGTTACCTACAAGCTCAAAACCAAAAAATAAATACACTCTTAAGTTATGTACTCACACAACAAGACGACCCAAAAGCACGTCATCAAACCACTAAATTTAGTGCCGGCAGTCTTATTATTAATAATCTAAATAAAACTAATACTTGGAAAATCAATGATAATGTTCGGTTAAAAATATTTTTACCTGAAGAATCATCGGCAATTTACTGTTATGCCATTGTGTCTGGTATTGAGGATACAAAGTGTATTTTCACTTACACTTTTATCCGTGAACAAGACCGTGAATTATTGATTAGAGCTAGCTTACATGTGCAATCCCAACAACTAAAAAACAGAGCAAAGCAACGCGAATTAAAGAGTTAAGATAGATTAACTATCACTTAACCTAAAATAAGTAATAACGTATTCTCAAAAATCAGATAAAAGATAATAAAAATAAGTCAATATTATGAATAGTTTACTCAACATACAGCCTTTAAAATCATCTACTGACACACAACAACTTGCAAATTTAGTGGGTAGTAGCCAAAGTTTTGTAATTAGCCAATGTGCACAAACTAACCCACAGAAATCTCCATTAGTGGTCATTGTTAATGACACACCGAGCGCGATTAAGTTGCACCAAGAGTTGCTTTATTTTGCAGAGGATAAATTTTCAGTCAATTTGTTTCCTGATTGGGAAACATTACCTTACGATCACTTTTCACCGCATCAAGATATCATTTCAAGTCGTATTGAAACCTTATATCAATTACCCTCAATGAAAGGCGGTATCTTAATCGTCCCCGTGACGACTTTATTATTAAGGTTAGCGCCGCCAAGTTATTTAAAGCAGCACACTTTAGTGGTTAAAACAGGGCAAAAACTAGAATTACAATTATTAAGAGAACAGTTGCAGGAAGCAGGCTATTACGCGGTTGATCAAGTACAAGAACATGGTGAATTTTGTGCACGCGGTTCATTATTAGATATTTACCCAATGGCTAGTGATAGCCCTTACCGCATTGATTTTTTTGATGACGAAGTAGATTCAATTCGCCCCTTTGATACAGAAACACAACGCTCTCTACCCACCATTAAAGAGATTAAGTTGTTACCTGCGCATGAATTTGCAACAGATAAACAAGCAATCAACAACTTTAAGTCTGCATACAGTGAAAAATTTACAGCTAAAATATGCACCAGTGCCGACTCTATATATCAACAAATATCACAAACAAATTTACCTGCTGGTATCGAATATTATCTGCCATTATTTTTTAATGAAACGGCAACTTTATTTGATTATTTCCCTAAACAAACCCGTCTGTGTATTGTTGGTGATATCAATACCGCCATTGATAACTTTTGGAAGACCATTGAACACCGTTTTGATGAGCGAGGAGTAGATCTATTACGTCCTCTATTACAGCCTATTGAACTGTATTTACGTCAAGAGCAATGCTTTAAACGATTAAATGAATTTCCAAAATATCAGTTACAACAAACTTCATTTTCTGTCCCTAAAGCAGGTAAAACCAATTTACCATTAACCACATTACCTGATATTAAAATTAACCATAAAGATAAAAAACCGCTTGCAAACGTTGCAGCGTTTATCGAGGATTTTTCAGGTAAGGTATTATTAAGTGTTGAGTCTGCAGGTCGTAAGGAGGCTTTATTAGAACTATTAAAGCCACTTAAGTTGTCGATAAAATCAGTAAAAAGCGTTACTGAGTGTGTTAAAAGTAAAAGCAAAATATTTATAACCGTCAGTCGTGTTGAACACAGCTTTTTAATCATAGAGAGTCAGTTTGCTTTTATTACTGAGACTGAATTGCTTGGTAATAAAATTACTCAACGCAGACGCCAAAATAAAGACAATCAAAACGAAGAAAGTTCTGAGCATATAGTACGTAACTTAGCAGAATTAAAAGTTGGCCAGCCTGTTGTTCATATTGACCATGGTGTAGCACGATACTTAGGACTGAAAACGATTGAAGTTTCAGGTAATGTAAACGAATTTGTAACCCTTGAGTATTTACGCGGAGACAAGCTTTACGTGCCCGTGACCTCCTTACATTTAATTGGGCGTTATAGTGGCAGTGATGTTGAAACCGCCCCGATCAGTAAACTCGGTAATGACACATGGGCTAAAGCTAAAAAACGGGCCGCAGAAAAAGTGCGAGATGTTGCCGCAGAATTACTTGAAATTTATGCACAGCGCGCAGCGAAAAAAGGCTTTAGGTACAAGCTTAACAAAGCAAATTATGCCGTGTTTAGTGATGATTTCCCCTTTGAAGAGACCTACGATCAGGCTCTTTCCATTAATGCAGTTATTTCTGATATGTGCTCATCACAACCCATGGATAGGTTAGTGTGTGGTGATGTGGGCTTTGGTAAAACTGAGGTGGCGATGCGGGCTGCATTCATGGCGACAGACAATACCCGCCAAGTCGCTTTATTGGTACCTACCACACTGCTAGCGCAACAACATTTTGAAAATTTTCGTGACCGGTTTGCAAATTGGCCAGTAAGAGTTGAAGTATTATCTCGTTTCAAAACTGCCAAAGAACAGAAGCTCATTTTACAAGAAGCAGCCGAGGGTAAAATTGATATCCTCATTGGTACTCATAAGCTATTAAGTGACGGTATAAAGTTTTCTGATTTAGGATTATTGATTATTGATGAAGAGCATCGATTTGGGGTACGACAAAAAGAGAAGATCAAACGCCTGCGCGCGCAAATTGATATTTTAACCTTAACCGCAACACCGATTCCTCGTACTTTGAATATGTCCATGAATGGGATGCGCGATTTATCAATCATTGCCTCTCCACCTGCAAAACGTTTGGCCGTTAAAACCTTTGTAGAGCAACGCTCAGATCAAACTATCAGTGATGCTATCACCCGTGAAATAATGCGCGGTGGCCAAGTTTATTTTTTACATAATAATGTTGAAAGCATTGAAAAAGCAGCCGCTGACTTAAAAGAACTATTACCACAGGCAAGAATTGCAGTCGCTCACGGTCAAATGAATGAACAACAACTTGAACGTGTGATGTCAGACTTTTATCATCAACGCCAAAATGTTTTAGTATGTACCACCATCATTGAAACAGGTATTGATATTCCAACGGCTAATACCATCATAATTAACCGCGCCGACCACTTAGGGCTTGCACAATTACATCAATTACGTGGCCGAGTTGGACGTTCTCATCATCAAGCTTATGCTTATTTATTAACACCAACACCGAAATTGATGACCAAAGATGCTAAAAAGCGCTTACAAGCAATTGGCTCTTTGGACACCTTAGGTGCAGGTTTCACACTGGCAACCCACGATTTAGAGATTCGTGGTGCCGGTGAATTATTAGGTGATGAGCAATCCGGTCAAATAACTAGTATTGGCTTTAATTTATATATGGATATGCTCAACCAAGCTGTAGAGGCATTACGTAATGGCCATGAGCCAAGCTTAGAGCATTTATTGGCAACACAAGCAGAAGTAGAATTACGTATTCCTGCTTTAATACCGGATGATTATATTGCAGATGTTAATATGCGCTTATCCTTGTACAAACGTATTGCTAATAGCAAAAATAATAACGAGTTAAACGAAATTCAAATTGAGCTAATCGATAGATTTGGTTTGTTACCCGATTCAGCTAAAAACTTAATCTCGGTAACTTCGATTAAGCAACGCTGTTCAAAACTAGGGATCGCAAGAATAGAGGCTCATGCACTTGGCGGTGCAGTTACCTTTACAGAGCATACAAAAGTAGATCCGATGTTTCTTGTTTCATTACTGCAAACCCAATCAAATACCTTTAAACTAGATGGGCCAAGTAAATTAAAATTCACTATAGGGCTAGAAAATAGTGCAGAACGCATAAACTGGTTGAAACAATTACTCGATAGTTTTAAATTACACCTTGTCAAATAAATCTCATGAAAGGATAACCTTTTGAATTTTAGTTATATTTTACCATTATTGTTCGCTGTGACCTGTTCTCTTAGCGTACAAGCCGCTAGTGATCGTTGGTTTGACGTTGAAATACTCGTTTTTAAACGAAATGTTGACGTACAAAAAATCAGTGAACAATTAGATCAAAACGATGTTTATTTAAAAAAACAGGAACGCCTAGAAGTGCTTAAAGCTAAACAAGCAACGGATTGTTTAGCAGAAGAGCCATGTTTACATGAACAAAATCCGGTACAAATTACAAATGAGCAAATGACCAGTAAAGGACATAGACTACAGCGACTAGACAGCTCACACTTGAAACTAAAAAGTGAACTAGGTCGGCTTGAAAGGCATCAATTGTTCAAACCACTACTACATGCCGCTTGGCGTATGCCAATACAAAGCAAGTATAATGCATTACCTATTCATCTTTTTGCAGGTGAAAACTATGCATTAGCTCTTTATAAAGATGAAATAATTGCACAGAAAAAACGTGAACTGGCCAATAAACTTAACCTAAGCGCCGACACAGAAAAAAACTCACCTCTACTTTTAACAACTCCTGAAAATAAGCTAGACGTTTTAGCTGCACTTCAGAAAAAAGACACAATTCAAGACTTATATGAAATAGACGGTAACTTATTGATTTATGTAGAGCGTTACTTATACCTTGATAGTCAACTGATTGTCAGAACTGAAACAGAAAAAGAAGTCTCTTCTTCTCAATCTGTTTTAGCAACTTCAGAGCTAACTGCAGACATGTCAGGGACAGAGCTTAATACTGAAGTACAAATATTGAATCAAGAGCCTATTCAGCAAAAACCCGTGCAAACAAAAACGGCAGTAACAGAAACCTTATTTGATCAAACGAGGCGTTTAAGAAGTGAAGAAATTCATTATCTTGATCATCCATTGTTTGGCATCATCATTCAAATAAGAAAATTGGACCAATAACATCATGAACTAAAAAAGGAAGCTAAATAGCTTCCTTTTTTATTATTTTACTGATGGCAATGGCCTAGTTATAAGCGCTTTATAGTGGTTTTAAAGCTGATTTATAGTGTTCGGTTATCCCAAAGCTGCTTGGCTTTTTGTAATGCTTGATCCTGTGAGCTATCTGGCTGCATTTGCTTTAATACCATTGCAACCGTGGTGATTACTGCAGCATCTCCATATGCATCCTCAATCTCTTTATTCCAGACCTTTAACAGATACTCAGCAGAGACCTCAGTATGAGCGCCAGTAAAATCCTCTAGGTATGTAGGCCAATCTTGTTCAATATATTGTGTTTTACCATTCACTTGAGTAACACCACAAGCTAATGTTGAAACACGAGGATTAACCTCACTTTCACCGCCCTCCCCCTTAAATGCAATAATACTATGTTCATTATTTAACACAGCAGCCAGCGCATGAATTTTTTCATAACTTTTATGGAACACGCCATGAATACTATAAGGCGCATTGCTTGGGTTGATACTCCGAGCCACGGTATTAAGTGGTGTACGTAAACCAACCTGCTCACGTAATGCTAAAAGCTCAATTAATTCAGGGCAATAAGCAGATAAAGGCACGTACACCAGCGAATCATTTTGTAATGCGATTTTTGCCTTTTGTGGCGTATCGGCAATAATAATGTTTAATAAAGGACAAGCAGACTCAACTTGATATTTAACCAAATCAACGCTCATATGCCCATGTAATAAAATCTTAACACCATTTGCAGCGAGTACCTTTGCCGCCAAAAGTAACCAAGGTGGCTGTCTTTTTTTACCCGCAAAACATGGCCAATCAAGATCGGTTGATAATGTTTGCCAATCACTTGCCACTTTAGTGCGCAGGGCTGCAATATAACCTGCTGCTTCCTCTGCTGTTTCACAACGTACGCGTTGTAACATTAACAACACTGCTATCTGTAAGAGACTTGCATCACCGTTCAAATAATCTGTTAAGGCTTGTTTTGATTCGCCCATCGTTAATGGACGACGCCCTTTTTCACCACGACCTGTTAATTTTATATATTCACTAAACATTATGATTCCTTTTAATCTAAGGTGACTTGACAAAGACTAAGTTAAAAAACACCACTAACATCACTAAATATAATGATGTAATTGCAAAGCTAAACTATCAACAACCGCAATCGGTTTAGATTGCATTAATAGCTCACGTCCGTGCACACCATAGCTAACACCTAAACTTTTCACGCCAGCATTAGCGGCCATATCTAAATCGTAACTTGAGTCACCTACCATTAATGCGTTAGACGGGTTTACATTCAATTCTTTTAATAACCAGTGAATCATTAAAGGATCTGGTTTTGAGTTTGATTCATCAGCACATACTGTTGCAGAGAATAAATGCTCAGTATTTGTTTTTTGCATCATACGGTTAAGGCCATTACGCCCTTTCCCCGTAGCAACCGCAAGAAGATACCCCTGTGCTTTCAAGTCAGTTAATAATTCTGCGATACCGTCATAAAAAGGCGTGTTGATATGATGCATCGAATTATATTGATGTCGATAAGTGTCAACCAGTAATTCTTGCTGTGTTAACGATAACGTGGGAAACAACTGCTGCATTGCCTTTAATAAGCTTAAACCAATAATATTTTTAACCGCCTGCTCAGCAGGGACAATTTGTTGCTGGGTTTTTGCCGCTTGTTGCATACACAATACAATTTTATCGATGGAATCCATTAAGGTGCCATCCCAGTCAAAAATAATTAATTGATGTTTCATATTAGCTTCGCTGTAACTTCTCTAACAATGCCTCTAAACGGGGACAAAGAGGGGCACTGACGGTCATCTTTTTCTCTAATACAGGGTGAAAGAAAGTAATGTGTGCAGCGTGTAAAAATAATCGATTTAAACCTAATGCTTTCATTTTACTATCAAAGGTTTGATCACCGTAACGTTCATCACAGGCAATATTATGGCCTTTGCATGCGGCATGAACACGTATTTGATGCGTTCTTCCGGTGACCGGGCTTGCTTCAACTAAGGTTGCACCTTCATAACGCTGAATAATTTTAAAATGAGTTTCAGACGCTTTACCAAGTGGACTCACTTTAACCACAGAGTCTTGAGCAATTTTTAAAAGAGGTTCACGGACTAAGCGGTCTTTTATATTCCACTGCCCTTTGACTAAAGCAAAATATTGCTTTTTCATGGTTTTCTGGCGAAGTTGCTCATGTAATGCACGTAATACACTACGTTTTTTGGCAATTAACAAGCATCCTGATGTTGCTTTATCTAAACGATGTACTAATTCTAAAAAACGAGCATCAGGGCGTAAAGCGCGTAATCCTTCAATGGCGCCAAAATCTAAGCCACTGCCACCATGCACAGCCAGACCAGAAGGTTTATTTAAAATAATTAAACCTTCATCTTCATACACGATATCAGACTCTAAATTTTTGATACTATTCAATTTAGGGGATGGTAACGCATTCTCCGGATCAACTTTTACAGGCGGTATACGAACACTGTCACCAACCTGTAATTTATAATCTGGTTTAATACGTTTTTTATTAACTCGAACTTCTCCCTTACGCACTATTCTATAGATCATGCTTTTAGGCACGCCCTTAAGATGTAAGCGAAGAAAGTTGTCGATGCGTTGTTGTGCATTTTCTTGAGCAATGTCAATAATGCGTACTGAGTGATTTATCTGTTCCATTCGTTAAGTTTATCACGCCTAATCGCATAATATGTAAAAACTTTGTTGCTTGTAAGTAGATTTAAATGCGACAATAACAAAGTTAATGCCTCGTAATTTTATGACAAAACATTGCTAGTAGGCATAGCCATTATGAAAGCAAATCAAATGATTAGAATGTAACGCTGAAGTGTTAAATTATTTTTGATTTAACACTTTTTTGTATCCGCTTTTTAACGCACCTCAGAATACTTCCAGTCGAGAGATTGTATAACCAGACATGAGGTCAAGCATGCAAAAAACAGTTAGTACATATAAAAATAACGAAAAAAATAAAACAAGAGTTCACAAATGAAAAGAATGTTAATTAACGCAACTCAAGCAGAAGAGTTACGTGTAGCCCTAGTTGATGGGCAAAAGCTGTATGATCTTGATATCGAAAGTCCTGGTCACGAACAAAAGAAAGCGAATATTTACAAAGGTAAAATTACACGTGTTGAAGCAAGTTTAGAAGCTGCATTTGTAGACTACGGCGCTGACCGCCATGGTTTTTTACCGCTTAAAGAAATCGCCCGCAACTACTTCCCAGAAGGATATTCATTCAAAGGCCGCCCTAACATCAAAGATGTTATTAAAGAAGGCCAAGAAGTTATAATTCAAATTGAAAAAGAAGAACGTGGTAATAAAGGTGCAGCACTAACTACCTTTATTAGTTTAGCAGGTAGTTACTTAGTATTAATGCCAAACAACCCACGTGCAGGTGGTATTTCTCGTCGCATCGAAGGTGATGAACGTACCGAGCTTAAAGCTGCATTATCAGATCTAAAATTACCACATGGTATGGGTTTGATTGTACGTACAGCGGGTGTTGGTAAATCAGCCGAAGAATTAGAATGGGATTTGAACGTTCTTGTTAATCATTGGCAAGCGATTGATCAAGCATCAAAAACAAAAGCGGCACCTTTTTTAATTCACCGTGAAAGTAATGTCATTGTACGTTCTATTCGTGATTATCTTCGTCGTGATATTGGCGAGATTGTGATTGACCATGCTAAAACCTTTGAACTAGCAAAAAATCATATCGAAATGATACGTCCTGATTACGTAAATCGCCTTAAATTATACCAAGGTGAAATACCACTATTCACACATTACCAAGTTGAAAGCCAAATAGAATCGGCTTTCCAACGTGAAGTACGTTTACCATCAGGCGGTTCAATTGTTATTGACCCAACTGAAGCATTAACGTCTATCGATATTAACTCTGCACGTGCAACACGCGGCGGTGATATTGAAGAAACAGCCTTTAATACCAACTTAGAAGCTGCCGAAGAAATTGCTCGCCAACTTCGCTTACGTGATTTAGGTGGTTTAGTTGTTATTGACTTCATCGATATGACACCTGCTCGCCATCAGCGTGAAGTTGAAAATAGAATGCGTGAATCTGTTCGTCAAGATAGAGCGCGTATTCAATTAGGCAGAATTTCTCGTTTTGGTTTAATGGAAATGTCTCGCCAACGTATCCGCCCTTCTCTAGGTGAATCGGCTTCACGTGTTTGTCCTCGCTGTCATGGCCAAGGCACTATTCGTGATAATGACTCGTTATCTTTAGCTATTCTTCGTTTAATTGAAGAAGAAGGATTAAAAGAAAATACAGCACAAATTCAAGCGCGTGTACCTGTGGCCGTAGCTGCATACTTGCTTAACGAAAAACGTAAAGCCGTAGCAGAAATTGAAAATCGCCATAACTGTGAAGTTTACATTGTGCCTGATGCTAACTTGTTAACACCTCATTTTGAAGTTAAGCGCACACGTAAAGATGGTAAAGAAGATATCAATTACGATGCACTTGAAAAACAACACACTGTTTATGTGCCAAATATTGCACAGATAGAAAGTAGTGAAATTGAAGAACCTTTATTAAATGGTTTTAGTGCACCAAATAAAGAAACGGCACCGGTAGAGAAAAAAGTAGAAGTTAAAGCTGCAGCTCCTGCTCAAGCTACACCTTCTTTATTCACTAAAATAGTGCAATCAATTGCTAAATTCTTCAGTGATGACTCAAAAACAGAACAAGTTAAACCAGACGTTGCGCCTAAATCTGAAGTGAAAAAAGAACCTACACGTAATACTCGTAACCCGCGTAATACTAAAGGTAATCAAAGCCGTAATCGTAACAATAACGATAAAAACACGGACACTTCAACAGATCGCCGCAGTAACCGTAAAGCGCCTGAGCGTAAAGCAACACAACAAACTAAAAAATATGAAAATGAGGTAAAATCAACTGCAGATACTTCTGAAAAGTCGAATACTCAAGAAGTTATTGTTGCTCGTCGTAAACGTCGTAACATGCGCAAAAAAGTGCGTGTTCAACAACCTGAGAATGCCGTTGAAACTAACAATACTGAAACAGCAATTTTAGATGCAAAAGTTGAAACAACGTCTCAAGCGCCTGTTGAAACTAAAAAACCAAAAGCAAAAGTGAAAAAAGCACCTGAAGTAGCTAAGCAAGTATCACCTGCAGAGTCTAGCGCTGAAAACGTTTCTGAAGATAATTCAGCTGAGGCCAATTCGTCAAACAATGAAGAAGCTTACTCACCAGTTGAAATTCCACAGCGACGTTCACGTTACTTACGTAATAATGGTCAGCGTAATAAAAAACGTGACCAAGATAATACTGAGCAAACTGAAGCTGTTACAAGCCGCTATCCAGAAAAAGATGGTGATGAAGATCAAGCTGACAAAACAGCAGTAAAAGCAACTGTCTCTGTCGCTAGCACAGTTGATGAGATTGCTGATATGCAAGCTCCACAACAAGAAGCTGAAAATTTACAGAAAACTGTTGAGCAATCTCCAGTAACTGCAGCACAAAAAATTCTACCTGTTGATCAACCTAAAGCTGAAGAAGCTAAAGTTGAAGAAGCTAACGTTGAAGAAACTAACGTTGAAGAAACTAAAGTTGAACAAGCTAAAGTTGAAGAAACTAACGTTGAACAAGCTAAAGTTGAAC
>TARA_R110001583_G_scaffold25940_11_pt1 | contig 11422 bp, 10 predicted proteins | sample TARA_R110001583 | Tara Oceans TARA_R110001583 (sample SAMEA4398432) | marine metagenome | biome: Polar Biome; feature: [MES] marine water layer (ENVO:01000295) within the mesopelagic zone...; material: water (ENVO:00002006), including particulate matter (ENVO:01000060) such... | reverse complement strand
GAGTCTGAGTGGCAGGATCTGCCAGCAACAGCTCAAACAACCCCAGCAACAGCTCAAGCAACCCCAACAACCCAAACGGCTCCAACAGGTTTTCCGGATACGGGTGTTTTGCCGGTATCCGCTCTGAGTGCAGATGATGTTGTTTATGAGACAGGCCCAGGCAACGCCGTGCCCACCGTCGTGACAACTTCAGATCCGGCCCACGAGCCGCCTCCCTGGATGGATGAAGAAACACCCAGCACGTTACCACCACCACTACCGCCAAGGGTGTCGCTTCCTGATGCTCCCGAACAGCAGGTTGTTGCTCAACCCTCAGCGCCTGTTGCTGATCGCGCTGCCATCGCCGGTGGCAATCTCAGCCGCCTGATGGATGCACCTGCCGATAACACCATGACGTTTGAGCCAGCACCGCAGGTCTCTACGGCACCCAAAGCGGTCAAAACGGTTCAGCGCGCAGTTGCCAACCCGGAACATTTACCGCCACTGGCACCTCATACCTGGTGGATGTGGCTGGAGCACCTGCCGCTGGCCGGGCTACCCTTATCCATCGCCCGCAACAGTGCGCTGGTGGAAGTGCGCGATTCGCTGTATTGCTTTGATGTTGATCCACAACAGAGTGCGCTGTTTAATCCAGGCCAACAGCAGCGGGTCGAGCAGGCGTTACAAACGCTGGTTCCGACGGCCAGAATTGAAATGGTATTACGTAGCCCGGCCGGAGAAACTCCAGAACAGCGGCGTCAGCGTATGGCGGCAGAAGCAGGCTATATTGCCTTGCAGTCAATCGAGACGGATGATCACGTCCGCAATATACTGACAACTTTTAATGCGACAGTGGTCGAAGACACGATTCGACCACTGGGCGAATAATATAACCCGTGCGGGCATAAAGGCCCGCCATCCGAGGAGATCGACATGATCAAAGGCGGCATGGGCAACTTGATGAAACAAGCCCAGAAAATGCAGGAAGATATGCAAAAAATGCAGGCCCAGCTGGCAGAGGCCGAAGTGACCGGCGAATCGGGCGCTGGGCTGGTAAAAGTCATTATGAATGGTCGTCACGACGTCAAGCGGGTCGCGATTGACGATTCCTTGATGACAGAAGACAAAGACATGCTGGAAGACTTGCTGGCCGCTGCGGTGAACGACGCAGTGCGCAAGATCGAGAGCGCCAGTCAGGAACACATGTCGAAAATGACGGCAGGCATGGGCTTGCCACCGGGTATGAAACTGCCATTCTGATGGCAGTACGCGGTGTTATTCCTGCGCCCTTGGTGGCGTTGGCCCAGCGTCTGGATCAGTTGCCAGGAATTGGGCCAAAGGCCGCCGGACGTATGGCGCGCAAACTGGTGCTGCAACCGACCCTGGCCGCTGATATTGAAGCGGCGCTGGTGGCAGTGCGCTGTCAGGTGTCGCTGTGCCCGGTGTGTCGCTGTTATAGCGTGAGTGGTGAGTGTGGCCAGTGTTCAGGGCAGGCGGAAGCGGATACCGAGTTATGGGTACTGGCACAGCCTGAACAACTGACGGATATTGATCCCGCCGCACAATGTTTTGTGCTGCATGGCTTGCTCTCCCCGGTGGATGGTATCGGCCCTGAGCAACTGGGACTGGGCGCTCTGTATCAACGTTTATGCGACCCGCAGCGACAGCCGTCGCGGCTGGTGATTTGTCTGGATGCGTCTGTTGAAGGGCGTACGACCGGATTCTATGTGCAAACCCTGGCCCAGAGGGCCGGTGTGCCTTTTTTGCAGCAACCGGAAAGCGATTCCGATGTGGCTGCGACCGACTAGTGTTCAGATTTGCCGGGCCTGTGTGCCGCAGCTGAACCAGGGAGAGATGTGTTGACCAGCCCTCAAGTGCCCGAGCCAATCTGGCTTACGACCAACCAGCAGCTGGCGGAAGCCTGTCAGGGCTGGATGAATGAGGGCTTTCTGGCACTCGACACCGAATTTGTCCGCACCTCGACATTTTACCCGCAAGCCGGGCTATTGCAGGTGGCGGACAGTCAGCATTGCTACCTGATTGATCCGCTCAGTGTGACGGAATGGCAGCCACTGGCGCAGGTGTTTCAGGCTGTTGCTGTGACCAAGGTCTTTCATGCCTGTGCTGAAGACCTGGAAGTTTGCCGGCAGCTGACCGGAGTGTTACCCAGTCCACTGGCAGACAGCCAGCTTGCGGCCTCAATGGCCGGGTTGGGCGGATCGATGGGCTTCCAGCGACTGATTGCTGCCTTGCTGGATATTGATATCGACAAGGAAGAAACCCGCTCGAACTGGCTGGCGCGACCGTTGAGCCAAGACCAGATTCGCTATGCGGTTGCCGATGTGTATTTTCTGCGCCAGATTTACCCCATGCTGGTGGCAAAGCTGGTCAGCATGGATCGCATGAGCTGGCTGGAAGAAGACTGCCAGCGCACGATTGAAGAGCAGAGTCAGCAAGAAGTGCCCAAAGATTATTATCGACGGGTCAAACTGGCCTGGAAGCTGCGCCCGCAGGAGCAGCACCTGCTGCAGGAACTGGTGGGCTGGCGCGAGTTGCAAGCGCGTGAGCGTGATGTGCCTCGTAGCAAGGTGGTGGATGACAACAGCCTCTGGAATATCGCACGCTACAAACCCAAAAATCGGGATCAGCTAGTGAAAGCCGGTTTGCGACCCGAGATGGTTCGTAAGGATGCTCAGGTGCTAATGGAAATCGTGAGCCAGGCGATGGCGGACGATGATGCTCTCTGGCCAGTGGCGCTCGACCGACCGTTGACACCCGAAGCCGGACAGTGGCTGAAACTCACTCGGGATGCCGTTGCCAGTCGTGCAGCAGTGCTGGAGATACCGCCAGAAATCCTGACCCGGAAAAAAGCCCTGGACGCGCTGATTCGTTCCGGCTGGAACAGCGGCACCTATGTCTTACCGGATGTACTTCAGGGTTGGCGTAAATCCCAGATTGGCGACACCTTGCTGGATATGATGACCAAGGCGGACGACCGTCACTGAGCCACATGGCTCGACCTACCGCAGGAACTGAACATGAGCAAAGTACTTTGCGACGTATTTAAAAGCCGCAAAAAAGACGAAACCTACCTGTATGTCTCTCGCAAGGACGGCCTGAAAAAAGTGCCGGAAGTCTTGCTGGAACAATTCGGCAAACCTGAACTGGCGATGACCATGATCATCACACCGGAAAAACAACTCGCCCGTTTCTCTGGTGAACGCATCCTTGAACAAATAGCAACCCAGGGGTTTTTCTTGCAGATGCCACCACCGAAAGAGACAGACAAGCTTGATCTGTTCTGCAAACTGGATACCGAATGAGCCAGGGCGCTTTCTGGCAATACAAACGCCTGGATGACATGAGCAAGGCCGAGTGGGAATCACTTTGCGATGGCTGCGCTCGTTGCTGCCTGCAAAAACTGGAAGATGAAGACACGGGTGAGGTTTACTATACCGATATTCACTGTCGCTATATGGATACCACCGATTGCCGCTGTACCGTCTATCAGCAGCGTCAGGAAAAAGTGCCAGCCTGTGTCTGGTTAACACCGGAGCAGGCGAGCCAGTTTTTCTGGCTACCGGATACCTGTGCCTATCGTTTGCTGGCCGAGGGCAAGCCACTGTTCGACTGGCATCCGCTGATCAGCGGTGACCCGAACTCGGTGCACAAGGCCGGGATTTCGATTGCGGGGAAGGGGGTGCCTGATGATCAGGTACCGGAAGACGATTGGGAAGATCACATAATCTGGAAAGCATGACGCATGGATAACCTCTATAACCCGGTGCAGGCTTGGGCAATATACCTTGGATTTGCACTGCTGGGCTGCTGGTGCTGGCGCGCCATGTTCTGCTTGATGACATCGTCGAGTGTCCTGCGCGATATGCTGGTGATGCTTGGCCCGGTATTGCTGCTGTCGCCAGCCCCGATCAGCCCAGGTTCTGACTATTATGCGCCAGCCTTTATGGTGGCCGCTTTTTCAGCGCTAAGTGATGAACCTGTCATCACTCAAAATGCCCTGACCTGGTGGCTGGTGGGGCTGTTGCTTGGCATCCTTTACGCTCTGGTGCGTTGGATCGTCCGTTTGCAGCGTCCGCTGTCGACCCAACCTCCCGATGTAAACTACGCCCACGAGTAATAAGCCCTGCTGCTTTGGCTTCCCGGCAAATCTCCTCCAGCTGCCGTTGTGTGATGGTGACGCAACGGCGGTTATTCACTTTGTTTTTCTTTCTGTTGCTGGCCTAAATAAAGATCTTTGCTAGGTTTACATAGAGTGCTGATGAATAAAGCAATCTTTGTGTAAGCCGTTGCTACCGCATCCGGCTTGCTTTCCTCTTGTAGACAGGCAAGGAAACCGGGCAAGACTCTATGCTGGATGATATGCACCAATACGATGATCAACAGGATCCGGGTGTGACATGCCCTCATCGCCTGGCTGGTACAGCACGGAGCAAGGGCGTCGAATGTCGGCAGCTAATCTCTGATTTTGCTCGGGAGCCTCGATATGTGTCGTTTACCACCGTGGTTTGATATTCGATGGCTGTTCCGTTCGGCAATCTGTGCCCTTGTTGTGCTGCTGGCATGGTTGCCGACACTGGCGTTGGCCGCCGCAGCGGATGCTGATCGGGTTGATGTCCGGGTCATTATCGATATCTCCGGCAGTATGAAGCAGACCGACCCGAATAACTTGCGCATTCCGGCGCTGAATCTTGTCGTGGAGTTACTGCCGAACGGTGCCCAGGCCGGAGTCTGGACTTTTGGACGTTACGTCAACATGCTGGTGCCGCTGGCAGCGGTCAATGATGATTGGCGTCTTCGGGCCAGAGCCGCCAGCCAGCAGATTAACTCGGCAGGGCAGCGCACCAATCTCACTGAAGCACTCGACAAGGCGAGCTGGAAAATAGCCACCGACAACGGCTACCAACAAAGCGTTATTCTGCTCACCGATGGCATGATTGATGTTACCCGTGGCGGCCCGGATGCGGCGGCTAATGTGGCTTCCCGGCAGCGCTTGCTGCAACAGGTACTGCCAAAGTTCAAACAGGCCGGTGTGCGTATTCATACCCTGGCTTTGTCGGATGCCGCCGACAAGGCACTGCTGCAGCAAATAGCGCTGGAAACTGACGGGCTGTTTTTACAACCACAGAATGCCGATGATCTGACGCGCCACTTCTTGCGGGCATTTGAACGTTCGGCTCCGGCAGAACAAGTGCCGCTGAACGACAATCGTTTTTCCATTGATGCCAGCGTGAAAGAATTTACCGCCCTGATCTTCCGTAAGCCGGGTGGTCAAACGACCCGGCTGATATCACCGTCTGGCAAGGTATACGATGCCAACACCCGCACCGCTGAATTGCGCTGGCACCGGGATGTCAATTTTGACCTGATGACACTCACTGCGCCTGAATCTGGCGAATGGCAGGTTGAAGCGGATCTTGATCCCGAAAACCGGGTGCAAATTCTCTCTGACCTGAAGTTGCAAGTGGAGGGTATCGACGCCACTATTTTTAGTGGTGACCCGCTGGATATCGCCATTGCGCTGAATAACGAAGGCAATATGGTGACAGCTGGTGCCTTGTTAGGGCTAACCGATTTTACCCTGACCGTTACCACGCCGGATGGCCGCTCCGGCAGCAAACTGATTTCTGATCCGGAATCCCTCCCTGACGACGGCATTTTTCGGGAAACTCTGGAACGCTTCCGAGCGCCTGGTGAATACCGCTTTGAAATTCAGGCACAGGGCCGAACGTTCTCTCGCAAACGGGTGATGAGCGCCAGTCTGGCCGAGCCATTTGTGGTCAGTCGTAACGAAGATACTGCCGGGCAAGTGTTGACCATCAAGGTAGCAGCCACGTCCGAACTGGTTGATACCGGACTCAGCCGGGTATTAGTGCGTAGCGTTAACCCGGATGGCAGTTCCAGAATCACATCGATGCAATTTAACTCCGAACGTCAGAGCTGGGAATTACCCGCGATGGCAACCGAAGGTTCAGGTATCTATCAGTACGAATTAAATATTCGTGGTGTCACAACGGGGGGCAAAACCTTCCGCAGCCAGCCGGAAATCTTTCAGGTGCGTTATCCCCTGGGTCAAGCATCAGCCCCGGTAAACGCTCCTCTGGTGGATCAGCCAATAACGCAAGTACCGGTTGCTCCAGCCGCACCGGCTCCAGTGCCAGAAGAAAAGCCGAATGCCGAGCCAGAACCGCTGCAAGCCAGAGCTGAAGTAGCAACACCTGTCGCCAAACCGCCGGTTGAGATGCCTGCAACAGCCAAGGCCGAATCGAAAGAAACTTCCACTACGGATGACAATAATAAGCCTTCGTCCAGCGGGCTCTGGCTAGCGATTGTTGCGGGTGTTGTTGGATGCTTGCTGATGGGTGGCCTGACGTGGTGGTTCTTGCGTCGGAAAAAATCTGCTGTGGTGGCGGCAAAGCCAGAGGGAGCATCAAGCTCTTTGGATGACGACGATGCGGCAGAGGCGGAAAACATCAAGAATATGGATGATTTCGAAGCCTTTATGTCGGAAGGCGAGGAACAGATTGTGGGTGAGGACGATATTTTGTCAGATAAGGACAATCCGGTATCGCTGGCTGGCGATACCGATATTGACCCACTAACCGCTGCCCAAGCCGATGAAAACATTGGCGAGCTGGACGACAACGATGACTGGGGTGAATTTGATACGGATGATGACAACAAAAACTGACGTTACGGTAAAATCGATACTGGCACCAAAGCCAAAATCAATACCGGAACCCATACATACGGGCTACGCTGTAGCCCGTATTACATTCCAGCCAGCTGCCAGATAGCCAGCCAACTGGATAGATTGACACGTCGTTACTTACCAGCACGGCCAAGGAAGCGACGCTCTTCCACATTAATACGAATCACATCGCCCGTGGAAATATGCTCAGGTACCTGCACCGTCAGGCCGGTAGTCAACCGTGCTGGCTTGGTACGCGCCGTTGCCGAGTTCCCTTTGATCGATGGCTCGGTATCCTCGATTTCCAGTTCAACAATGGAGGGCAGAATCAGCCCGACAGGCTGACCATCAACGACCAGTACCTGCAAATCCTGGGTTTGATCATTGACGAAGAGAATTTCTTCTTCAATCGCTTCCTGATCCAGATGGTAGGGCGTGTAGTCTTCGTTATCCATAAAGACCCAGGCGTTACCATCGACGTAGGAAAACATCGCCGGACGGCGCGTCAGATCGGCAAACGGTAGCATGTCTGAATCTTTGAAGGTTTCATCCATTTTTTGGCCGCTGACCACATCGTACATCCGCATGCGATAAAGGCTGCCACCGGCACGCCCCTGAGGCACAGAGCGCTCAATGTCTTTAATAAAATACACTCGACCGTTGTACTCAACGGCGGCGTTCTTCTTGATCTCACTCGCTTTTGGCATGACTGCTGGATCCTCTTGATGATGTCTGCATGCTGGGGCGCAGGGGCCCAATCTGAGAGGCGCGACTATACGCTGTTAGTCGCGGAAAAACGACTGTCTGCCGCCGGCAGAAGGTGCCGTCGAAAGAACGTATTGACACTGGCTATCCGTTAATTACCCGATACAAACGCTCAAGGCCGTCCTGCAGCAAAACCCTGGGGCAGGCAAAGTTCAGGCGAATAAACGCAGCGGCGGTTTCAGAACCCGGCAAAAACCCGTTGCCGCTGCTGATACGCAGCTTGCCGTCCGTCAACAGGCGATGCGCCAACTCATCGGATGACAGCCCGGTGGCGGTGGTATTGATCCAGGCAAGATAAGTGGATTGTTGCGGATACACTGTCAACTGAGGCAAGCGGCTGCGTAGAAACGACTGTATCAGCTGGTAGTTGCCGTACAGATAATCCAGTAACGCATCCAGCCAGGGGCCGCCTTCGTTATAGGCTGCAATCAGACCCTCTACCCCAAACGGATTCACCTGAGCAACATCGTGAATATGCAGCGCTTGCTGGATGAGCGCCTTGATACCCTGATCCGCGACAATGATATTGGCGATCTGTAATCCGGCCAGATTAAAACTCTTGCTGGGAGAGTTCAGCGTGATGGCATTGGCCTGATACTCCGGCCCGAGGGCGGCGAACGGCTGATGAGACTCGCCAGGAAATAACAAGTCACAATGAATCTCATCGCTCACCACCACCACCTGATGGCGCGCACAGATGTCTCCCAAACGACGTAACTCCTCTGCTGTCCACACCCGCCCGGAAGGATTGTGCGGATGGCATAACAGCAACAGCTTGTTACGTGAATCCGCTGCTTGCTGTTCCAGATGGGTAAAATCCATTTCATAACGGCCATTGATCAGCCGCAACGGATTTTCCACCACGTTGCAACCCTGATTCCGAATCGATGAGAAAAAACAGTGATACACCGGCGTTTGCACAATTACGCCATCTCCCGGCGTGGTAAGCGCCCGCAAGATGGCTGAAATCGCCGGTACGACCCCGGTTGTTGTCAGCACCTGGTCACGTTGAATAACAAAGCCATAACGACGCTCAAACCAGCCAGACAGAGCCAGATAATAGTCATCGCGAATCAGCGTGTAGCCAAACACCCCGTGCTCCACCCGGCGTGCCAGCGCATCCAATACAGCAGGTGCCGCGCTGAAATCCATATCCGCGACCCACATCGGCAGCACATCGGCACCTGGATTAGAATCCCACTTGAACGACCCCGACTGGTGACGAGGAATGATGGCGTCGAAATCAAATGAAGCGGGGGCAGCCATACGGGTATCCTGAAAATAACAGCAGAAGCCATGAACAGTACTGATTTTTTACCGGGTCAGAAAGAGGGAGTCGAGGTTCTGAATCAAATTCAGAATGATGAATGACGTAGGGCCCGGCTCCGTCCGTGGCCGTTGTGCAATATGCGCCGTTATGCAATATGCGCCGTCGTATCGGACAGCCACGGAGGGCGTCCCTTCTAAAAACAGGGTGGTTTGGTGGAGTCTGAAAGGAGGACGCATCGATTCCGGATCAAGCCGGAATGACGACAGTGTGCAGATAAAGATAACAGGCGTCAGGTATTTGCCTGACGCCTGTTCAGGGTTCGCGGTTTATTGCAGACCCTGAGACTTGAGGTATTCGTCGTAGTTGCCGTGGAAGTCGACAATCTTGTTGTCGCGTACTTCGAGAATCCGGGTCGCCAGCGACGATACAAACTCACGGTCGTGGGATACGAAGATCAGCGTGCCTTCAAACATGTCCAGTGCCATGTTCAGCGCTTCGATGGATTCCATGTCCATGTGGTTGGTGGGTTCGTCCATCACCAGCACGTTGTGGTTGTGCAGCATCAGTTTGCCGAGCAGCAGACGGCCCTTTTCTCCACCGGAGCAGACTTTGACGGATTTTTTGATGTCGTCTTGGTTGAACAGCAATCGACCCAGGGTACCACGTACTGCCTGGTCGTCGTGTTCGGTGGATTTCCAGTGTTCCATCCAGTCAAACAGGTTTTCGTTGCTTTCGAATTCGTATTCGTGATCCTGGGCGTAGTAACCAACGCTGGCATTTTCTGACCAGCGTACTTCACCGTTGGTGGGGGTGATGTCGTTGACCAGGCACTTGAGGAAGGTGGTTTTACCGACCCCGTTGGCACCAATAACGGCAATTTTTTCGCCCGCTTCAATCATGAAGTCGGTTTTGCTGAACAGGGGTTGTTCGCCAGCATAAGTGTGGCCCAGGTTTTCGATGATCAGCGCCTGACGGTGCAGTTTCTTTTCCTGGGTAAAGCGGATAAACGGACTCTGACGGCTGGATGGTTTGATGTCGTCGAGCTTGATCTTGTCGATCTGCTTGGCGCGAGAGGTGGCCTGCTTGGCTTTGGAGGCGTTGGCAGAAAAGCGCGATACAAATTGCTGCAGTTCGGCGATCTGGGCTTTTTTCTTGGCGTTTTCCGATTGCATACGTTCACGGACTGCAGTGGATGCAATCATGAAATCGTCGTAGGTGCCCGGATAAATCTGGATGCGACCGTAGTCGATGTCCGCCATGTGGGTACAAACAGAGTTCAGGAAGTGACGATCGTGCGAGATGATGATCATCGTACACTTCATGTCGTTCAGAATGCCTTCGAGCCAGCGAATGGTGTGGATGTCGAGGTTGTTGGTCGGTTCGTCGAGCAGCAGGATGTCTGGGTTGGAAAACAGTGCCTGGGCCAGCAATACCCGCAGTTTGAGGCCGGGTGCTACTTCGCTCATCGGGCCTGTGTGCAGGGCGGTGTCTATGCCGGCCCCCAACAGCAGTTCGCCAGCTCGGGCTTCGGCCATGTAGCCGTCCAGTTCGGCGAATTCGCCTTCCAGTTCGGCGGCGCGCATGTAGTCGTCTTCGGTGGCTTCAAGGTTGGCGTAAATACCGTCACGCTCGTCCTTGATGGCCCACATTTCCTTATTGCCCATCATCACGGTGTCGAGCACGGTGAAGGCTTCGTAAGCGAACTGATCCTGGTTCAGTTTGCCCAGGCGTTCGTTGGGTGTGACGGAGACGTTACCAGCGCTGGGTTCCAGCGAGCCGTCGAGGATTTTCATAAAGGTCGACTTGCCGCAACCGTTGGCGCCGATCAGGCCGTAGCGGTTGCCGTCACCAAATTTGACGGAAATATTTTCAAACAGCGGTTTTGCACCGAACTGCATGGTGATATTGGCGGTGGAGATCACGTTGATGTCCTGCAAGAAAGGAGGGTTTTGAATAAAGGGCGATACTATACCGGTTTTTTGGGCGTTTTTGATCCTGTCTGATGCGAGGAAACGGTTAAAAGCCTGTTGTTGGTGCGATTTATACGGAGGTAAATTTTACAGAGCTGTCATAATTCAGCGTCTTGGGCTGTTGGCATGGGGGGAGTGGGGTAACAATCACTTGCTACATTTTTAGATGCGGCCCTTAATACTGGCAGCCATTGCGCGTTTTTCTGCTGTTAACGGCACCGGGTGCCGGGAGTTGTGTTTGATGATGGATTCTTCCCGACCGGGCAATACTGCCGGGTCGTCAGTGGCGAGTTTTGCGGCTCTGGGGCTGGATGATGCTCTGTGTTTAATGTTGCAACAGCGTGGCTATCAGCAGCCAACGGCGGTGCAGCAGCAGGCCATTCCTGCGGCGCTGGCCGGTCGCGATTTGACCGTGGCGGCATCGACCGGCAGCGGCAAGACCGCTGCCTTTGTTTTGCCCTTGCTGCAACAGTTGATGGTAGCGTTTCGTCAGGGAGTAACGGTGGGCAGTAATCGGGTGCGTGTGCTGATTGTGGTGCCTACCCGTGAATTGGCCGAGCAAGTGGCGACCAGTGTTTTGCATTATCGCGAGGGTTTGCCATTGCGGTCGTATGCGGTGTATGGCGGTGTCAGTATCAACCCACAGATGATGGCGTTACGCAAGGGGATGGATATTCTGATTGCTACACCGGGGCGGTTGCTGGATTTGTATCGTCAGAATGCAGTGGT
>TARA_R110001583_G_scaffold25573_1_pt1 | contig 11434 bp, 7 predicted proteins | sample TARA_R110001583 | Tara Oceans TARA_R110001583 (sample SAMEA4398432) | marine metagenome | biome: Polar Biome; feature: [MES] marine water layer (ENVO:01000295) within the mesopelagic zone...; material: water (ENVO:00002006), including particulate matter (ENVO:01000060) such as...... | reverse complement strand
GGTAGTGGTGATTATTCTTATCAAGGCGGTCTATTTACATCTTACGATGGCACAGATTTAATTATAGATTCATACCAATTATCAAAATTATATCCAGAATTATATACTGAAATGTATGATACACAAAGCGGCACAACCACACATCAAATTGATACTGGTCTGACCTATACCCCAAACTATAGTTTAAGTGGCGATGATGCTACTAATTTTTTAATGGCATATTATTATTATATATTAGAAGAATACTCAAAAACGGGGGCAATAATAGTAAGTGATACTGGAGAACAATCTATCCTATGGTCAGAAGATGAAACGGCACAAGGAGCATTAATGTTATTATGGGAATACTACACCACAGATGACCCTAACATGATATTTGGTTTAGATGATATAATAAGTAATGCTGATGTAGCAAATACGATTTTAGAATATGTAGTAGCATTAGACCCTGATTTTTCATATACAGAACAATTTTATGAAAATATGCAGTATCTTGTATATGAAACAGATGCTATAACAAATGAAATTAATTATAGTGATATTTATGCATACATGGCAGATAATTATGATGAAATGAATCAAGACGATATAACACAAGAGTCAATATCTGATTATTATATAGAAGAAAAAGGTTATACTTATGACGAAGAAAATGAAGTATTACTACAAGAAGGCGAAGAAAAAGAAATACAAGGGGATAAAGATGGAGAAGAAGATGAAGAAGATGAAGAAGAAGAAGCAGAAGATACACCTAAAACCGATAGTTTAATTGATGGGTATTACTATACACAAGATGCAGATGGCACTTATAGAGTGTATCAAGTATCTAATGGCCAGATAAGTGGGTCCGATGAAACTTATGAGAATGATGATTTCCTAAGAATGTTTAGTGGCGACAAAGATGTAGATTTTTATGAACTTACACCAGAACTTTTAGACCAAGTTGAAGATTTTGGAGATATAGATAAAGAAACTATCACAAATGAAATGACAGATAAATATGCCGCAGATGTAGAAGATACAACAGAAGAAGTTGGAGGTCATATTAGAGATATAAATAATAGTTTGAATCCATACCAAATAACCGAAAATATGGGTCAAATAGAATTAAATCAAAGAAAACCAACAACAAACTTTACACAAAGTTTAAATAAACCTAATACCTTGATGGGAGTAAAATATGATGGCAGTAGTAGAATAGAACATATACCCAATGAAAGTGAAACTGATTTTACAACAGAAGGAGGAAATAATCTTATGAGATTAGATGGTAGTAGTAGAAAATTAACAAGAGAAGAATGGAGGATAATTGAGGAATCATATTTATATGATAAAGATATATCTAAACCTTTCATTGTAGATAAGTTAGAAAATCCATCACAATACAAAGTAAATTATAATAATGTATTTGAATATTATTTTGAATTGTCTAATCAAAATAAAAATTTTTTTATATGGTTAGATAGTTATAAAGGTGGTGAAGAAGGTCGTAGTTTCATAAATTATAAAGTAAGTAGAAATATACAAAGTAGTAATGTAGATATAGAAAGTTATGTAAAAACTGGTAGTATATTAGATTTAATACCATCAGTAGATTTCACACCACATTTTAATAATCAAGGTTCACAGGCACAAGAAAAGGCAATAATAGAAACGCACGCATTAGGCATAGAGGATGTAAATGCTTTTGTATTAGTAGCATCATTATGTAGTTTATTTAGTAATTTAATTATGGAAAATGCGAAACATATAGGTAAAAATAAAGTAGTGCAAGATATAGAAAGTGGTTTTACAAAAGGAGATTATAGTAAATTACAAGATAGTATTTATACTGGTATTTATAAAGAAGGTAGTCAAATAAAAAATTCTATACAAAATTCAAATTTAAGTGATGCACAGAAAAATGTATTAAATGCTATTTTTGAAAAACGTTCATTTAAATCTATGGCCGATTATGAAATTAATAACAGATATGGTGAAATAGTATTGAAATTTTTTGGCACAAATGATACAAGAAAACATAAATTAGAAAATAATAGTGGCAAAGTACTTTTTGAATTAGGATGTATCTATTTATCTTATTATGCCTGTATGATGGATAATGATGAGTTATTAGGTATTGATTCAAATGAAAAAAGTAATTTAATTAAAATATCAAGTGAATTTCTGGAAACATTATATCCATCACAAAAATACGACCAAAATTTATTAACTGGAATTGATAATTTAATGAAATTATTTACAAGAGAAATTAGAAATATTAAAAGAGGTAACGTGGCAAATGAAATTACCGCAAAGGATTTATTAACTGAAGTTATTAGAGATATGGTTGATATATCTATGAATGAAACACCTACAACTTTTAATATATACCAATTTTTTGATGAAACGATTATGGGTCATATCTCAAATAACTTTGGTTTAGATATGCATACTAAAATTGGTAGATTTGATGATATGATTGATTTTTTGGCAGATGGATTTTTAGATTCTCAACAATTCAATCAAATGGTTGCATCTGTAATGGCATCCACTATGGGTGAACGAATGAAATTCAAAGGTAATGAATTATTAGAAACCTTATTTATGAGCGATTTACAAGCACAAACATTTATCAATAATTCTAAATTTAATTTATTAATACCATTAATCCATCCAGAAATTATTGATTTAGTTCCACCAAGTAAGGTTAATATAAATTTATGGGGATTCAATGCTAAAATAGTAGGCCTTGTGAAATATGACAAAAAGATGCCTATATATGATACAGCAATACAAGATGATATAAATATTAAAACAACATTACTAACAGAAGAACCTAATTTTATTACAGAAGAAGATGCTGAAAAACGTGGAGATATTATGGATATTCAAGGAACACATCAACATGAAGATGGGACTTTTATGGTTGGTGATTCGCACGAAGTATTAGAAAAATATTATGAGGATTTAGCGGTGAATCAAGATGATTTTAGTAATGCTATGTTTAATTTAACAAAAACAAAAGAAGCAGATTTATCTAAAATAGCAACCGAAGAACATAGATTAATGGTAGAAGATGAAGAAGATATTCAAAAATTAGAAGATAAATATGAAATGGGAGATGTTAGTGATGATTGGAAACTTGCTGGATTATTGGAAATATTAAATAAGAATCCACAAGATATAGAAAAAGAATTAAAAAATGTAATTACAGATTTTACAGATGTAGAAGTAATAAAACCAACCGAAGGTGATAATTATGTAATGCTAAAACACGGAGATAAATTATATGTAGCATTTAGAGGCAGTAAAGGATTTTTTGAATATCAAGATTGGTATGGTGAAACTGGCAATTTTAGAAATTTAGATGTTGGGTCATTTTATTCTATGGGGAAATTAGGATTAGGTCAAAATCATCAAGGATTTAGAAAAGGATATGAAAAAATGAAAGATGGGTTGATAGACGCATTAAATGATAATTTAGATAGTAATACACAATTATATATTACTGGTCATAGTAGAGGAACAGCATTTGCCGATATGCTTGTAGAGGATGCAATTAAAATACACCCAAAAGATAAAATCACATATAGAGGATTTGGATATATAACACATAGAAATAAAGATAGTGCAGAACAGATGAATAAAAAAATAAAAGGAATGGATTATATGACCTATCATATTAGTGGCGACCCATTGAGATTATTAACAAAAGTATTACCATATCATAGTGTAGGTGAAAATAAAATAATTACTGGATATGAAAGTGCTTTCACTGGAAGTTTATTTTATGGAGCAGATATTAATTCATTGGCAGAAGTTAAAGAAGATGATAAAGGAGCAATGGCAACAGCATATGAAGATTTTTGGAGAATAGCGAGAACACCATTAGCATCACAGCATTTTATCACTGGATATAAAAATTTATTGGCACAAGATAATCATGTATTTAAATTTAGAAAGAAAGCAGATTCAACATTCAATACACCTTCTAATTTAGCATTAGGAGCAACAATGTTATATGGTGGATGGAAATCATATAAATTATTATCTGAATTAAGAACAACGAGTGAGGAATTAGATAAATCAGTATCTATGGCGGAACAAGATTTAGAAGAAGGTGTGGTTTATCAGTGGGAAATGGACGAAGAAATACGAAAACAAGCAAGTAAATATGAAGATAAAATAGCACATTTATCAAGTGTTATTGTATCCACTGGAAACAAACAATATATAGATGAAATGAAATCCACATATGTAATGAACGAACCACCATTTACTACTGAATTTTTACAATATGATTTAAATCCACCACAACCATTAGAAAATCTACAACCTTTAACATCACCACGTATGCCAGAATTAGATATATCACCAATAAAAGCAGTTAGAGATAATGATGATATACCACCACCAATGGGAAAGTTTGATGATGGTGAATTTAGAAGAGGTGGCAAGGTTGATGATATGACACACGTAGATACTTATGAATATGGTGGCAAAGTTGAGGATTATGAAGAAATTGAAAAATATAAAGAAGGTGGCAGTGTAAAATCTAAAATGAGTTGTAATAATCCAAAGAAAAGTACAAGAGATGGAAAAAGAAAAATGGTAAAAGCGTGTGAAGGTGGCACTGAAAAATTAATTCATTATGGTGATAGTAATTTAGGGGCTCATCCTAATGACCCAAAAAGAAAGAAATCGTTTAGAGCAAGACATAAATGCGATACTAATCCACCAGATAAATTAAGTGCAAGATATTGGAGTTGCAAAGATTGGTGATTATACTAATTTTGCTCTAAAGATTTATTAAATCTTTATACTAATTCTTGACGTCTATAACAAAATACTAATGTAATTGTATAATCCCTTGTAGTGTATACTGAACCATCTTCGGCATAGACCTCGTAATCTTGGGCACTAATACTTTCTTGGATATTCTGTGAAGGATTGAATAAATAACTGCACTTTGTATTGCTTTGGATTGAAGATGAACTATGAAATATTGGAAATGCATTTGATACTTCAAAATTGGTATTTACATCAAAATTATTAAGAAACGGCAACTTAACATGAAGATAATCTACATTACCATCGGCAGCACTTAATTTAATACCATAATGAACTAATTCTAATGGTTGTTTTGGAACAGAACCATTTAATACTATATTTGCTTTACCGGTTGCGGATACATATGCTAATTGTAATACTAAAAGAGGCATTTTATATAAGTTATTATTTAAATATAATAATAGTAATACTATTTATTTAAATTATTATATAATGTATTGGTTTTTTAATACTAACACTAAAGAATTTGATAAACAAGAAAAAGTAGAAGAAGAGTATGAAGTTATAGAGAAAGACACTTTTGAAAAAAGTGATGACAAAAAGGATAAGGATACAGAGGATATTACTATGATGCAATTAAAAAATATGGAGGCACGAATGTTGGAATTAGAATTTAAGGTTGATGATATATTAAGTATACTACACGAAATACAACAAAGAGCAGAATCACCATATAAAGATTGTCATAATTATTATGATGATATAGCATTACCACTTTTAGAACAACAAACACAAACTGAATTTGATAAATTTTTATCTGAAACATTAGAAGTTAATTTAGGTAATGAGTTAATAATTGGTAAAAAAAACTTTTCAAAAAGTTTAGATAAAACAGATAAGTATATTTCGAAAAAACCATTAATTTTGAAATGCTTTGATAAAATAAAAGAATCCAAAACAAAACCAAAAGTTCCTACCAGAATAAGAAAAAGCAACAGAATTAATAATAAAAATTTAAAAGTAAAGAAGGATAATAATATAAAAACAAAATAATGGAATCTATAGAATCAATACAAAATGATATACCACGAGAAGTAGATTGGTTTAAAATAGGTGATGATTTAGATAGTGCCTGTATATGTATTAGTGCCAAACGTAGAAGTGGCAAAACATTTTTATGTAGAGAAATGTTATATTATATGTGTCAAAAAATGAAACCAGATTTGGTAATATTATTTTCAGAAACAGCAGATTTTAATGAAGATTTTGATTACATACCAGAATATTTTAAATATCCAAAATATGATGAAGAAAAACTTATGAAATATATTCATCAACAAGAAGAGAATATGAAATTATATAGACAAAAGAAAAAGAAAAATAAAAATTATTCAAAAGAACCACCACACATATTAGTTGTTATGGATGATGTTGCACATGATAAACGTGTATTTTTCTCACACGCTATTGGCCAACTTGCCATATTAGGTAGGCATATTAAAATGAGTGCAGTTGTACTGACCCAGCATTTAACAGCGTTCTCACCAAAATTTAGACAGAATTGTGATGTTGTCATCACTTTCAGGGACCCAGATTATAATTTAAAAAAATATATTATAGATAGTTTTATGACTTTGGATGTATCATCGCGGAGTTTGGTTAAACCTTATATTGATAAAGTCTTTGATGAACCATATAAGGCAATGATTATTATGGTGTATAAAATTCAAGAGGCAAGAAAATTGAGTGATTATATTGGTTTTTATAAGGCAAGTAAGAATGCACCTAAATTTAAATTAGGGCAGAAGCAATTCTGGAATAAATCAATAGCAGTTAAACATAATAAGAAAAAGAATGATTTGACTGATGGATTAGATAATAAGAATTTAAAATTTTATTCAAAATAAACCAATTTTAATTTAAAGATAATCCGTATATACTCTGTTATAACATATATAAATAAACTTTTATGACAAAAAATTGTATTGCTTGTGGAAAAAAATTAACACCTATTACCCTTGATTGGGTAGGTAGAAACACTCATTTAAATTGTGCACCAATTAAAAAGAGAAAACAACAACAAAAATTAAGACGCTCTATAGAAGAATTTAAAAGAATATGTCAATTTGATGATTGGGATTACGACTATGTGAATAATCGTATTATATATAAGAGGATTTGAATTTAAAGATAATAGGATATAAATATATATTAGAGATAAAAAATGAAAACTAATACGTGGATTGTAGAAGTTTACTTTGATGATAATAGAAATAATCTATTATTTACTAAAAAATACAAGAATACTAAAGAAATAAAAGAGGATTTTAATCTTAAAAGTGATTGGTTTTATGATATTTTTCGTAGAAAAGATAGAGATTATAAAACTTATAAAACCTCTTTTGTAAATAAATATAAAAGGATAGTAATTCACAAAACACAACATAGAAAAGATGGAGATATTACTTCAACATTCTCTATTTAAACATAATTAAGGATAATATGAAAAGGATATATTTTTTTTTTTTAAACTACATAAAAAAATCTGATTTGAATTTAAAGATAATCCGTTTATACTATTAAAAGATAAAATATAAATATAATTATGCCGAGGTTTAGTATTGTTAAATATATGAATAATGAAGATAATCAAATGTTATGGAGAGAAGAAAATGGTTTGTTAGTAATTGAAGTTGGTGAAAATTTTCAAAATACATATAGATATAAATTAGGTAGTAAGTATCATAAATGGTTAATGAAAGCAAACTTAGTAGATAGGAATGAGTTTGGATATGTATTAACTAATAGTGGTAGATTAAGGTATACGTGGAAAAATGATGTAAATAATTTAATTAATCAATTACACACTCTTAATGATGATATTGATACAAATGAGATAATTATTGATTTAAGAAAATTATCAGTTGAAAGAATATCATATTTAATATCAACACATTTACCAATATCTAATAATGAAAGATTTTTCTCATTAGATTTTGGTAATAATACATACTATATATATAATCAAAAATTAAAAATATCATTATTAAGTGCTTTTGATAAAACATTTGTAGAGGAAGGTGAGGAAGAGTATGGAAGTGATACAAAAGCAATAAACACATTATTTGATACAAATACACTAACAATAAGAAAAAGAATAAGAAATGTAGAAACTAATATAAATCAAGAAATTGGTGGTGAATTCTTTTCACATATAAATACAACAAATATGGATTTGAGTGATTATGGTATATTTAATGAAACACAATTTAAAAAATTTGATAAGAATGGATATTTTAAACGAAATTGTTTGTATCACGCTATAACTAAATCACTTGATTATAATAAAATAAAAGAAAAACGAAAAAAAACAAAAGATAAAATTCATCTTGCTGAAACTTTAAAAATGTTCTTTAATAATTCATTTACACCAAAGAAAAAAATTTTTAAAATATTTGAAGCATTGAAACTAAATGTTAATGTAAGATACATAAATAATAAAAAAACTGGTGATACAAGATTAGATAAACATAGATACGGAAAAGAAGATGATGCTATTCTATTAATTGGTTTGATAGATAAACATTATTTTGCTATAACTAAAACTATTTATTCATATAAAATATTAGGTGAAAATTATAAAGGTAATAGATTAAAGAATTTAGATAGTTGGAATATTATAAAATATATGATTAGGAATAATTATGGTATTCGTGATTTTAGATTTGATGAAAAAATTACTACACATTTTTACAATAAAAATGATGAACTTGGTTCAATAGAAAATGAAATAATTTTAACAACCCCATATGAACTAAAAGAATTCAAAGAAAAAAAGAGAAAATCAAGAAAAATCTTCTTTGATTGTGAAACGATTACGAAAGGAGAAACACATGAGGTTTATATGTGTGATTATGTTGATGATAAAGATAATTGTTGTCAATTTGATGGTAAAGATTGTTGTAAAAGATTTTTACATTCTTTTAAAGAAGATATATTATTAATCGCTCATAATGCTGCATATGATATACTATTTATATTACCACATATTTTCAGTTTAACTGGTATATTTAAAGGTAAAAGATGTATGGGAGCAAGTGGAAAATATTTAGGTAAAAATGGAAAATATTATAATGTTATAATTAAGGATTCACTTAATCTAATAAATACAAAATTAGCAAATTTCACAGAATATTTTAAAATGAAAGAACGAAAAGAATTTATGCCGTATGAATTATATGATGAAGAAATATTTACGAATAGATGGAAAAAAATTAGTGATGCTGAAAAATATTGTAAAAATGAAGAAGAAAAAGAACTATTTCATAATAATATTAAAAGATGGAATTTAATACATCGTGATGGAGAACTTTTTGATGCTTTGAAATATTCACATAAATATTGTTTAATAGATTGTTTAGTATTAAGAGATGGATATAATATATTTAGAGGATGGATATTAGAACAATTAGATTTAGATATTGATGGTATTTTAACAAGTGCTTCACTATCACAAACTTATATGGAGCAACAAGGATGTTTTGAAGATTGTTTTATGATTGGTGGAGTGTGCAGAGCATTTATACAAGAGTGTGTAGTTGGTGGTAGATGCATGAGTAGAAATAATAAAAAATATATTATAAATAAAAAATTAGCGGATTATGATGCTACGAGTTTATATCCAACTGCTATGGAGAGAATGGGATATGAAGTAGGTGGATATTTAAAAGGGGCCCCTAAAATATTAAGAAATAAAACTATGAAATTTTTAAATTCTGTTGATGGATATTTTATAAAGATAGTATTTAAGAAAAATTTTGATAAAAAATATTCATTTCCATTATTATCTTACATGAATAAAATGAGTAGAAGTTTCACTAATGAATTAGAAGGTAGAGAGATATATATAGATAGAATATCGTTAGAGGATGTTATGAAGTTTTATGAAATCACAGAAGAAGATTTTGAAATAATAGAAGGATATTATTATGATGAAGGTAGAAATAATAGAATACAAGTTGTTATTAGAAAAATTTTTGATATGAGATTAGAAAAGAAAACAGATAAAAATCCAATAGAACAATTGTATAAATTAATTATGAATAGTGGATATGGTAAAACATTATTAAAACCTTATGATACTGAATTGAAAATAGTTGATAATGAAGAAAAATATGCTAAATATGTTTTTAGAAATCATAATAGAATAAAACAAGTTATACCAATACATAATAGTGAAAAATACGCTATAAAAGAGAGTGTTCCTATAATATCTCATTATAATTACGCTCATATTGGAGTTGAAATATTATCAATGAGTAAGAGAGTAATGAATGAGGTTATGTGTTTAGCAGAAGATAATGATATAAATATATATTATCAAGATACAGATAGTATGCATATAGAATTTGATAAAGTTCCTAAACTTGAAAGTTTATTTGAAGATACTTATGGTAAAAAATTAAATGGTAAAAATATGGGTCAATTTCATATTGATTTTAAAAGTAAAATATTAAAAAATGAGATATATGCTTCACAATCTGTTATACTCGGTAAAAAATGTTATGCTGATTTATTAGAGGATGGTAGTGGTGATGTTGATTATCATATTAGAATGAAAGGTATACCACATACTACATTACATTATACAGCAAAAAAAATGGATTTAAATTTAATTGAAATGTATGAATATAATATATCAAAAGGTATTAATTATGATTTATGTGAAGGTGGAACAAGATGTAAATGGATTAAGAATGATAATATGAGTATTTCTATGAGAAGAAAGTTTGAAAGATTTTTATCGTTTGGTGGTGAAATTATTAGGGTTGATTAGAATTCAAGAACATTAATAATTTAAATAACAACCTCATTTCTTCATTTTCTTCGGTGAGTTTGAGTATTTTCTCTGGTTCTTCGTTTTCAATGAGGTTCATAAGTATTTGGTCTATTTTCTCTAAATCGGTGTTTTTGAGGATGTTTATTAATTTAATTACTTCTTCCTTATTCATAAATTCATTTAATCTTTCAACATTTAAACTTTCCATTTTGTAAATTATTAGTTCAACAATATCTCACAAAAATCAAATCAGATTTTTTTATGTTTTAAAAAAAATGTATAAATTTAATTTATACCTATCTTTCTAACTATCTAATTTTTATTTTTATTTATTTATCCAAATTCCCAAAATATACGTCCGTCGTTCAGTTCAAATCCCAAATGTCCTATTACGAATTTTAGTTTCTTATCCACTAACATCTTATATGAATAAGCATTCGTTATACATTTACGAGGTAATGGATAAGAAACTTGTTGCTGTGTTGCTACTAAATAATTAGTTTTCTTCGCTTTTAAAAATATACGTAGTTGCTCTTTTTTAGAAAATGCCTTATATTGTCGTTTACCTTGATATGCCGGTGGGGTAGGGTCTATAATATTGCCTTCGTCATCTTCCAACCAACAATGAAAATCAATACCTTTTCCATCTTCCCATATCTTATTAATATCCGTTCGTGGTTTGCGTCCTAATCCCATTTTCCACATCATCTCCATATTACCTTTATTTCCACTCATACACCTTGCCACCCATTTTTCCAACGCATTTTGGGTCATAAATTGTTCCATTTTGTTATATCTGTATTTGTATATATGTATTTGTAT